>Ga0209345_10000882_pt1 | contig 38525 bp, 47 predicted proteins | sample Cruoilmetagenom7_FD_187294 | JGI IMG/M metagenome (GOLD analysis project Ga0209345, IMG submission 187294) | Oil polluted marine microbial communities from Coal Oil Point, Santa Barbara, California, USA - Sample 7 (SPAdes) (version 2) | ecosystem: Environmental > Aquatic > Marine > Oil seeps ...
GCAAGGAGCAAGGAGCAAGGAGCAAGGAGCAAGGAGCAAGGAGCAAGGAGCAAGGAGCAAGGAGCAAGGAGCAAGGAGCAAGGAGCAAGGAGCAAGGAGCAAGGTGTAACTTTCCGCCGGTAAGTTTTCACCCAGCAGCGCTACGCTCGCTGCCCACGGGTGGGTTGCCTCCGGCCTGACGGCCTGCGCGGAGGCTTCGCACCTTGCCAAAAACGGGTGCCAACTGATGACGATGGAGGTTTAAAGATGGGCAAACGAGGGCCGACTCCCAAGCCGGAATCTGAGCATCGGAACACACGCGTAAGCGTTTATTTTTCCGATGATGAGTTGGCTGCCCTTGATCGTCGTCGGGGCGGTCGCAGTCGTGGCCAGTGGTTGCGCGAGGCCGGACTGGGCGAGCTGCCCGCGTTGGTGCCGGAGTTGAACCGCGAGGCGTGGGTTGATCTGTCCCGCGTTGCCGGTCTGCTCGGGCGGTACGTTGTAGCGATCGAAGTCGGTAATGCTAAGGGTGTGCCGCCGTCAGTGGTGACAGAGTTACGCGACCAAGTTCAGCAGCTGCGGAACAATTTGTTGGGAATCCATGTTCCCGGCCCTGACTCCGATGAGGTGGACGATGAAGGGTAACGTAACACGCGGTAGCGGTTTTCGCGGCGTACTCGATTATGCGTTTGATGAAGGGAAGAAAGCCACGGGCGACAAAAATGCCGAGCTGGTTGGCGGCACGATGTGCGGCACTGATCCGCGATCACTGTCTGCCGAGTTCGGTCATACCCGCCGCATCCGGAAAGACATCAAGCGGCCGGTGTGGCATTGCAGCCTTGCTCTGCCTGCCGGTGACAGGCTGACCGGCCAGCAGTGGGAAGAAATTGCTGCCAATTTTTTGAAAAAAATGGGCTTCCCTCCGGATACCCAGTGGGTTGCTGTGCGCCATCAGGATACCGATTACGACCATATTCATATCATAGCTAGTCGCGTGTCGTTGTCCGGTCAGGTCTGGTACGGGCAGCACGAGGCGTTCAAGGCTATCGAGGCGACGCAGGAGCTCGAGCGTGAGCACGGGCTGACCATCACCCAGGGGCTTTACGACGAACCGCAGGAAAAAACACGGATTCAGCGGGGCGAGCTGGAAATGTGGAGGGCGACCGGCCAGGTGCCGCCGAAGCTCCGTCTCGAGGGGTTGATACTCGAGGCGTCGAAGGGCCAGCCTACCGTTGTGCAGTTTGCCGACCGGCTAGCCGCAGCAGGCGTCGAAGTGCGGGCCAACCTGGCTAGTACCGGCAAGTTTTCGGGATTCAGCTTTGTCCTCGACGGCATCAAATTCAAAGGTAGCAAGATAAACAAAGCGTGCGGCTGGACGAAGCTGCAAGAAAATCAGGGTGTGACGTATGACGTTGATCGAGACTATGAAGCGCTCAGCACTTATCGAGCAAGAAAGCAGCCCGCAGTTGAAGGGGGTACAGCAAGTGACCGACTTACAGCGACAAGTCGAGGCGCTTCTGAACTCGCAGCAGCAACAACAGCAGCAGCTCGACGCGCATCAGAAGCAGTTGCAGGCTCATCGGACGATGTTCAGCGAATTCAACAGCTTGGAGCAACGGTTGATCGTGTTGTTGCAGGAGCACGATCAGCAGAATCGGAAGAACGACATCAGCGGATTAGAGCAACAACTGAACGGGCTCTTGCAGCAGCAACAGCAGCAACAGCAAATCTTAAACAGCTTGAACATGACAGTGGTCGAGCTGGCACAGCGCTGCAACGGTCTTTATTCGGCTACTACAGAACACGACAGACTGCTGCAAAACTTGGAGAGTGTTTTGATGTCGGCGCTGGACAGCTCGGGGTCATTGGACGTCGAGCAGCTGTACAACGAGGCCAGAAACGACGCAATGCAGGCCATGGAAGCGCGCCAAACGCAGTCAGAAGCGGCGTTGCAGCAGTTGGCGAGCAGTGTGACCGAATTGCAGCACTCGGTAAACGAATTGCTCGCGCAGCTGAAGCGCTGAGCGCCGTGCGGTTGTTAGTGCAGGCACCCGAGCCGGAGCGCCGGCTTCCTGAACCTGCGACAGTGACTGATGATGCACTGGATGCGGCTCTGGCAGCCGCAGTCAACAAAGCCCAGCAGCAACATCAGGTCGAGCAGGATATTCCGAGGCGGCCGGTGATTGAGTCGAACGATTTGGATTACGAGAATGATCCGCTGGCACAGCCAGCATCGCCGCCGCAGCAGCAGCTGGGACCCGTGCTGTTCAACGCAACGAGTGGTGAGCCGTACCAGGCGCCTAACGCTGATCAGTTGGCCGAATGGCAGCGGGAGTTGGATAGCAGGCCGGAGCCTACGGATGATGAGCTGGCCGATTTGGTGCCAGAAGGTGTGCCCGAAGCACTGGAGTTGCTGGATGAGCAGCAGGATGAGGATGGGATCGACCTCGATGAACTGGATGATGGGCCCAGTGGGCCGAGTTTCGGATAACCATGATGAACCAGAACCTTCTATTAATCGTGGGCCTTGAGGCTACCTGTTGGGAAAACCATATCGCCCCATCGGGGTGCCGTCAGTCCGTGGATGAAATGGAAATCATCGAATTCGGCTGTGTGATCGCAACACGTTCCGGGGAGGTTTTGGACAAGCGTTCGTTTCTAGTGCGACCACGGGTTAATCCTGAGTTGAGTCCGTTCTGTCAGCAACTCACTATGATCAGCCAGGCGATGGTGGATGCGACACCCCTGTTCACCGCGGTCGTACCGGAAATTGATGCCTGGCTGAGCCAATGGCCTGGCCTGACTTACTGGGCCAGTTGGGGCAATTATGATCGGCGGCATATCGAAGCTCAGTCCATGCGCGAAGGTGTGATGCCGGACTTCATGCGCCTGCTTCACCTGAATCTGAAGACGATCTGGAAAAACACGACGGGCGAGCGCAAACGTAACGGTCTTGGGTCGGCGCTCAAGTATCACAACCTGGCGTTCGAGGGGCAGCCGCACCGGGGGATCGATGATGCCTGCAACATGGCACGCCTGCTGCCCGGTATGGACTGGTGTTTTACTTCAGTTGCGCGAACTGAGGGGTGTGGCCATGAATAAGTTTGTGACGTGTGAAATACGAAGGCTTGAGTTTCTCAACCTGTATCCAGCCAGCGGTGATCCTGTCGTGCGTATTCGGGCGACCGTCGTGAAAGATAATGTTGGCCGGTTTGACCCTGATGACTGGGTGCTCACCTCCTCTGTTGTCGGCAGCGAGCAGGGGGAAGGGTTCATTGATTACTTAACTCACAGCGGTTCCCGGTATCGGACATATGATGCACTTGAGCAATGCCGGGACTTCCACTTCAGGATTGGCGTTGATCTGGTGAACTCGATGCTACTTGGTGGTCGGGGTGCAACGCTGTCAGCGATGTACCCTGACGCCATTGTGAATCCAGGCTGATTGCGTTGTGATTATTTCGGGTCTGGCTACAGAGTCGCTTAGCCTGGTGTCTGAGTGATTGATGCCATGAGCAATTGATCTGGCAACACTTTCCCGGACACTTTTTTAAGCAGCTGCTCGTAGCATCGACTCATAGTCCGCCGGACTCATATAATCGTTGCTGGAGTGCAGTCGCTCCCGGTTATAAAACACCTCGATGTACTCGAAGATAGCCTGCTTCGCTTCCTCTCGCGTCTTGAAGTCCTCGTGATACACCAGCTCAGTCTTCAGCGTATGAAAGAAACTTTCTGACGGAACATATTGACCCAACAATCGTAAACAAGGAGTCCATCTCATTTCCCTCAAGGCTTTCGCCTATACATCACTAAAATCAAAATCCTCACCCGCCTGCTCGGCAAAGGCGGCTGTCAGCACTTCGGTCAGGCTTGCGCCATCGGTATCGCGCAGCCACTGCTTGCCATCATGATCAAAATGAAAGCCGCCGTGGCGGGTGGCGACCCACAATTGCTTCACCGGCGGCTGGCGGGTGAAAATGATCTGGCTGCCGTTTTCACATTTTACGGTCAACATGCCGCCGTTACTTTCACAGTCGAGGTCGGTTTCAGCGTCGTCCAGAAGCGCCTCGATCCGCTCCAGCGTTACGTCCACTCGGCTCATGAATTCGGATTCGGTCATCGGTTCACTCTCTAATGGTCTGTGTTGGCAATGAGTATAACTCAGCCTGCAGCGGTACTCAGCCCCCGTGGCTAAGGGTATAATTGCCGGTTAAACACTGCCCTTGGTGGGTGGTCAACCGATTAAAAAGGGATTGATGATGCTGAAACGCTGCTGGCCCGCACTCCTGCTGGGCGCTCTGCTGCTGTCGGGTTGTGGTCAGAAGGGCCCGCTCTATCTGCCGGACGAGACGGCGGCTCACCACATCAGTCACAACGAGAGTGTCCATGGATAATTTTGAATACCGCAACGGCCGCCTGCATGCTGAAGAGGTGGCACTGAGCCGCATCGCTGAAGAATTTGGCACCCCGACCTATGTCTATTCCCGTGATGCACTGGAGCGAGCCTACCTGGATTATGCCCAGGCGCTGGAAGGGCGTGACGCCCTGGTGTGTTATGCCGTCAAGGCCAACTCCAACCTGGCGGTACTGAATGTGTTGGCGCGTCTGGGGGCCGGTTTCGACATCGTCTCCGCCGGTGAGCTGGAGCGCGTACTGCGGGCCGGGGGCGATCCGCGCAAGGTGGTATTTTCCGGTGTCGGCAAACAGCCCGCCGAAATTCGCCGTGCCCTTGAGGTCGGTATTCTCTGCTTCAATATCGAATCCGATGCCGAACTGGATCGGGTCAATGCGGTCTCCGGGGATATGGGCGTCAAGGCGCCGGTGTCCTTCCGCGTCAATCCGGATGTGGACGCGGGCACACATCCCTACATATCGACCGGCCTGAAAGAGAACAAGTTTGGCATCGATATCGATACGGCCGCTGATGTCTATCGCCGTGCCGCGGCGCTGGAACATGTGGATGTGGTAGGCATGGATTGCCACATCGGCAGCCAGCTGACCGAAGTCAGCCCCTTCCTTGATGCCATCGATCGCTTGTTGGCACTGCTGGATACATTGGCTCAGGAAGGGATTCATATCCATCATCTGGATCTTGGGGGCGGTCTTGGGGTTTGCTATACCAATGAAACACCGCCGGCACCGGGTGCATACATTGCCGCAATACTGCATAAGCTTGCAGGGCGTGATTACAAGCTGATCTTCGAGCCGGGTCGCTCCATCGCGGCCAATGCCGGTGTCATGCTGACACGGGTCGAATTCCTCAAGCAGACCGGTGACAAGAATTTTGCCATCATTGATGGTGCCATGAATGATCTGATCCGCCCGTCTCTGTACGGTGCCTATCAGGAGATCATTCCGGTCGAGCTGCGTGAAGAGGGCGAAAGCAAGCACTGGGATCTGGTGGGCCCCGTGTGTGAAACAGGTGACTTCCTCGGTAAGGATCGTCAGCTTAACCTGCAGCCGGGTGATCTTTTGGCGGTATGCTCCGCGGGTGCCTACGGTTTTGTGATGGCGTCCAATTACAATACGCGCCCGCGCCCGGCTGAGGTGATGGTGGATGACAATCAGGCCTGCCTGGTACGTGCGCGCGAAACGCTGAACGATCTGATGCGCGGCGAACAGCTGTTGCCTGAAGCCTGACGGAGTCTAAGCATCATGCTGGTTCGCTTTACCAAAATGCATGGCCTGGGAAACGATTTCATGGTGATCGATGCGCTGTCACAGCGAGTTCGCCTGACACCCAAAATCGTACGCAAACTGGCCGACCGCCATACCGGCATCGGCTTCGATCAGCTGCTGCTGGTGGAGCCACCAAGCCGACCGGACATGGACTTCCGTTACCGCATCTACAATGCAGACGGTTCCGAGGTGGAACACTGCGGTAACGGCGCTCGCTGTTTCGGTCGTTTCGTGCGTGAGCGTCGGCTCACCGTGAAGGACGAAATCCATGTGGAAACGGCCCGTGGACAGGCCATTCTGTATCTGCTGCCGGACCGTCAGGTGGATGTGGACATGGGTGTTCCCGAGCTGTGCCCTGCCGAGGTGCCGTTCAGCGCCGAGCAGCAGGCGGTTGTCTATCCAGTTGAGGTTGATGGCGAGACGATTGAATTGAGCGTTGTCTCCATGGGGAACCCCCATGGTGTGCTGTTGGTGGATGATGTGGATACGGCGGCGGTGGAAACGCTGGGGCCGGCACTTGAAGCCCATCCGCGGTTCCCGAAAAAGGCCAATATCGGTTTCATGCAGGTGATCAACCGGGGCGAGATTCGCCTGCGTGTGTATGAGCGTGGCGCCGGGGAAACATTGGCCTGTGGTACGGGGGCCTGTGCCGCTGTGGTGGCTGGGCGTTTGCGTGGGTTGCTCGATGAAGAGGTATTGGTACACCTGCCTGGTGGTGAGCTTCGCATCCGCTGGCCGGGTGAAGGCTCGTCATTGCGCATGACCGGCCCGGCAGCAACCGTTTACGAAGGACAGATCTACTTATGAATGATGTAAGCAATGTGCTGGAGGCACCCACGCTGAGCGCCGAACAGGTCGCTGACTATCTAGCGAGCCATCCGGATTTCTTTACCGAACACACCTGGCTGCTGGAAAAGCTCTATGTCCCGCATCAGCGTGGGACGACGGTGTCTCTGGTGGAACGCCAGACTTCGTTGCTGCGTGAGCGCAACCAGCTGCTGCACGGTCATCTTGCCGATATGATCGATGCCGCACGTCACAATGATGTGCAGTTCGAGAAGACCAAGCGCATGGTGCTGGCGCTGCTGGAAGCCTGGACTCTGGATGATGTGGCTGTGGCGGTTGAAGAGAGCCTGTGCCACGATTTCTATGGTGATGAAACCGCACTGCTGCTGTTCAGTGAGCGCTCGCTGGAGAGCAACAGCATCCGTACCTTGGCACGGGCCGAAGACTCGCTGGTGCAGCCGCTGATCGAGACTAATCTGCCCAGCTGCGGTCAGCTGTCGGAGGCGATGAACCGTTTCCTGTTTCAGGACCGCGCGGTCAAGGTACAGTCTGCGGCAGTGGTACCGCTGGTCAAGGGTGACACCCTCGGCCTGCTGGCGATCGGAAGTTATGATCCCAATTACTTCCAGAGCAGTCAGGGCACTCTGTTCCTGAGTTATGTGGGTGAGGTCCTCAGCCGCATCATCTTCCGCATTCTTCAGGAACAGCGGGGCTGACATGGCGGCTCCGGGCGTACGTGACTGGCCCGATACCTTTCTGCACTACCTGCGGGTGGAGCGTCAGCTCTCCCCGCACACCCTCAAAAACTACCGTCGAGACCTTGAAACCCTCTATGTCGAGCTGAGCCGCACCCACCACGAGTGCTGGGACCAGCTGACTGAGCCGGTGCTGCGCCGCGCCATTGCAGGATTGCATGGTCAGGGCCTGTCAGGCCGCAGCCTGCAGCGGCTGCTGTCGGCAACCCGCAGCTTCTACCGTTTTCTGGCGCGTGACGGTTGGGTACAGAGTAATCCGGCACTGGCTGTGCAGGCCCCTCGGGCAGGACGTCGGCTGCCGCAGACACTGGATACCGAACAGGTATCGGCACTGCTGGAGGTGGAAGGGGACGAACCGCTGGATATTCGCGATCGAGCCATGATGGAATTGATCTATTCGTCCGGCTTGCGTGTATCTGAACTGGTCAGCTTGAACATGCGCGATATCGATCTTGCTGATGCCAGCCTTGTGGTGACGGGCAAGGGTAACAAGATGCGCCAGCTTCCGATTGGTCGATTGGCGGTACAGGCGATACGCCAATGGCTGGGGGTGAGGCAGGGGCTGGCCGCGCCGGATGAAACGGCACTGTTTACAGGCCAGCGAGGCAAGCGCTTGACTACACGTGCGGTAGAGCAACGCCTGCGCAAGCGCGGTGAACAACAGGGCACGCAGGGGCGGGTCTATCCGCACCGCCTGCGTCACAGTTTTGCCAGTCACCTGCTGGAATCCAGCGGTGACCTGCGTGCGGTGCAGGAGCTGCTCGGGCATGCCAATATCAGTACCACGCAGATTTACACTCACCTGGATTTCCAGCATCTGATGGAGGTCTACGAACAGGCTCATCCAAGGGCGAGGCAGAAGCGGAATGATTAAGTGCGTTACCTTTGATCTGGATGACACCCTTTGGGCGGTCGATCCGGTAATTCATCAGGCCAACCGTGAACTCTGGGAGTGGCTGGAACAGAATGCGCCGCTGTTTACCCAAAACCATGTACTGACGGATCTGGCCGAAGGCTCGAGCATGCGTCAGCAGCTGCTGCAGCAAGAGCCGGATATTGCGCACAGCATGACACAGGTGCGCCTGCGCCTGCTGGAACAGGGGTGCCTGAGTGCCGGTTACTCCGATGATCAGGCTCGACAGATGGCTGCAGCGGCTTTTGATGTGTTTATCCGTGCCCGCCATCAGGTTGAACTGTTTGAGCACGCCCAGGCAATGCTGGAGCAGCTGCGTCGGGATGGCTACATCATCGGGGCGCTGAGCAACGGTAATGCCGATGTAGGCCAGACACTGATCGGCAGCCTGTTTGATTTCCAGTACAACGCCGATGGGGTCGGCTCGGCCAAGCCACACCCCGGCATGTTCGAGAAAGCGCTGGAGCATACCGGATTACGGCCTGAGCAGGTGGTGCACGTTGGCGATCACCCGATCAATGACGTGCAGGCGGCTCGGCAGGTGGGCATGTGGACAATCTGGGTAAACCTGCCGGGGCAAAACTGGCCACAGCCGGCCCGTGCGGATGAGACAGTCAGCTGCCTGTCCGCCATCCCGGCTGTAGTGGCCGAGATAGGCTTGCGTGCCAACAGTCGCGCTACACTGTAGCGCGATGGTGCGTGCGCTAGTCGAGAAACAGCTCCAGCAGGTCATTCAGGAACAGCCGCCCCTGTAGCGTGGGTGCCAGCCGGTTTGGTTCTTCCGCCAGTAACCCTCGCTGGCGCGCCTGCTGCAGCAAAGGCGCAATATTCTCCAGTGGCAGGCCGGTGCGCGCACTGAACAGTTCGGCTGTAACGCCGTCTGTCAGGCGCAGAGCGTTGAGCATGAACTCAAAGGGACGTTCGTCCGCCGTGATGACCTCCTGCCCGGCCAGTCGCAGTGTCGGATCAAAATAGCCCTTGGGCTGGCGCAGTTTGTGGCGGCGCTCGATCACCAGCTGCCCCCCTTCATACCGGCTCAGTTTGCCGTGGGCACCCGCACCAATGCCGATATAGTCGCCAAATTGCCAGTAGTTCAGGTTGTGCCGGGCTTGCTGAGCGGGGCGGGCGTAGGCCGAAATCTCGTACTGCCGGTAACCGGCCTGTTCCAGCAGCGTCTGTCCCTGCTCCTGAATGTCCCACAGCGCTTCATCCAGCGGCAGACTTGGCGGGCGGGCATGAAATTCGGTATTGGGTTCAATGGTGAGCTGATACCAGGACAGGTGACCGGGATTGATTTCCAGTGCCTGCTGTAGGTCGGCCAAGGCCTGTGCCGGTGTTTGTCCCGGCAATCCGTGCATCAAGTCAAGATTCACCCGTGGAAAGATGTCGACTGCGGCACGGGCCGCGGCAAGAGCTTCGACCGGATTGTGGATACGCCCAAGGCGCTGCAGATGCTCGGCATTGAAGCTTTGCACACCGATGGAAAGTCGGTTGACGCCGGCGGCCTTGAAACCCTCAAAGCGGGCCAGCTCAAAGGTGCCGGGGTTGGCTTCCAGCGTGATCTCAACGTCTGCCGCCAATGGCATGCGTGTCGCGATGCCGTTCAGCAGCTGCTGAATGGATGCGGCACTGAACAGGCTGGGAGTACCGCCACCGATGAAGATTGACTGCAGCTCACGTCCCCCTGTCAGAGCAAGATCCGTATCAAGATCATCCAGCAGAGCCGCCACATAAGCAGCTTCCGGCAGCTGCTCGGGAGCGGCATGGGAGTTGAAATCGCAATAGGGACATTTGCGTACACACCAGGGGATGTGTACGTAGAGCGACAGGGGTGGCAGGCTCATGTGTGCTTGAGCCAGGGGCCGATCTGCTCGATGAACTGACGCACCGCCTTGCCGCGGTGGCTGTATTTCTGTTTCTGTTCTGAACTCAGCTCGGCACTGGCACAGTCGAGCTCGGGGACGAAGAACAGTGGGTCATAGCCAAAGCCGTTATGACCCCGTGGAGCGTCCAGAATGACACCCTCCCAGCTGCCCTGGCAGATCAGTGGGGTTGGGTCCTCGGCGTGGCGCATGAACACCAGTACGCACTGGAAGCGAGCGCTGCGCTGTTCGGGAGGTACCTGATCCAGCGCCTGCAGCAGCTTGCGGTTGTTCTCGTCATCGCCGCAGCCGGCACCGGCATAGCGCGCCGAGTAGATGCCCGGTGCACCATTCAGTGCATCCACCTCCAGCCCGGAGTCGTCAGACAGGGACGGAAGGCCGGTGACCCGAGCGGCGTGACGCGCCTTGATGATGGCGTTTTCGACAAAGCTGAGACCGGTCTCTTCGGCATCCTGTACCGCAAAATCGGACTGAGGCATTACATCGATCTGCTGTGGTGCAAAAATCTCGCTGAATTCCTTCAGCTTGCCGCGATTACCGCTGGCCAGCACGATTTTGTTGATCATGTACTCACTCAATCCGCGTAAAAGGTCTGTTCAAATTCAATGTTGTAGGGGGACTCGTTCGGGTCAGGCTGTACTTCCAGACTGATCCTGAGGAGTTCCTCTTCGGTAAAGCGGAAGCTGCCAATATAATACAGCGCATCGCCCTCATCGATCTTCTGAAACTCCATCTGCTGTGCCTGTCCCAGCAGGTTGGCCGCACTCCCGCTGACGATGGCGGTCACGGGGGTTGTGCTGCCGTCTTCTCCCCGTTTCAGCACGGAAACATTCACCAGCGCACGGTATTTGCTGCGTGTGATGTTGTTCAGCTCTGCCACTTCCGGGGTGAGAAAGCTGGAGTTGAAGGCGTTGTAGTGGATTTCATAGCGGCCATCAGCGACCTTCTGTTCAGCCAGTGCAGTGCTGGCACTGATACTGAAAAGTAACGCACTGCCCAGCAGCAGTCGATTCAGGGGAGTGGTGATCAGGTTCATGTCAGCCTCCTGTCAGCGGGTAATGCGGTAGATGGCGATTTCGCCCAGCATGTTCGGCCAAAGCTTGATCCACCAGCGGTGGCGGTGGGCGTGGTCAACCACGGTCCGCTCCAGAATTTCGATATTGCGGTCAACACACAACTGCTCGAAATCCTTGAAAGTACAGAAATGAATGTTCGGTGTGTTGTACCAAGTGTAGGGCAAAAACTTGGATACGGGCATCTTGCCCCTGAAAGTAAGATAGCCCCGCGCACGCCAGTGTGCAAAGTTGGGGAAGGTGACGATGCACTCGCGACCGATACGCAGCATATCGTCGATGATCAGATCCGGGCGGTGCATGCTCTGCAGGGCCTGGGTCATGATCACGTAGTCGAAACTGTTGTTGCGGATGCTGGTCAGGCCGTCATCAATATCCTTCTCGATCACGCTGACACCACGCTCGATGCAGGTGGTCAGGTTGTCATGGTCGATCTCAAGACCGTAGCCGTTGACCTGCTTGTGCTGCATCAGGTGGGCCAGCAGTTCGCCATCGCCGCAGCCCAGATCAACCACCCGTGAGCCGGGCTGAATCCACTCGTCAATAATTTCCAGGTCAGCGCGCATGCGGTTCTCCTTCGGCCGGTGTCAGACTGTTGGCGATGCGATTCATGTAGCCGCCAAACACCTCCATGTAGCGCGGAATCGGAATCAGGAAGGCATCATGTCCCTGGGGGGCATCAATTTCGGCGTAACTGACCGGCTTGCCGGCTGCAATCAGGCCATCCACCAGCTCGCGTGAGCGCTCAGGCGAAAAGCGCCAGTCGGTGGTAAAGGAGACCACCAGATAGTTGCAGCGGGCCGGCTCCAGTGCGGCAGCCAGATTGTCGCCCTGTTCACCGGCCGGATCAAAGTAGTCCAGTGCCTTGGTCATCAGCAGGTAGGTGTTGGCATCGAAGGAGGATGAGAATCGCTCGCCCTGATACTGCAGGTAGGACTCCACCTCAAATTGCGGGTTGAAGTCGAAGCTGAGCTTGCCGTCTTTCAGCTCACGGCCAAACTTCTCGCGCATGCCGTCATCCGACAGATAGGTAATATGGCCTACCATTCTGGCCAGCATCAGGCCGGTGCGCGGCACCACGCCCTCCTCGTAGTAGTGGCCGTTATGGAACTCCGGATCCTTGCTGATTGCCTGACGGGCGACTTCGTTGAAGGCGATGTTCTGGGCACTCAGCTTGGCGGCAGACGCGATCACGACGCAGTGACGCAACCGATCAGGATGGCTGATCGACCATTGCAGCGCCTGCATGCCACCCAGACTGCCGCCCACGACGGCAGCCCATTGCTGGATGCCGAGCCGGTCAGCCAATCGTGTCTGACTGTTGACCCAGTCCTGTACCGTCATGATCGGGAAGTCGGGGCCATAGGGCTTGCCGGTGTCAGGGTTGAGGCTGTTCGGGCCGGTGGAGCCGTGGCAGCCACCCAGATTGTTAAGACTAACCACAAAAAAACGGTTGGTGTCGATGGTTTTGCCGGGGCCAATGGCCGAGTCCCACCAGCCGGGCTTGCGCTCCTCCATGCTGTGGTAGCCTGCGGCATGGTGATGACCGGACAGGGCATGGCAGATCAGCACGGCGTTGGATGCATCGGCATTGAGTTCACCGTAGGTTTCCACCATCAGGTCCCACTGCTCAAGGCTGCGACCGCAGCTCAGCGCCAGTGGCTGATCGAAATGGATTTTCCGAGGTGTGACCAGACCAACGGAATCTTCAGGGATTACAGCAGGCATGTTTGTCTCTCAATCGATTTCAGAACGCCAGCAGTCGACCCAGCTGGGACTGCAGGATCTGGATCACCAGAAAGATCAGGATTGGCGACAGATCCAGTCCGCCAATCGGCGGAATCACCTTGCGTGCCATTGCAAACAGGGGCTCGGTCAGCTGCAGCAACAGCTGGGGTGCCGGGTGATAGCTGTCAGGCGAGATCCAGCTGATGATGATGGCGCCGATCACGGCCCAGAAATAGATGGTCAGTATGGTATCGATCACCCCAACGGCAGAGAAGAGCAGCAGCTGCAACGGATTCATCGACGCCTCAGCCAGCGCCCCGGCAAACTGGAAAATCAGCAACAGCGTAACCGCCTTTACCACCAGTGCGACAATCAGCGGTGAGGCATCGAAGCGACCACGCGGGCGCAGCAGCATCTGCAGCGGACGCACCGGCGGCTGGGTCAGGCGTACCACGGCCTGCGATATCGGGTTGTAGTAATCGGCTCTGGCCAGCTGCAGCAGGAAGCGCAGTACCAGCATGAAGGCGTAAATCTCACCCAGCGTGCGAATGATGAGGGTGATCGGATCCTGTCCCATAGTGGCTCCTGTCTCGATAATCAGTCTTGGCACAGCTCGCCGGCCAGCTCTACGGAGCGGTCACGGCAAGCGGTGAGTGCGAGTTCAACCAGTGCTTCGAAACCTTCGGCCTGGAATGTCTTGATGGCGCGTTCGGTGGTGCCGTTGGGGGATGTTACGCGGCGGCGCAGTTCGGCCGGATCAACGTCGCTGCTGCTGGCCATGCGGGCGGCACCCAGTGCCGTCTGCAGGGTCAGGCCACGCGCGGTCTCTTCGCTCAACCCCAGTTTGACGCCAGCGGCGGTCATTGCTTCCATCATCAGGAAATAATAGGCCGGGCCTGATCCTGAAATGGCGGTGACGGCATCCAGTTCAGCCTCGCTTTGTACCCAGAGTGCGATGCCGACGGCCTCGAGTACCGTTGTTGCCTGCTGACGCTGGGCAGCACTGACTCGGTTGTTGGCAAACAGGCCGCTGGCTCCTGTTTGTACCAGAGAGGGGGTGTTGGGCATGCAGCGAACCAGTGCCGCCTCGCCACCCAGCCAGCGCTCAAGTGCGCCCAGGCTGATGCCTGCGGCGATGGATACCACCAGTGGCTGCCGGGATTGCACAGCAGTGGCCAGATCAGTTGCAACAGCTTTCATGACCTGCGGCTTGACCGCCAGAACGACGATGTCGGCAGCGGCGACCGCTGTGTTGTTGTCGCTGGTCACGTTCAGGCCGCGCTCGGCCAGATCCTCAAGGCGACCGGCGTCCGGCTCTGATGCCCAGATGTCTGCGGCTGCGAAGCCGTTTTCCAGCAGGCCGCCGATGATGGCGCGGGCCATATTGCCGGCACCGATGAATGCAATTACGGGTGACTGGCTCATAGTGTCTGTCTCAATCCTGTAGGTGGCTTAACGGGCCGATGGCGGGTTGCGTGGACCAAACAGTGCGGTACCGACACGCACCATGGTCGAGCCTTCGAGTACGGCTGCCTCGATATCAGCTGACATGCCCATCGACAGTGTATCCAGCGCGGGTTGCCTGTGTTGCAGATGCTCCAGCAACTGCCTCACCTGTGCAAACACCGTCCGCTGGCGTTCAGGGTCATCTTCCGGCTTCGGGATTGCCATCAGACCACGCAGACGCAGATTCGGCAACCGGGCAACGGCGTCGGCCAGTGCGGGCAGCTCATCCGGTGTGCAGCCGGACTTGCTGGCCTCGTCACTGATGTTCACCTGCAGGCAGATGTTCAGGGGTGGCAGCTGCGCCGGGCGTTGCTCCGACAGGCGTGTGGCAACCTTGAGTCGATCCACACTGTGCACCCAGTCAAAATGCTCCGCAATCGGGCGCGTCTTGTTGGACTGGATAGGCCCGATGAAGTGCCACTCCAGCGCCAGGTCGGACAGAGCCTCGATCTTGTCCAGTGCTTCCTGCAGGTAATTTTCGCCAAAGGCACGCTGGCCGCACAGGCTCAGCTCTCGCACTTCGTCGGCGCTGCGGGTCTTGCTGACGGCCAGCAGCGAGACGCTGTCGGGGCTGCGTGCAGCATTTTCACATGCCAGCCTGATCTGCTGGCGTACGGCTGAATATTTGTCTGCTAACATAAGGCTGTATGAATACTGACGACTGTCATTGGCAGGTGCTACCTATTCTGCTAGAACAGTAAAGTTTAAAGGAAGCTGCTGCGGATCTCGACCGATTATGGATATTACAGAACTTTTGTCATTTGCCGTACAACAGGGCGCGTCCGACCTGCACCTGACCTCCGGCATGCCGCCCATGATCCGTGTAGACGGTGATGTGCGTCGAATCAAACTGCCGGCACTGGAGCACAAACAGGTGCACACGCTGGTGTATGACATCATGAACGACAAACAGCGTAAGGAATATGAAGAGAATCTGGAAGTGGATTTCTCGTTTGAGGTTCCCAAGCTGTCCCGTTTCCGTGTCAACGCATTCAACCAGCACCGGGGTGCGGCAGCGGTGTTTCGAACCGTTCCCAGCAAGGTGCTCACCCTTGATGATCTGGGCATGGGCAAGGTGTTTCAGGATCTGGCGGAACAGGCTCGTGGTCTGGTCCTCGTCACCGGTCCTACCGGCTCCGGTAAGAGTACCACCTTGGCGGCGATGATCGATTACGTCAACGATACCCGCTCCGACCACATTCTGACCATCGAAGACCCGATCGAATTTGTCCACGAAAGCAAGAAATGCCTGATCAACCAGCGTGAGGTCCATCGTGATACGCACAGCTTTGCCAACGCCCTGCGTTCGGCGCTGCGTGAAGACCCGGACGTAATCCTGGTGGGCGAGATGCGTGACCTTGAAACCATCCGTTTGGCGCTCACCGCTGCAGAAACCGGCCATTTGGTGTTTGGCACCCTGCATACCACCTCGGCGGCCAAGACGATCGACCGTATCATTGATGTGTTCCCGGCGGCGGAAAAGGACATGGTGCGTTCCATGCTGTCGGAGTCGCTGCAGGGGGTTATTTCCCAGACCCTGCTGAAAAAGCCCAAGGGTGGACGTATCGCCGCCCATGAGATCATGATCGGTACGGCAGCCGTGCGTAACCTGATCCGTGAAGACAAGGTGGCACAGATGTACTCTGCCATCCAGACTGGTGCGGCCTACGGCATGAAGACGCTGGATCAGTCATTGCTTGAGCTGGTACAGAAGGGTTTGATCTCGCGTGAAACGGCCCGTGAAAAGGCGAAGACCCCCAGCTCATTCTGAGCCTGAGTCAACAGGAGCAAGACAGTGGATTTTACTCAACTGCTGAAGGTAATGGTCGACCGGGGTGCCTCGGATCTGTTCGTCACCGCAGGTGCAGCCCCCTCGATCAAGGTGGATGGCACCATCCGGCCGCTGACCAAGGAAACGCTCAAGCCGAGCCAGACTCGGGCACTGGTGTACAGCACCATGAACGACAAGCAGCTGGCCGAATTTGAAGGCACCAACGAGTGTAACTTCGCCATCAGCGCGCCGGGTATCGGTCGCTTCCGTGTCAGTGCATTCATGCAGCGCAACACGCCCGGGATGGTGCTGCGTGCAATCAACAACCATATTCCCACCATGGATGAATTGATGCTGCCGGACGTGCTGCGCGAACTCTCCATGACCAAACGCGGGCTGATTCTGTTCGTGGGGGGGACCTCGACCGGTAAGTCCACCTCGCTGGCGTCCATGATTGACTACCGTAACGAGAACCACGCCGGTCACATCATCACCATCGAAGATCCGATCGAATATATTCACAACCACAAGAAGAGCATCGTCACCCAGCGTGAAGTGGGGATTGATACCGAGTCCTTCGATGTGGCGTTGAAAAACACGCTGCGTCAGGCGCCGGATGTGATTTTGATGGGTGAGATCCGCTCGGCTGAAACCATGAAGTTCGGCCTGCAGTTTGCCGAGACCGGCCACCTCTGTATGGCCACCCTCCATGCCAACAATGCCAACCAGGCGCTGGATCGTATCATCTCCTTCTTCGGGCCTGAGCATCATGACCAGATCTGGATGGACATGTCGCTCAACCTGAAGGCGATTGTGGCGCAGCAGCTGCTGCCGACAGTGGATGGCAAGGGACGTCGTGCCGCGATCGAGGTCATGATCAACTCGCCGCTGATCCAGGATCATATCCGCAAGGGTGCGGTGCATGAGATCAAGGATGTGATCAAGAAGTCCACCAATCTGGGCATGCGAACCTTCGATCAGGCCCTGTTCGAGCTGTACCGCGATGGAATCATCACCTACGAAGCGGCGCTGGCTCATGCCGACTCGGCCAACGATCTGCGCTTGATGATCAAGTTGGATGCGGAAACCAGTGGCAAGGCGGGTGGTGCGGCGGATGACATGCCAAGTTTCACGCTGCAGGATGAGGATGACAACCTGAACCTGAAAGGCGATGTGGACGTGAAGGGGATGTAAGCCTTCGCGGGCCCCTGACGGGTGGGTAAAGGTAAAAAGGGAGCAACCGGATGGGCGCTCCCTTTTTTGATTTCAGGGCTTCGGCCGGTCTCTCAGCGCCGGAACACGATGCGGCCATCCATCAGGGTGGCATTGACCTGCCCCTTGAGTGTCTGACCGAGGAAGGGCGTGTTCTTGCCGGCTGATCTCAGGTTGTCCTCGGTCACAGTCCACTCGGCCGTCGGGTCAAACACGCAGATATCCGCCTGTGACCCCACTTCCAGTGTACCGGCATCCAGACCCAGAATACGGGCCGGTGCCGATGTCAGTGACTCGATCAGCTGTGGCAGCTCCAGCAACTGCTGATCGACCAGCTGCAGGCTCAGTGGCAGCAGCGTTTCCAGCCCGCTCATGCCCGGTTCTGTCGCCGCAAAGGGCGCCTGTTTGGCAATCGGGTCGTGTGGTTGATGGTCGGAACAGATGGCACTGATGGTGCCCGTCACCAGCCCCTGGCGCAAACCGGCCCGGTCAAGCTGACTGCGCAGCGGTGGCTGCAGATGGTAGGCCGAATTGAAGCCGTTGACGCATTCATCGGTCAGCAGCAGGTTCTGGATCGCCACATCGGCGGTCACCTGCAGGCCACGCTCACGGGCGGCTTCGATCATGTGGACCGAGCGTTCACAGGAGAGCTGACCGAAATGGGCACGTACGCCGGTCTGTTCCACCAGCAGCAGGCAGCGTGATACTTCGATGGTTTCGGCCGCTTCGGGGATACCGTTGAGGCCCAGTCGAGTACTGGTGGTGTCATCGTGCATGCAGCCGTTGGCGGCCAGTGCCCCATCCTGCGCCTGAAACACCACCAGCAGGTCGTGGGTGGCGGCATATTCAAGGCAGCGCAGCAGGATCTGGCTGTTGCCAAAGGGGCGGCGCAGATTGGTAAACGCGATGCAGCCGGAGCTGGCCAGACCATGCAGCGGGGCAAGCTGTTCGCCCTGCAGGCCCTGTGTCAGGGCTCCCATGGGCAGGACGCGGGCAAAGCCGATATCGGCGGCGCGATCCTGAATCAGTTCGGCAACGGCGGCGGTTTCCACTATCGGGCTGGTATCCGGTGTCACCACCAGAGTGGTGATGCCGCCAGCGGCCGCTGCGGCGGTTTCGCTGGCGATGGTGCCCTTGCGGGTCTGGCCCGGCTCGCGCAGGGTGGTGCACAGGTCGATCAGACCGGGGCAGACAATCTGGCCGTCGGCATCGATCACTTCATCGGCATGAAAGCCTTCGGGAGCGGCGCCAATGGCGTAAATTTCACCCTGGCTGATATACAGGTCGGTGATCTGGTCAAGCGACTGGGCCGGATCGATCACGCGGCCACCGGAAATCAGAATGTTCATCAGCTCAGGCCTCCCGTGATTCATTGTCAGTGGCCGCTCGCTGGGACAGCTGGCCGCTCATCGCCTTGGACATGACGGCCATGCGTACGGCGATGCCGTTGGTCACCTGATCCAGAATCAGCGAGCGCGGGCCATCGGCGACCTCGGACTCGATCTCGACGCCGCGATTGATCGGGCCGGGGTGCATCACCACCGCATCCGGCTTGGCATAGGCCAGTTTGTCGCGGTTAAGGCCGTAGAGCTTGTAGAACTCGGCTTCGCTCGGCAGCAGGGCGCTTTGCATGCGCTCCTTCTGCAGCCGCAGCATCATGATGACATCCACATCGCGCAGGCCCGAGGCCATCTCGGTATATACCTTGACGCCCAGTGCTTCGATATGACGCGGCAGCAGTGTCTTGGGCGCGATCACGCGAATCTCGTCCACGCCCAGGGTGCGCAGGGCGTGGATCTGCGAGCGCGCCACGCGGGAGTGCAGAATATCGCCCACGATCGCAACCTTCAGCGGGGCGAAGTCACCCTTGTGGCGGCGGATGGTGAGCATATCCAGCATCGCCTGAGTCGGGTGGGCGTGACGGCCGTCGCCGGCGTTGATCACGGCCACGTTGGGCGTCACATGCTGAGCGATGAAGTGCGCCGCACCGCTGTCGGCATGGCGCACCACAAACATGTCGGAGTGCATCGCCTGCAGTGTCATCAGCGTGTCCTTGAGGGTTTCCCCTTTCTTGGTGGACGAGGTGTTGATGTTCAGGTTCAGCACGTCCGCCGACAGGCGTTTGGCCGCCAGCTCAAAGGTGGACAGGGTGCGGGTGCTGTTTTCAAAAAACAGGTTGGCAACGGTTTTGCCGCGCAGCAGCGGGACTTTCTTCACCTGCTGCTCGCCCATGTCGACGAAGGAATCCGCCGTGTCGAGAATCTCGATCAACAGCTCTCGCGGCAGTCCCTCAGTGGTCAGAAAGTGCCGCAGCTGACCGTCAGCGGTCAACTGAATGGAGTTCGGGTCATTGGCCTCAAACATGGATGCAGTCTCTTGTTGTTTCAGTCACGCTGACGGATGGTCAGGGTAAGGGGGTCCGGGCCATTCAGCTTGACCAGCTGATCCGGGCCCAGCGCCAGGGTACCACCGATCACATCGGCCTGAATCGGCAGCTCACGGCGCTGCAGGTCCAGCAGGGTAATCAAGTTGACGGAGGCCGGACGGCCATAGTCGAACAGCTCGTTCAGTGCGGCGCGAATGGTACGGCCGCTCATGATGACATCGTCCACCAGCAGAATGTCCCGGCCTTCGGTGGCGCAGGGCAGTTGGCTGGGCTGTACCTTCGGATTGATGCCCACCTGAGTGAAATCGTCACGGTAGAAGCTGATATCCAGTACGCCCAGCGGACTGGTCAGTTCCAGCTGCCGGTGCAGGCGCTCTGCCAGCCAGACACCGCCGGTACGGATGCCGATCATCAGCGGGTCATTGAGATCGCGACGGGTGATCAGGGCGCGGGTTTCGCTCGCCATCTTGTCGAGCAGTGCATCAACACTCAGTGTTCCCGATACCATAGAGGTCCTCCAGTCGGGTGTGGCTGGGAATGCGGTCGGGACTGTTGAACCAGTCCTCCAGAATCAGGCGGGCGGCGATACCATCGACCGATTCCTGCTTGAAGTTGGTGCCGCCACCGGCGTCCAGGTGAATGCGCTTGGCTTCTGCGGTGGTCAGGCGTTCGTCACAGAGATAACAGGGCAGCTGGTAGCGGTCCTGAATCCGGTTGGCGAACTTGCGTGCGCGGCGTGCCATCTCGGAGATGGTACCGTCCATGTTGAGTGGAATGCCCACCACCAGTGCGTCAGGTTGCCACTCGGCAATGGCGGCATCCAGTTGTGACCAGTCAGGCATGCCGTCGCGAGCCCGCACCGGCTCAATCGGGGTGGCAGTGGCGGTCAGGCTCTGGCCGATGGCCAGACCTATGCGGGTGGTGCCGAAGTCAAACCCCAGCACCTGTTGGGTGTCGCTGCTCATCAAGTCCGTTCAGTCAGGCGTGCCCGGCATGTGCCGGCAACAGGTTCAGATTGATCCCCAAAGTCGCGGCAGCCGCCTGCAGGCGGTCTTCCAGCGGCAGATGGAAAAGTATATCTGAATTTGCCGGGCAGCTTAACCAGAGGTTGTCACACATTTCCTGTTCCAGCTGCTCGGGGCCCCAGCCGGCATACCCCAGTGCCACCAGAAAGGTGTCAGGGCCCTCTCTGCGGGCGATCGCTTCAAGGATGTCGAGCGATGTGGTCAGGCTGATTTCGTCATTGATGGGGTGGCTGGATAGCCACTGCTGCTGCGGCTCGGTGCGATGCAATACAAAGCCACGATCATCCCGTACCGGACCGCCATTGAAAACAGGGCGTTCGGACCAGAGTCCGGTGTTGTCTTCCAGCTCCAGGTGCGACAGCAGGTCACACAGGCGAATGCCGCTGGGACGGTTGACGACAATCCCCATGGCGCCGTACTCGCTGTGGTCGCAGATGTAGACAACGGTTTGGGCAAAGGTCTCGTCACGCAGGTGCGGCATGGAGATCAGGAAATGGTCACGAAGTGAGGCAAGGGTGTTGTACATGGTCAATCTCTCTTCGCCGCTTGAGTATGATTTAGGATTAGTACACCCGTGTCTGTTTCTCAAATTTCCAGGTGCGAATGATTTCAAGTCGATCCACTTCCTTGCGCATTTCGATGGGAAAGCTCTGGAACGGAGAGGCCAGCTGTACGATGCGAATGGCACCCTCATCCAGTGCACGGTGACCGGAAGACTGCAGTATTTCGATGTTCTCCACGCTGCCGTCCGGGCGCAGTGCCACCAGCAGACGGAGCTTGCCCTGCAACCCCTGATTGCGTGCCTGCTCGGGATAGTTCAGGTTGCCCACGGTTTCGACCCGGCGGCGCCAGTTGTCCAGGTAGCTGGCATAGGTGTGAGCCTGGGTCGAAGCTGAGGTCAGTCGAAGTACGCGGGGCTTTTTGGCGCGGGTTTCACGCTCAAGATCCAGCTGTGACTGCAGGCTGGCCATCTCCAGTGCCCGGTTAAGCAAAGAGGTTGAGTTGGCACTGACCGGCGGTGGAGCGGCGGCGGCCTGTTGTGGCTTCGGCTCGCTGGTGCTGGGCTTTTGCTCGCTCGGGGTGGCGACAACAGCCTGCTGGCCACTGTCGCGACTGTCCTGTTGCTCTGTACTGTTGCCGGGCTGAGGCTCGGGTGCGGGAGGCTGCTCCGGCTCTGCTGGAGCAGGAGCCTGCCGGGCCGCCTGCTGCTCCGGTGTTTCACTGGCCAGCGGTGCCATTTCGGTGGTGGCCGGTGTAGTGGCCTCTTCATTGCTGCCGCTGCCCATCTGGTTGTGCTGGGCAATGAAATCAGCGTCGTCCGGTGCGTCCTGCTGCGGATACTGCGCCAGGGTGACATCCAGTGTCTGGCGCGGCGGTTCTCGTTCCGGGAACGAGAAGCTCAGGGCAAGCAGGAGCACACCATGCACGGCTGTGGCAATGAACAGCATGAAGCCGAAGCTGTCTCTGTTCAGGTGATGCCAGAGCGGCAGGCGGGTGCCCCTGTTGATCATCGCGTTTTCAATACCTCATCGATGCAGTCCATCAGCTGCATGCCGATGTCCAGATCAAACTGCTGATCCAGTTCACGGATGCAGGTAGGGCTGGTGACGTTGATTTCGGTCAGGTAGTCGCCGATCACATCCAGACCCACGAACAGCAGGCCCTTTTCCTTCAGTGTCGGGCCGATCTGTTGACAGATCCAGCGATCGCGATCCGTAAGCGGGCGACCTTCACCGCGACCACCGGCAGCCAGGTTGCCGCGGGTTTCACCGGCCATGGGGATGCGTGCCAGTGCATAGGGTACGGGTTCACCGTTGATCATCAGAATGCGCTTGTCGCCATCCTTGATCTCGGGAATGTACTTCTGCGCCATGATGGTCTGGGTGCCGTGGGCGGTCAGAGTTTCGATAATGACGCCCAGATTGGTGCCATCTTCACGAATGTGGAAGATGGAGGAGCCTCCCATGCCATCCAGTGGCTTGAAGATGACATTCTTGTGCTCAGCGTGGAACTGTCGCAGCAGGTCAGCCCGGCGGGTCACAAGAACCGGTGGACAGCACTGCGGGAAATGGGTGGCAAACAGTTTTTCGTTGAAGTCACGCAGGCTGCCGGTACGATTGACGATCAGTGTGCCTTCGGACTCGGTCATCGCCAGCAGGTGAGTGCTGTAGATGAACTCGTTGTCGAACGGTGGGTCCTTGCGCATCAGGATCACATCCAGTTCGGCCAGGTCACGGATCACATAATCGCCGCGCTCGAACCAGTTGTCCGGGTCCATGGCGACCTTAAGTGGTGCCATCTGGCCACGAACGCGGCCATCACGCAGAAACAGGTGCTGCTGCTCCATGTAATGCAGCTCCCAGCCCTTGCGCTGAGCGGCCCAGAGCATCGCCAGTGAGCTGTCCTTCTTGTAGGTGATCTGCTCGATCGGGTCCATCACCACGCCGACTTTAATCGTCATCTGAAAAATTCCTGTGCTGAATGTGCGTTCAATCTTAACCCAGATCGCCCCAGAGGTACTGCAGAATGGCGCAGGCCGCAACCGGTGCGGTTTCGGTCCGCATCACGCGCGGCCCAAAGGCGACCGGCTCGAAGCCGGCGGCCAGTGCCGCGTCCACTTCGGCTTCGGTCAGCCCACCCTCGGGGCCGATCAGCAGCGCAACCGAACCGGGCGCTTCCATCGTTTGCAGCGGGCGAGCCGTGTGGTGATGCAGCACCAGTTTGAGATCGGCTTCGACGGTTTGGATCCAGTCCAGCAGCGGGCTGACCTCGGCAATCTCCGGCACTTGGGTGCGCTGGCTCTGCTCGCAGGCGCTGATCGCCACCTGTTGCCAATGCCGCAGGCGCTTGTCTTCGCGCTCGGCCTTGAGCTTGACCTCGCAGCGCTCGCTGGTCAGCGGCGTAATGCGGCTGACACCCATCTCGGTGGCTTTCTGTACCGCATAATCCATGCGCTCACCGCGGGACAGGGTTTGGCCCACATGAATCTGCAACGCTGATTCGACCGCGGGTGTCTGGGGCTGTTCCAGCATTGCCTGGGCCGAGCGTTTGTCGACCTGAGTCAGTGTGGCCGGATACTCATGACCATCGCCGTTGAACAGGCAGATACGATCGCCTTCACGCAGGCGCAGGGCGCGGATCACATGCTGAATGGTGGTGTCGCCGAGGTCGATACACCGGCCGGCGCTCAGGGGCTGAGGTTCATATACCCGGGGGATACGCATAGCGGTCCTGCTGACAGAAAGTTCAGCCGCTATTATGGCGCAGGGCAGGTGGGGGATGCCAGTTGTGGGGTTGATGGTCCCCGCCGAAACTGAGGGATTGGCAAAGATAGGCTGATGGCGGTGCTTGTGGGTGACCGTCTGCCGCCATGGAAGGCGGCAGTCGAGCGGTCATGGATGACGAAAAGCGTGTCACCCACAAGTGCGGCCATCAGCCGGGGGTGGGCTGAAATCAGATTCCAGCCGCTGCACGCAAAGCGTCAGCCTTGTCGGTCATCTCCCAGGGGAAGGCCGTGAAGGTGTCGTTACCCACGGTCATCTCGAACGGGTCACGGCCGAAGTGACCGTAGGCCGCGGTCTGACGGTACATCGGGTGCAGCAGATCGAGCATGCGGGTGATCGCGTACGGACGCAGATCGAAGTGCTCGCGCACCAGTCCGATGATCTTGTCATCGCTGATCTTGCCGGTGCCGAAGGTGTTGATCGACACGGAAGTTGGCTCGGCTACGCCGATGGCGTAGGAGACCTGAATCTCGATGCGGTCAGCCAGGCCGGCGGCAACGATGTTCTTGGCCACGTAGCGACCGGCGTAGGCGGCGGAACGGTCCACCTTGGACGGGTCCTTGCCGGAGAAGGCACCGCCACCGTGACGGGCCATGCCGCCGTAGGTGTCAACGATGATCTTGCGGCCGGTCAGACCGCAGTCGCCTACCGGACCGCCGATGACGAACTTGCCGGTCGGGTTGATGTGGTACTGGGTGCCCTTGTGCAGCAGCTCGGACGGCAGCACATGCTTGATGATCAGCTCCTGCACCGCTTCCTGCAGGTCGGCCTGGGACACGTCCGGGTTGTGCTGGGTGGACAGGACGACCGCGTCGATGGCGACCGGCTGGCCGTTTTCATAGCGGCAGGTCACCTGTGACTTGGCGTCGGGACGCAGCCAGGGTAGCAGGCCGGACTTGCGCGCTTCGGCCTGACGCTCCACCAGACGGTGAGAGAAGGTGATCGGCGCGGGCATCAGTACATCGGTTTCGTTGGAGGCGTAGCCGAACATCAGGCCCTGGTCGCCGGCACCCTGATCTTCCGGGCGGCTGCGGTCAACGCCTTGGGCGATGTCGACGGACTGCTTGCCGATGATGTTGATCACGCCGCAGGTTTCGCCATCGTAACCCACGTCAGAAGAGGTGTAGCCGATATCGCAGATCACGCCACGCACCAGATCTTCCAGATCGATCCAGGCTGAGGTGCTGATTTCGCCGGAGACGATCGCCACACCGGTCTTGACCATGGTTTCACAGGCAACACGGGCATACTTGTCTTCCGCGATGATGGCGTCCAGGACGGCATCGGAAATCTGGTCGGCAATTTTGTCCGGGTGCCCTTCAGACACGGACTCGGAGGTGAACAGGCTGTATTCGCTCATTTCCGGTAATAATCCTCACACAGTGGTTAGGAGCAGCCGGGGCGATGCCGGGCTGATACGGTTTGGGTTGAATAAACCGCACATTTTAACGTCAGCGCCGGGCTTGTGCATAACATCTGGTTCGATTTTGGCTGAAAATTTTGCGATGACTGCATGAAAAACACTCCATTTGCACAAATGGATTTGAAGCTGGTCGCCATCTGGGCGAAAATTGCGGCTTTAGATTCGTCACGATTCCGTAAACCTCAAGGTTGGGTCCAGCCCCAGGAGCAGATTAATGTCCTCTCGCCGAGAACTTGCCAATGCCATCCGCGCATTGAGCATGGACGCCGTACAGAAAGCCAAATCCGGTCACCCCGGTGCCCCCATGGGCATGGCGGATATCGCCGAAGTGTTGTGGAACGACTTCATGAAGCACAACCCCGGCAACCCGCACTGGTTTGACCGTGATCGCTTCGTGCTGTCCAACGGCCATGGTTCCATGTTGATCTACTCGCTGCTGCATCTGACCGGCTACGATGTCAGCATCGATGACCTGAAAAACTTCCGTCAGCTGCACAGCAAGACCGCCGGTCATCCGGAATACGGCTATTGCCCGGGTGTTGAAACCACCACCGGCCCGCTGGGTCAGGGCGTGACCAACGCTGTGGGCATGGCGATCGCCGAAAAGGCGCTGGCGGCGCAGTTCAACCGTGAAGGCCACGACATCGTTGACCACTACACCTACACCTTCATGGGCGATGGCTGCCTGATGGAAGGCGTTTCCCACGAAGCCTGCGCACTGGCCGGTACGCTGGGCCTGGGCAAGCTGATCGCCTTCTGGGATGACAACGGCATCTCCATCGACGGCGAAGTGGAAGGCTGGTTCACCGACGATACGCCGGCACGCTTTGAAGCCTACGGCTGGCAGGTGATTCGTGACATCGATGGCCACGACAGCGATCAGGTCCGTGAGGCGATCGAGCAGGCACGCGAAAACACCGAGCAGCCAACACTGATCTGCTGCAAGACCATCATCGGTTTCGGTTCCCCCAACAAGCAGGGCAAGGAAGAGTGCCACGGTGCGCCCCTGGGCCACGACGAGATCATGCTGGCGCGTGACGCACTGCAGTGGGCACACCCTGAATTTGAAGTGCCTGAAGAACTGTATGAGCTTTGGGATGCCCGTGAGGCCGGCAGTCGTGCCGAAAATGACTGGAGCGAGCGCCTGAGTGCCTACCAGGCAGCCTATCCGGAACTGGCTGAAGAGCTGCTGCGTCGTCTGTCCGGCGAGCTGCCGGCTGACTTCGCCGAGAAGGCAGATGCCTGGATTGCCGAGATTGCCGACAAGGGCGAAACCATCGCCTCGCGCAAGGCATCCCAGAACGCGATCGAAACTTTTGGCCCGATGCTGCCGGAATTCATGGGTGGTTCTGCCGACCTGGCCGGTTCCAACCTGACGCTGTGGTCCGGCTCCAAGGGTCTGACCCGCAACGATGCCAGCGGCAACTACATTCACTACGGTGTGCGTGAGTTCGGCATGAGCGCGATCATGAACGGCATCGCACTGCACGGCGGTTTCATTCCTTACGGCGCCACCTTCCTGGTGTTCATGGAATACGCCCGCAACGCGGTGCGCATGGCTTCACTGATGAAGCAGCGCGTACTCTTCGTTTACACCCATGACTCCATTGGTCTGGGCGAAGATGGCCCGACCCACCAGCCGATCGAGCAGATCGCCAACCTGCGTTTGACCCCGAACATGGAAACCTGGCGTCCCTGTGACGCGGTGGAATCCGCCGTGTCCTGGAAGTCTTCCGTTCAGCGCACCGATGGCCCCAGCTCGCTGATCTTCTCGCGTCAGAACCTGCCGCACCAGAACCGCGATGCCGCTCAGATCGATGCCATCGAGCGCGGCGGCTACATTCTGCGTGACTGTGACGGCACCCCGGATGCAATTCTGATCGCCACCGGCTCCGAGGTCGGTCTGGCCATGGACGCGGCCGATGCGTTGAGTGCCAAGGGCAAGCAGATCCGTGTGGTTTCCATGCCCTGCACCGAGCGTTTCGACAAGCAGGATGCAGCGTACAGGGAGCAGATCCTGCCCGCTGCCGTGACTGCGCGCGTGGCAGTGGAAGCGGCTCACGCCGACTTCTGGTACAAGTACGTGGGTCTGAACGGCGCCATCGTCGGCATGCGCAGCTTCGGCGAGTCCGCGCCGGCCGGAGATCTGTTCAAGCATTTCGGCTTTACCGTCGACAATGTTGTCAGCACTGTTGAAGGCTTGCTGTAACCGCCATGCCGGGCGCCCTGTGCGCCCGGTGGCGTGTATAACGACATGAGCTATCGCATTGCGATCAACGGCTATGGCCGTATCGGTCAGGGTGTGCTCAGGGCGGTGTATCAGCGGGGCCTGCAGCACCAGTTGCAGGTGGTGGCGATCAATGAGCTGTCGGATCTGGACACGCTCACCTACCTGACCCGTTATGACACCACCCATGGGCGTTTTCCCTGTTCTGTCGAAAATGATGGCGAAGCCTTGCTGATCAACGGTGACCGTATCCGGGTATTCAGCCTGGAAGAGCCCGAGCAGATCCCCTGGGGCGAGCTGGATGTGGATCTGGTGCTGGAATGTTCCGGCGCCTTTCGCACCCGAGCCGATGCCGAACGTCATCTGGCCAGCGGTGCCAAGCGGTTGCTGTATTCGCACCCGGCGCAGGCGGATATCGATGCCACGGTGGTATTTGGCTTTAACGAGTCCAGCCTCAAGGCAGAGCACCGCATCGCCTCGGCGGCCTCCTGTACCACCAACTGCGTGGTGCCGGTACTGGATCTGCTGGATCGTCACTTTGGCATCGACAGTGGCGTGACGACAACCATCCATTCGGCGATGAATGATCAGCCGGTGATCGACAGCTATCACCGCAGTGACCTGCGGTTGGCACGCAGTGCCATGCAGTCGATCATCCCGGTCGACACGGGTTTGAGCCGTGGTATTGATCGGCTGCTGCCGCATCTGGCCGGGCGCTTCGAGTGTCTGCATGTGCGCGTGCCGACCATCAACGTTTCGCTAATGGACCTGTCGATCAATCTGCAGCAGGATACCGACCCGCTTGAGGTCAATGCCATGCTGCGTGCCGCCGCGAGCCATGAGCTGGCGGGGTTGCTGGGCTATACCGAAGAGCCGCACGCGTCGGTGGATTTCAACACCGACCCTCGTTCGGCGGTGGTTGACGGTACCCAAACACGGGTGTCCTGTGGCCGACTGCTGAAGCTGCTGTGCTGGTTTGACAATGAATGGGCGTTTGCCAACCGGATGCTGGATCTCTCCCGGTACTGGCTGAAGCTCAAGGACTGAATCTCTGAATCAACAAGAACAGGAACTCCTCTGATGAGCGTTTTGAAGATGACGGATCTGGATCTGGCCGGCAAGCGCGTGCTGATCCGTGAAGACCTCAATGTCCCGGTAAAAGACGGTCAGGTGACCTCTGACGCCCGCATTCGCGCCTCACTGCCGACGATTGAAGTGGCATTGAAAGCCGGTGCCAAGGTGATGGTGATGTCTCACCTGGGGCGCCCCACTGAAGGCGAGTACGAAGAAAAGTACTCACTGGCACCCGTGGCCGAGCACATCAGCAAACTGCTGCAGCGCCCCGTACCGCTGGTCAAGGACTGGCTCGATGGTGGCTTTGACGTGGGTGAGGGCGAACTGGTCCTGCTGGAAAACGTACGCTTCAATCCGGGCGAGAAGAAAGACAACGAAGAGCTGTCCAAAAAAATGGCGGCGCTGTGTGATGTTTACGTGATGGATGCCTTCGGCACCGCCCACCGCGCTCAGGCCTCGACCCATGGTGTCGGCAAGTTCGCACCTGTCGCCTGCGCAGGCCCGCTGCTGGCCAACGAGCTGGATGCACTGGCCAAGGCGCTGGACAACCCGGCCCGTCCGATGGCCGCGATCGTCGGTGGCTCCAAGGTGTCCACCAAGCTGGAGGTGTTGAATGCCCTGTCGGAGAAGTGCGATCAGCTGATCGTCGGTGGCGGCATCGCCAACACCTTCCTCGCCGCGGCCGGCAAGCCGGTGGGCAAGTCCCTGTGCGAGCATGACCTGATTCCGGCTGCCAAGGCGCTGATGGAAAAGGTCAACATTCCGCTGCCGGTGGACGTAGTTGTGGCGAAGGAGTTTGCCGAGACCGCTGAAGCGGTGATCAAGTCCGCCGATGATGTCGCTGAAGACGAGATGATCCTGGATATTGGTCCCGAGTCAGCCAAAAACCTGGCTGAACTGCTGACCAGCGCCGGTACCATCATCTGGAATGGTCCGGTGGGTGTATTCGAGTTCGATCAGTTCGGTGAGGGCACCAAAACACTGTCACTGGCAATCGCCAACAGTGCCGGCTTCTCCATTGCCGGCGGTGGCGACACGCTGGCGGCGGTGGATAAATACGACATCGCTGATAAGATCTCCTATATCTCTACCGGTGGTGGCGCCTTCCTTGAGTTCGTGGAAGGCAAGGTACTGCCGGCGGTTGCCATGCTTGAACAGCGCGCAGCCAAATAAGATTTTTTGATTAACCAATTCAAAGGGTGAAACCATGGCACTGATCTCCATGCGTCAGCTGCTGGACCATGCCGCCGAGTACGGCTACGGCATTCCGGCGTTCAACGTCAACAATCTGGAGCAGATGCGTGCGATCATGGAAGCGGCGGCCAAAACCGACTCGCCGGTGATCGTTCAGGCCTCCGCCGGTGCGCGCAAGTACGCGGGCTCCAACTTCCTGCGCCACATGATTCTGGCGGCGATCGAAGAGTTCCCGGATGTGCCGGTGTGCATGCATCAGGACCACGGTACCAGCCCGGCGGTGTGCCAGCGCTCCATCGCCATGGGTTTCTCTTCCGTGATGATGGATGGCTCTCTGGGTGAAGACGGCAAGACCCCGACCGACTACGCCTACAACGTCAACGTGACCCGTCGTACCGTTGAGATGGCGCATGCCTGTGGTGTGTCCGTTGAGGGTGAACTGGGTTGTCTGGGTTCGCTGGAAACCGGACAGGCGGGCGAAGAGGATGGTATCGGTGCCGAAGGTATCCTGACCCACGACCAGATGCTGACCGACCCGGATGAAGCGGCCGACTTCGTCAAGGCCACCAATGTGGATGCGCTGGCGATCGCTTGCGGTACTTCCCACGGTGCCTACAAGTTCACCAAGCCGCCGACTGGGGATATTCTGGCAATCGACCGCATTCGTGCGATACACGAACGCATCCCGACGACCCATCTGGTGATGCATGGGTCCTCTTCCGTGCCGCAGGAATGGCTGGCGGTGATCAACCAGTTCGGTGGCGAGATTCCGGAAACCTACGGTGTGCCGGTGGAGCAGATCGTCGAAGGCATCAAGTACGGCGTGCGCAAGGTCAACATCGACACCGATCTGCGTCTGGCATCAACAGGCGCCGTGCGTCGTTTCCTGGCCGAGAACCCGGCCGAGTTCGACCCGCGCAAATTCCTCAAGGCCACCATGCAGGCAATGACCGAAATCTGTGTCGCCCGTTACGAAGCCTTTGGTACCGCCGGTCATGCCAGCAAGATCAAGGCGATCTCGCTGGAGCATATGTCCGAGCGTTACGAGCGCGGAGAACTGGACGCAAAGATCAACTGATCGGAGCGCACATGCGATACCCCAGAACCCGGCTCAGGCCGGGTTTTGTCTTTCTGGACGTTGGGTAAATGTGTGTTGCTAAAAAGATACGCCATAAGTCATTGATTTTAAATAAATAGGTTCTTCACGTCACAATATGTCAAGTATTCTGCGACACTTTTGGCAGTATTGCCTTCTGCCAAACCCCGAACGCTTATGATCTTCGCTTTATTTTGTTTTTAACCAACTGATATTAAATGGCTTTTATTAATATGGCACAGCTTTTGATGTTGCTTGTTCAGAAACGATTCAAGGAGAACGTCCATGCTGCGTCTGATTATGATCCTGACAGTTATACTGACTTTTGCCGGCTTGCCTCAGGCCCTGCAGCCACTGTTGATGAGCGGTCCTCCAAGGCTGGTCATGCTGAACACCGGTGAGCCCCCGCATGTGATCAATCCGCATGCTCCGGATCGCGTGCAGGTACCGGGCAAGACAGCGGAAGGCACCAGCAAGGCGACAGGGCCGGATCTTACATCGACTCAGTCCTGGGCCGAGCTGGTGATGCAGCCGCGCTCGCAAAGCTGAACCTGCTGCCATCGAACCGGCCTGTTCAAGCGGATCAAATCCAGTATGCTGGCGGCGTAATGTCATCATGCCGGAGCATAGTGAATGAACTACCTGATTGCCGTCACGCTGTTGTGGGCGGTGTCTTTCAGCCTGATCGGCGAATATCTTGCCGGTCAGGTGGACAGTTACTTTTCAGTCCTCACGCGCATTGTGCTGGCGGGGCTGATATTTATCCCGCTGCTGCGTCCTGCTCGTTTTGCACCCGGATTCATGGCCGGAGTGACGCTGGTGGGAGCGCTGCAGTTCGGGCTTACCTATATCTGTCTGTATCTCTCGTTTGAATACCTCAGTGTGCCGGAAGTGCTGCTGTTCACCATTTTCACGCCGCTCTATGTGGCGCTGGTGGATAACGCTCTGAAACGCCGCTTCAGTCTCGGGCCCATCGTCTCGACGCTGGTGGCCGTACTGGGTGCCGGAATCATCCGCTATGACGGCGTCAGCGAGGCGTTTGTTACCGGCTTTCTGATTCTGCAACTGGCCAATCTGGCCTTTGCGGCGGGTCAGGTCGGTTATGCCCATCTGGTGGGCCACTATCATCCTGATGGGCAAAATCTCTGGCAGGGGTTCGGTTTTTTCTTTATCGGTGCCTTTGCACTGGTGCTGCCCGCCTTTCTGTTGCTGGGCAATATGGAGCGTCTGCCCCAGACGACAACACACTGGACGGTACTGAGCTGGCTTGGGCTGGTGGCCTCGGGGCTGGGGTTTTTCTTCTGGAACAAGGGCGCGACTCAGGTGGATGCCGGTACACTGGGCATCATGAATAATGCACTGGTGCCAGCCGGGCTGATCGTCAATCTCGTGATCTGGAACCGGGATGCGGATATCCCGCGTCTACTGATCGGTGGTGCGGTAATCCTGCTCTCGCTCTGGGTGAATGCTCGCTGGAGTCAGTGGACGCGGGCTGCGCCACGGGCAGGGTGACTCAACCCGCTGCTCTGTGCGTATACTGATTACTGAGACAAGCTGCGGGAGCGGTAAATGGAACGCTGGAGTCTGGCCGGAACCACCGGCATGAAACTGTCAGAGCTGATCAGCGCACTGTCGCATGCGCTGGACATGACCGAGGGACAACCGCCGGGGCATTGCATGCGCTGTTGCTGGATCGGTATGCATCTGGCGGATCAGCTGGAGCTGGACGACACTGCGCGCTGGGAACTGTATTACACCCTTCTACTCAAGGACCTGGGCTGCAGCAGCAATGCCGCTCGCATCTGTCAGCTGTACGGCACCGATGATCTTGGTTTCAAACGTGACTTCAAGTGGGTCAACGGCAGCCTGACGCAGGTGGTCAGATTTCTGCTGCAGCATACCGGGCGTGATGCCGGTGTAGCCGACCGCTTCAAGCGGCTGCTGAATATTGCGCGCAACGGTGAATCCATTGCCACTGAACTGATCGCAACCCGCTGCGAACGGGGTGCATCCATTGCGCGTGATCTGGGTTTCAGCGAATCGGTAGCGGCCGGTATTCATTCACTGGATGAGCACTGGAGCGGCAGCGGCAAGCCTGACGGCCTGGCAGCCGATGCCATCCCGCTGTATGCACGCGTAGCACTGCTGGCACAGGTGGTGGAGGTGTTCCATGCTGCGGCCGGACCTGAAGCGGCACTGGATGAGGCGCGCGCGCGCAGCGGCCACTGGTTTGATCCGGCATTGATGAAAGCCCTTGAGCAGGCGGCAACGTCAGCTGACTTCTGGCCGATGCTGGCGAGCCCCGAGCTACCTGACCGCGTGCTGGCCCTTTCGCCGGCAGGGCATGAAATTGAGGTGGATGAAGACTACTTGGACCGGGTGGCCGCAGCCTTTGGTCAGGTGGTGGATGCCAAAAGCCCTTTCACCGCCGGTCACAGTGAGCGGGTCGCGCTCTATACCGACCTGATTGCCGAGCAGCTGGATCTGGACCCACAACGGCGCCGCTGGTTGCGTCGCGGCGCATTGCTGCACGATATCGGCAAACTGGGGGTGAGCAACAGTATTCTCGACAAGCCCGGCAAGCTGGATGCGGATGAATGGCAACAGGTGCAGAACCATGCCCGCTTCACGGAAGAGATCCTGTCACGTATTGGCGTATTCAGCGAACTGGCACAGGTGGCCGGAGCCCATCATGAGCGGCTGGACGGCAAGGGATACCCCAAACAGCTCAAGGCAGCACAGATCACGCGGGAAACCCGTATTATCACGACCGCGGACATCTTCGATGCCATTACGGCTGAGCGCCCCTATCGCGGAGCCATTCCGGTAGCGCAGGCACTGGAAATGATGGCGGAGAATCTGCACACGGCAATCGATGCCGACTGTTTTGCAGCGCTGAAAGCCGCGATTCAGGAACTGGATGTGGCTGAAGTGAATGCAGGAGCGGGATTGTGACCCGCTCCACAGTCTACTCTGTCTCAGTTAACCAGCGCGGTGGCACCTGCCAGCGGACGACGCGGTTTCAGCAAGCGAGCAACGCGGCGGTACAGTGACGCGATTCCCTGCATGATGAATTCAGCACGCTCGCGGCGAGCCTGTTCAACATAGTAATCCACGTCTACCAGACCATTTTGTGTCATTACCATGCGATTGAAGTCGGACATTTTCGAGTAGAGCTCCTCAAATGGGGGTTAATTTTCAGGCGTTATACTAAGGTCTATGCTGCATTGCCACAAAAGATTGTTTTTCAGGCTATAGTTGAAAAAAACTAAACTGTAAGAGGAGCGCCACCATCCGTCGCCTGCCCCCCCTCAATGCCCTGCGCAGTTTCGAGTCTGCCGCGCGAAACCTGAGCTTCAACGAAGCTGCAGAGGAATTGTTCGTGACCCCGTCTGCGATCAGTCATCAGATCAAGTTGCTTGAAGAATTTTTGGGTTTGAAGCTGTTTCGGCGCGAGAAACGCAAGGTCAGTCTGACCGCGGCTGGTGAGCGCTACCTTCCCTCCGTACAGCTGGCGCTGGATGAAATTGAGAGCGCAACCCGGCGCCTGATGACATCGCCGAACTTGAGTGCGGTCAACATCAGCGTAGCGCCTGCCTTCCTGACCCGCTGGCTGGTGCCGCGCATTACCCGGTTTCAGGAACAGTACCCGGACGTGGAGCTGCGCTTCAGCTCCACTACCGGCTTTATCGACTTTGAACATTCCGATACCGACATGGCGGTGTACTACGGCGAAGGCAACTGGCGTGGTGTGGATATCCACTTCTTGCGCTATCTGGTGTCGACCCCGGTATGCAGTCCGAAGTTGGCTGAAGGCCTCAATACCCCTGAAGATCTGCTGCAGCGAACGCTTATTCACGTCAGCGGTCGGCGTCAGGAGTGGCAGCAAATTCTGCAGCAGCTGGGAGTCAGAGCCAACACATCAACCCGAACCATGTCCTTCTCCAGCACCGCACTGGCCGTGTCGGCGGCCATTGAGGGGATCGGTGTATCACTGGCTGATCGGGCGCTGGTGCAGCGAGAACTGGAAGCGGGGCAGTTGGTGGTGCCGTTTGATATCACCCTGGACAAGCCAAGGGCGTTCTATCTGGTCTATCAGGAGAAGCGCCAGCTCACCTATGGCATGCAGGCGTTTCGCGACTGGATTCTGCATGAAATGCAGCTGGATCTGACGCCGACCCCGTAATCGGGCTCGGCGTCATGCTGTCATCGCATGCAGCCAAGCTGCGGATGGCTGGATGGCAAGGGGTATGGTTGCTGCAGCAGATCGGTGCGACGGCGGTGTTTGAAAACCTCGGATCGACGACAGATGGCTTCACGTCGCTTGAGCGTGTCATGCAACTCGAAGTGCTGACCATTCTGAACACGTTCACGAAAGTGATCGATGAAGTCCCGGCGTGAAATGATGTCCTGACAATCAAGCTGTGCCATGGTGGTAACTCCCTCACTGTTTGTGTGGTTACAGCTGGATTCTCAATGTTCAAGATGAACGCTGAGCGACACCGGGAAAACAGTTTGGTGACAGCATGGGCCTGGCAGCCGTCGGTGGGGCTGAATACGCTCGGAAGGGCGGCGGGCCAGGTTCCTGGCCGGCCCGCGCAATCAGGGAAGGGGGTCAGTTGGCGGATTGAATGTACTTTTCAAACTCTTTCATTGTGATAACCCACCAGTCAATGGTGTCATCAAAGTTGTCGCGGCTGACACCATAGGTGAGGTTAACCGACAGCTCAATTGCCGGGTCACCATCATTGTCCAGATAGGCCTTGCCGTAGCGTTTGGTCTTGTTCCATTCGTTTATCCGGTGCAGTGAAATGTCATATCCGGCCCAGGCGGCAGAAAACTGAATATCCTTGCAGTTACGGTTTTCTTTACAGCCATAGAAGTAGATACCGTACTTGCTGCCCTCAACGCGGCCTGTGATCAGTGGGTCGCCGTAGTCATCGGATTCAAGTGTTGAAGAGCCAAACCCACGCATGAGCTGTACGATCCGCTCCGGGTCAGTGGCATCGACCAGTGAGGCTGCCTGAGCACTGGCCACACTCAGGCCGGCTGCGATGAAAAGAATCGGGATTGCTTTCATTGGCGACTTCCTGTGTTTATAGGTGGCTTCATTATTGCCAATGGAGCGGCGGACGGATACCCCCGAGACTTTGCCTTTAACATGAAACAGTTCATCGAGCAGAGAAGAAATTGGTCCCCGGAAGGGTTGTAGGGCTAGAATGGGGACCAACCTCGAACAATGCGGTGCCCCATGTCAGACAATCCCAGCCAGCCGTTCTACCAGTTGACGCCCGATACCGTGATCGATGCGGTAGAGTCGATGGGCTATCTCAGCGATGGTCGTATTCTGGCACTGAACAGCTATGAAAACCGTGTTTATCAGGTGGGCATTGAAGACAGTGAACCGCTGATCGCCAAGTTCTACCGCCCTCTGCGCTGGAGTGACGCGCAGATACAGGAAGAGCACCAGTTCTGTTTTGAGCTGGTCGAGCAGGAGCTGCCGGTGGTGGCACCGCTGACCAACAGCGCGGGTGAAAGTCTGTTCCATTTCAAGGACTACCGCTTTTCACTGTTCAAGCGCCGAGGCGGGCGGGCACCGGAACTGGATGACCCCGACCACTTGTATCAGCTGGGTCATACGCTGGGCCGAATTCATCTGGTTGGAGCCGTGCGTCCCTTCGTACACCGTCCGGCGCTGGATATCCAGACCTACGGCCGTGACAGCGTGGCGCTGATCAGTGAAGGCTTCATCCCGTCCTCACTGCGTGAGGCCTACACCAGCCTCTGCGCTGACCTGTTGGCGGGAATCGAAACCTGCTTTGCCGCCGCTGGTGAGGTGAAGCTGATTCGGGCCCATGGCGACTGCCACGGCGGCAATATTCTCTGGCGTGATGATACGCCCAACTTTGTTGACTTTGATGACGCGCGCATGGCGCCGGCGATTCAGGATCTGTGGATGCTGCTGACCGGTGACGATCGCATGCAGCAGCAGTTGCAACTGGCGGAGGTGATCGCGGGTTACAGTGAATTCGCCGATTTTGATCCGCGTGAGCTGCACCTGGTAGAGGCGCTGCGCACCCTGAGAATGATGCATTACAGCGCCTGGTTGGCACGACGCTGGGAAGACCCGGCCTTTCCGCACAACTTCACCTGGTTCAACACCGAGCGCTACTGGGGTGAACATATCCTGCAGTTGCGCGAGCAGCTGAGCGCGCTGCAACAGCCGCCGCTGAAGTTGCTTTAAGGCTTAATGGGGCGGGTCGATCTGGTTGTTGATGCTGGTATTGACCCGGAACCAGCCGGCGATGCTGTAGCGATCGGCACGGGCCGGCAGCACTTCATGCGGAAAACGCTCACTCAGGAACACCGCCAGTGTGCCCATGTACGGCACCACCCTTTCGACCACCTCTTCACTGTCGTGGGTCGGCCAGATCAACAGTTCGCCCCCCAGCTCCGGTTGCCAGTCAGGGTTGAGGTAAAACACTGTGGTCAGTACGCGGTTGGTTTGGCCGCGAAAGGCATCCAGATGACGCTTGTAGAACGCCCCTTCAGGGTAATGGGCGAAGTGAGCCTCGTAATCGAACAGCCCCATGAACAGTCGCCGGTTCAGCCCTTCACGCAAATCGTTCATCCACTGCAGATACTGTGCCTCGACCGGTGACTGATGGCTCAGCCAGCGAATCTGATCACGGCGGATCTCGCCGTGCAGCTGGTGATCCTGTTCACGACCGATACCGGCTCGACGAAACTGCTCGTCATCCAGTGCCTGCAGGTGCTGGCGCAGCGCATGCCCAAGGGATTCAGGCAGGGCAGAGGGCAGAATGATATAGCCCTGTTCAACCAGTGCATCCGCGATCTGGTCATACAGGCTTTGAGTCAGGTCGAGATCAAGTTCGGGTGGTGAATACACAGCGGCATCCTCCATAACAGAGAAGATGCTATATACCCCCGGTTGGTGGTAAAGTCACGCAAAAGATTCGATCAGGGTGACAAATGCCATCTTCTTCATACAAGTGCCTGCTCTTTGCCGGTGCATTGCTGCTCTCGGGCTGTGCCGAGTCATCGCCGGAGATACGCACGCTGGAGGTCAAGGCGTCTGCCTATAACTCGGTGCCTGAACAGACCATTGGTGATCCCAGTCTGGCGGCCTGGGGCGATACCCTTGAGCCGGGTATGAAGGCCATCGCCGTGTCGCGCGATCTGCTGGATGAGGGGCTGGACTACAACATGCAGGTGCAGATTGAAGGCCTGCCGGGTACCTATCGGGTGCTGGACAAAATGCACTCCCGCTGGGAGCGCAAGATCGATATCTATATGGGTGAAGATGTTGAGTCCGCACTCGACTGGGGTGTTCGCGAGGTCAGGATTCACTGGCAGCCCCGGCCGGAAGAGGGCTGAGTCAGGGCTGTATCAGCTGACCATCCCAGGCAAACACGCTGCCACTATCAGCCGGTGTCAGGCCATCAATAACCTGCAGCAGTGAGCAGGCGGAAAACTCGGGCGTGAACAGTTTGCCTTCCGGAGATCGGAA
>Ga0209345_10000884_pt1 | contig 38508 bp, 56 predicted proteins | sample Cruoilmetagenom7_FD_187294 | JGI IMG/M metagenome (GOLD analysis project Ga0209345, IMG submission 187294) | Oil polluted marine microbial communities from Coal Oil Point, Santa Barbara, California, USA - Sample 7 (SPAdes) (version 2) | ecosystem: Environmental > Aquatic > Marine > Oil seeps ...
TCATTAGGGCGACGGTGTCCGGCACCAAAGCCGTGAGGTTTTTATACCCCCCTTACCCAAACCTAACCTTCCGTGACTCTCGTTGGGTTTTTTCTTTATCGCAGGCCTTACAGATAGTTTCCAGGTTGCCGTCATCATCTGTTCCGCCATCAGATTTCGGGATGATGTGATCACAAACTCCAGCGTTAACGTCGTGCAACTCCACCGGCACCAATACCCCTTGGCGCAGATGTTCCTGACACAAATAATCATCGCGCTCGAATATCCGCTTGCGGAGACGACGCCAAGGCCTTCCCCCGCGACCACTACCTGAGCTTTTACCGGACGACCATCCCTTTTTACTGAGACACTGCTCACCACCTCGGTGAGCAACCTTACATCCAGGACACCATTTTGAAGACTTAAACGGCATCCCTCACCCAATCAACTGCAGTACAACTACCGCCAAACCCCAACCTCATCCAACCGCATAGCACGATCCCACAAATACCCAGTCTGGCCTTGCTGAACAACCCGCCGCAGCCGATTGTCGATCACATACCCACCCACCACGCAAACAATGTGGTCATAGGCTGGAGGATTTTTCAAGCGAATACCCACCTCCGTTAAACACAGATTCAGGGATATCTTCTCGGGCGGTATCTGGTAGTCATTACTCGCGATCAACGCCGCCGTCAGGCTAAACCCGTCGCAGTCATCTTTAAACGGCTTACCTGCTTTAAAATCATCGTAATGGTCATCCCAATGCTCTCGAATGCCATAGGTTTCAGCATCCGCAGTCCAGGTAAATAACCGCTGCAACTGATAATGAATACGCCCAGCGTCTTCTATTGCGGACATAACGGGTGCTCAGGTTCGCGACGGCACATAGCGGTATAACCCCAGGGCTCACTATTGTCCGCTGCGGCTTCTTCCGTCACGACATCAGCACAACCGCTTAACAGTAACAGCACAACTAACAGCTTCAGCCTGATCATGCGTTTAATACCTCAACTTTACTGTCTCGATACCATGATATAAATCCGCCCGCTTTCAGGCCGATCATAATGGTTCTTCTTCGCCAGCCGGGCACGTTGTCCTGCTTCATCGCGAGATTGAACTGAGTATCCGCCCACAATTTGCCGTGTACCCGGTTCCGGTACAGCCAATCATGCAAGACAGCGCTACGCTGGTGCTTGCCGAGCTTTGATAGAAAAGCGCGGCTAAACCACGGCAACGAGGCCAGGTCATTAACGAACCCAGCCGGAACGATAACGTCCTCATACTCATCACGCGGTCGCCAGAGCAATATTGACTGCGTAACAACATTGTCGGGGACAATATGCCCACCGATGTAATGAGGCCTATAATCAAAATCCTCCAGGGCCGTGAGAAACATCAGCGCCCGCGCCTGTCAATTAAATCCCTCAACAACACCTATCAGCCACCCACCTTCTTTTTAAGCACCTTCTTAGCCAACGCGCGAATAAACTGACTACCCATAAACCCGATCATCCCACCGCAAAACAAATACCAGCCAGGACCGTAACCCATAGCCACAAGCGCCGAGCCAACCGACAAAGTAAGCCCGCCACAAATAAGTGACTCAAGCACTATCCGCATAAAATTCGTTTCTTCTTTGTCGTACACAATTCGAAGGGCAGACATAGCGACAGCCATCAACATCCCTCCCGCCCATGGCGGCACCAAATGATTCCAGTTATTAGGGTTATCAGGCACTAATTAGTCCTCATCCATCACACCAATCGTGGTTTTTCGTTATCATTCAGAGCTATCAACACCGCCCATCATCAATCCGTATCCATCGCCCCATGGCGTAGATTTTCTGCAATGCGTCGCGCCCATCCGCGCCCAAAATCAGGCCAGTTAGACAAACCCGCCATAAACTCCAAGCGCTCAGCCAGCACCAGCATCACCACATCAGACTCACTTCGCGCCCGTAGCGCGCCCAACGTTTGCGGCCCAACCTTGCCGTCATCCAGCACGCCCAGCGCTTTTTGCAATAAGCGAATAGCGCGGCCTGGCCCACTATTCACCGCCAAATCAAACAGCTGGAACGCCACTCCGTCGCGGTATCGACCCAATCTCAACGGGTGGACAAAATCAACGCGATAAATCGCCTCTGCTGCCTCAACCGTTAAATTTCTAATATCCAAACCCGGATAACTCGCCGCCGAAATACCCCAGCGGGTACCACGCAGCTCACCCAAAGCAACCTCACCGCCCGTCCAGTTCCCAGCATCAGCACGGTTTAGTGTAAAGCCGCCCTCATGACCGAGGATTCGCCGGAGCCAAACCATCACCTGCGCTGGCGAAAACTCAGGCATAACTGAAGTCCTACATTCTGAAAAAAAACCCGCAAGCGGGGCCAATAGAGGGGCAGGTCGTTTTTATTCAGGCACAAAAAAACCCGCACTTGGCGGGCCTTATACATCACATCAACGCTGTTTAACTCTCGATTCTACACAGCCGTTACCTTATTCTAATTTTTTAAACTTGTGGACTTTCCCTAACTTAGCGAAATCTTATGTTTTTGTCGTATTGCTGTCAAGCCCCTACAGCTATAAAAAACCACTCCTAAGCCGCCAAACCACCACGCCGCAAACCCTCCACCACAGCACTCACCGGCCCCAGCGTCTCAGCCGTCAAACGCTCCAGGGCAACCACCGCAGCAGCATAACGCTTACCCCACTTATAGCGCGCATCAAAACAACGCCGGTCAACACCCAACGCGCTCGCGATATCCGTCTTACTATGCAAACGCCTACCGCAGCGCTCCCGCTGGCGCGCATCATCCAGCACCGCAAACAACAAGGTCTGCTCCAGCTCAGCTTCCTCATCGTCAGCCACATCCGGCAAACCCGCACCATCCAGCTCCCTCGCCAACCAACCCAGCATCGCCAGGCGGCGCTGGCCAAACACATCCAACTCATACTTATCCAGATCCGCCAGGCTCAAACCCGTATACACCCACATACCCCAGGTATAACAATGCTCCGGCAGCTGCTCAATCGCTGACATCACCCGCGCCGCCTGCAAACCATCCACCACCGCATAATCACCCGCGCCCGCCCGCGCCATCCGCGTCTGGCTCGCCGTAATCGAACCCCTGCGCTTCAACAATAAAGGCCGCTGAGCATACTCATAGCAAGCCCCACAGCGCCACCGCATCCGAACCCCAAGCACCAGCACACCCTGCCCCGCAGGCAAAGCCCGCATAAAGCCAGACTGCCGACAGAAGGGGCAATGATAGGTTCGCGCCACCTGGTCAGTACCCGCGCCCATATCACCCCAACCCACACTCAAATAAAAACCCTCATATACCTCTGCCCAAACCTGCTTTGCACTGCGGAATTTCATAAGGAGCCTCGCTGTTGGTGGATGTTATTTTTTTGGTGCTGCTGTGCCCAACCGGTAGCTGCACGGCCGGGCTATCCCTGTGTTATGCACCTGACGTTTCGAAAAGAACCCGCCCAGGAAAAGGTTTTGTCCTTGCCTGGCAACAATATTCAATATGGCAGCTAGCGCACCTACTCTCACCGGCGGTAACAAACACCCTCCCATACGGAGGTTTTATTTCAAACCCACAATCGGAACATAACGAAGCACGCCGCTGTTCCTTTTCATCTTCCGTTATATTCTCTGGCCTTCTTAATAACAGGGGTATATCAATATATTCATCGTTCATGCTTGCTTCCCATAGCCCCAATCCTCACCACCAGAAGCCCCCGCACCCGCAGCCCCACGGCCATCCTCCCGGTCAAAACTACTCTGCGAATTCATCCGGTAATACTGGCCCTGCCACTCCAGGTAATCGGTGCCCGTCTCGCCATCGCGCAGCTTCGCGGTAATCACCTCCACCTGCCCTGGGTGGTTCGTGCTGTCTGGGTAATAATATTCATCGCGATACAAAAACTGCACCACATCAGCATCCTGCTCAATGGCCCCACTGTCACGCAGGTCAGACAACACCGGGCGCTTATCACGCCGCTCCTCCACCTTGCGGCTCAGCTGCGCGGCGATAATCACCGGGCAAGCCAGCTCCTTGGCTAGCTTCTTGAGTCCACGGGTAATCTCCGCAATCCGCAAGGCCTGTGTATCCACCCGGCCATCAACATCCACTAGGCCTAGGTAATCGACCAACACCAAACCCACTGCCGCCCGCCGGTGCGCTGTGCGCGCCATTGCCGCAATCTCCGCTATCGTCAGGCTCGCTGCATCACACAGCTGCACACGCAAATCCTTCAACTCACCAATCGCTGTCACCATCCGGTTTAAGCTCGCCTCGTGACCAAACACCTTCGCGCTTTTCAGTAAATCCCCTTTCACCTCACCCTGCGCGCCCACCAGGCGCTGCACCAGCTCGGTGTTATTCATCTCCAGCGTGTACATCAAAATTTGATAATCATGGTTTTGCAGCGCCACCTGGCGCATAACATTAAGCAGATAATTCGTCTTACCCATGCCCGGTCGAGCACCCACCACCACCAAATTACCCGGCTGCAAACCGTTCAAACGATGGTCAATATTGTGATAACCCGTCTGTAAACCGCGCAGCCCAGGGTTCTGGTGCTGGTCATCCTTCAGCTCAATAAACCGCCCCAGCGCCAGCGATAAAGACTCAAACCCAATCCCGCTGGGCCGACCCTCCAGCGTCACCAGCAAACTCTCCGCCCGCGCCACCGCATCCGCTACCGTCGAGTCATAAAACCCATCCACAGCAGCATGCAAAGTTGCTATCCAATGCCGCTCATGGGCACGGCGTAAAATAATCCCCGCGTAAGCCCCCACATTCGCGGCGCTGGGCGTGTTTCGCGTCAGCTCTACCAAATACTCCAAACCACCCATCGCCTCCAGCCTGTCGCTGCGCTCCAACTCCTCCGAAAGCGTCACGATATCCAGCGGCTGACCGATAGCCGCCTGGGCCTGCATCGCCTGCCAAATATCCTGATGCGCCTGCGCAAAAAAATGCTCAGCCCGCAAACCCTCATCCACCACCAGGGCATAAGCACCAGAATCCAGCATCAACCCACCCAACACCGCTTGCTCAGCCTCCAGGCTGTAGGGTGGCGGTTTTATCATTGCCTGTGAATCAACAGCCATCACGAATACTCCCCATTCAAAACCTTCAAAAACACATCATCACCCAGTAAATATTTAAAATTCGCCTTGAACTTACCGCGCCGCTGGTCAAAGACCCGCCCCATCAAAAAATCAGACGTCCCGCAGGCCGTAAAATACTGCCGCCAAAAGCGCTCAGTCTTGTGCACCTCCGTCGGCAAACCATCCGGTCCCGGATGAAACCAGATCCGCGCCACCAGATGCCGATAACCCGTATTATCAAAAAACCGCACCACCGGCAGCCCAGGCAAAACATCGTGATAAGCACCCACCACCATCGCCATATCCACCGCCCGCAAATCCTCAAAACTCAAACCTGGCTGAACATCATCACCACCCGAATCATCCTCGCGTGTTGTTGTTGTAAAGATCTTCTCAGATGTGGTGCGCGCCTCCCCTGTGTTTGGCCTATTTTCCTGCGCCCGCCCCGGTGTATTTTCGGCGGGATTTCCGGCGGCATTGTCAGCTACAACCCGCAAGCCGACTCGATCTTCTTTATTTTTAGACAAGACAGGCTTTGTGCGCGCCTTAGCACCCGACTTTGTGCGCGCCTCCTGAGAACGGAATAAGTCCACGTTGGCCAAAAGCAGTCTGTAACACATCCGCTTTTTCGGTATTTTCTCAATCAAACCGAACTTGACCAGCAGCCGAAATTGCCGCTGCACCCAATGGCGATCACGCTGTTTTTTGTCCCAGTTACTACCCGAGCCAGGGTCACGCTCCACCAGCTCCAAAATTCCCCGCTCCGAAAGTCGCCGGGTTATACCCACCGTATAAGTCGCGTAATCCATATTGATGCGCAGCTCAAGCTGGTAGATCAACGCGGCATAAGGATGCCCCGCCGTCATCAGCCTACGCATAGCATCCAACTCCAGGTCATTAAAGAACCAGTGCCGCCCAGGGACTCTTCGGCCATTATCGCCATCACTCACGCTCACAAAGCCCGCCCCACCAACTCACCCCAACGATCAAACGCCAAATACGTCCCCGCGTGAGCCAACTCACGAGTGGCCGCCGGATCAGGCTGAAGCTCACCCGCAAAATTCCGCAACGGTGGCAAATCACAGGCCCGCAAAGGCTCACTCTCAGGCAACATCCGCAAGGTCTCATTCACCGCCTGTTTACTCCGGTCCAGATAATCCGCAATCTCCTGCGCACTCAGACGTACCGCAGGGAAGTACCGGGGCTGGTATAGATAGGTTTGCGCGACTTTAGCCATTAAGTAACGCCTGCCTCGCTTCCTCAGCAACCAGCTCCTCAACTACCAGGTGCACGTAACCCTCAATATCGTGCCAGCTATCCCGATACTCCGGGTCGCCATTGAGAATTCGCCCAATCTTGTGGGCCACCATTTCCAGGCACTCTTTTTTATCGTCCGAAAGATCCGCCCAGTTGGGGCTATCGCACATCGCCCGCTTAATCCCCTGGGTGATCCGCGCATGCTCAGGGTACTCACCGTAGCGCTCCCCGCGCTCTGCCAGCGTGGCGGCAATATCTGCCAACCCCGCCGCCAGCGGCGCGGGCTCAAACTGCATCCGCCCCACAACACACTCTCTAACAGGCCCACGCACATCATCTTCCTTAGTCACTTACCGCTCCCGAGATTTATCAATCAACACTGTAATCTTCGCCAGACGCTCACGATCCACCGCAGCCTCACAACTACCCTGCCGGGCTTCAGCAATCATCCGGCCCATAGCCACCTCTGATTTTTCCAACGTACTAGGCAATGGCGCAGGCCAAAAAACCGTTCTTTTTTCTGCCCCCTCCGTGACCCGTTTAGTCAACATCCTTTTGTTCCCTGCATTTTTGTTATACAACTCGTCAAACCCCTACCCTTAAAATCAACGGTTTCGAGTGATTAGCTGTTTTATACTTACCCGCCTGCCAGCTTTAACCATCCCGGCCGACGATATGCAATCGGGGTCGACCGGCTAGGCATCACCCGCATCACCTGGAACCGTCACCAGGCCAAGGAGTGCAAGCGCCCGAAAAATTATTCAGCCCTACCGCCCTGCTTGTGGTCGAGAGCAACTGTCCAAATAAACAAAGCAATCCCATAGGCATCCGCATCCGCATACAAGCGCGCCACATAACGCGCATCGTCCGGCTTCTCCAAAATCAACAAAATCCCCGGTAGCTTCCCCGTCATGCGCGCATAATGCAGCGCCTGACCCATCGCCTCCGCCCACTTACGGGCGTAATCCACCTCCACCGCATGTTCAGCCAGCAGGCAATCCACCCGCGTCCGGTCAGCCAGCACCACCTCAGCCTGCCCACCCATATGCTCACACCAGGGCTCGGCATAATCAGCCTCCGAAGCAAACGCACCGCCCGGCCAAAGCGCCAGTATCAGCACCACAAACAACACCAAACCACCACCGTAAATCGTCCACAACAGTGCGCTTACACTGCGTTGGTCAGTCTCATCAACAGTAGATTTATTCATCTTCAACCCCGAATTTTCTGGTTACAGTCAAAAAAATACCGCCCTTATAGTGGCGGCATGTATCGATTATTCAGTCAGGCAGCATCTTCGTTTGTATTAGGGTACAAATCAGGCCGAAGCTCGTGGGCTGTCACCACCCCGCCTACCGCTAAAACCATCGCACCGACGTACTCACCAGGCGGCACAGGACTCTTTCTTTCAAGGTTTATCCAGTTCGAAATATGGCCCTGCTTAAAAGGCTTAGCTAAACGGTCCGGCAAATTAGGCTTCATTTTTTCAACTAGAGCGACCTGGCTACCCGCCAGCTTTACACACTCCACAATATTCTCTTTCGGCATGACTAACCCCCCAATCACAAAATACTACATAACCATTATTATATCTGTCAATAACTATTTATATAGTTTGTTCAAGTACTACGAGCGCATTAAAATAGAATCATGACTTTAAGCCTAAGATTACGACAAGCCAGAAAAGCCAAAAACTGGACTCAACACCAGCTGGAGAAGGCTTCTGGCGTCAAACAGGGAACCATCAGCCAAATAGAAAGAGGCGATCAAAAAAGGTCTGTTTATGTCGGCGAGTTAGCCAAAGCGCTCCAGGTGAGCGCAGACTGGCTCTCCGAAGGAACTCTACCCATGCACAACAACATACCGCCAAACGAAACAACCGGTGTAAAAGAGCTGCCCGCACACTACGATATAGACACAAAGCTCGCTAAAGAATGCGCGGACCTCACCGCAGAGGAAGTCGCCATGGCAACCGTATTTATTCAAGGCTTAAAGGCTGGCCGCTAACATGCCGAGACCGCTCCTCAGGCTCACGGCAGCCTTTCAACCAAATCAGATAATCAAGCAACGCGCGCTTCTCATCTACCGAAAGACCAGCAACAAGCTGATCAAATTCACTCCACGACGCTATCCCTGTCATCTGTTTAAGCTCCCTGTATACCGCACCCAGACTTACCACCGCACCAGATTGCAGGCAACACAAAACGCAGACATTGTTAGTTTTCTAAGCAAAACCAACAAAATGTGTCACTACCCAAAAGACACGGGTGCCCGGTAAACGCCTCGCTGACGCACGGAAACGCAACCAGCTCACCCAAAAGGAACTCGCCAACACGACAGGTATTCCGCACCACCGGCTCGCCAGGCTAGAACGCAATCAGGCCAGCCCCAGAATCTCAGAAATTCAAAAACTTTGCACCACCCTGAACATGAGCGCCGACTGGTGGCTGCGTAACGACACAGCCCCCGCAGACGTACTAAAGCGAAAAATCGACAAAATGAACACAGACAAACGCCGCTTGCTACTGACTATTTTTGACCTGATGAGTTGACAGCGCCACCCTTTTCCACCCGCTTACTTATATCGTCAGCCCTACAACACAGTACAATCACCATCCACAGTGCAACGCGCCGTGACTGCTTCTATCGCATAACCCCCAAAACTATTTTTGGCCCGATACTGCATTAACACCTTAATGTGATCACCCTGGTCACCGTAACGCGTTTCAATATGCTCATAACTGTCCGGATCTTTAAGGTTTTTCTTTATATATTTCTCTAATGCGCGATGAGCCCCAGACCAGGAGCTAAATTGCGCCTTAATTTTTTCTAGCCGAGCCAACCTTCCTCGATAATAATCAACCTTCTCGGTATAGCGCGGGTTTGCCGGGTCGAGCTTCACCAGCTCTCGATATTTATCCAGGTTCTCTTGAGCTTCAGCAGCGGGGATTGTCGCCAGCTGACTTTCTAACTGGCTGATCCGCGCAAACTTTTCTTCTTCCGTCATCTCAGCCCGCGCCTTCTCTGCCTTCGCAGCAGCCACAACCGCCACCTCTGCGGCTTTACTCCGGGCCTTTGTATCCTTGTATGAGTCAATCGACGAACTCACCAGATAAACCACAAACAAAACAACCAGCAGCGCCCCGCAGCCATACTGTTTACGCGGCTGCTTCACCTTCTTAATCGGATTCCCGCACTCAGGGCAAGCTTCCGCATTCTTCGATACTTCCTTACCGCACTCCTCGCACTTAACTAAAGCCATACTCCCTCCCTGAATTAACTTTTCCCAATACTGCCACAGGACCATACAGAAAAATAACTATATAAATAGTTGACTAATTACTATTTATATATTAATTTTAAAACATGAACACACAAATCAACACCCAAGGCCTCCTCACTCAGCGCGAAGAAAACGTCTTTGAGTTGATCGGCCAGGGCAAAACCATCAAAGACGCCGCCCGCTGCCTACGCATTGCCAGAGGCACCGCCTACGAACACATCGAGCGCGGCAAAGACAAACTCAATGCCGAAACCACACCCCACGCCATCAGCCTGCTCTGGCAGCAAGGCCACCTGCGCAAAGTCGCCATGATCTTTCTCGCCCTCGCCATCTGGGCACCCGCGCGCCAGGCCTGGCAAGACAGCACAGGTTTAACCGGCAATGACGACCTCATACGCACCACCCGCCGCACCGGCCGTTCACGCCGAAACCGCCGCAACACCGGCAAGCGAAACAACGACAACCACATCATCTGGGACCCAGACACCAACCAGCTCGTCTGGCCAGAGCTGCCCAGCAAACAACAAATCGAGACAACAGCATGACCGCCGACTTCTTTTTCCATATCACCCACCAGATAAGCCCGCTCGGCGTGCCCTGCAAACTGATCAGGCAACACGCCAGCACCGCCCTGGTAGAAATGAAAAACGGACAACGCCAAACCATCGCCCTCGACACACTGCAAACCATCAAACAGGAGCACCACCATGACCACGCAAACAACCAACATACGCATGCTTAACACCCCACTAACCCGCCAACTCACCGGCAGGCAGCTACAGGAACAGGGCATCAAGCTCACCTCACAGCGCCGCCGAAACACCCACGCCGAAGCACCCGTCCGATTCATCCCCCGCCAGCCCGCAAACGAGCTGCCGGATCTAATCGCCTGAGCAATAAATCATAAGCTAACGCAGGATCATCAACATGACCCAGCCCGCCCAGCAAGCCAGCCGTTGGTACGACACCAAAGAAGCCGCCAGCCTGCTGGGCCTTAGCCAACGCAAACTCCATCAGTTTATGGAGCAAAACCACATTATCTGGAAAGACACCGCAGGCAACCGCCACGCGGCACCAGGCTGGACAAAAGACGGGCTCATACGCGCAGACCAGCGCAAAACAGCCATACCGGCACCACAGGCCGACATCGACCACTGGTACACCGTGATCCAGCTATCAGAAACAGGCCTGTCCGTTATTAAGCAACTGCTCGACCCGCAATATGACTGAACAACAAAACAAAAAACCCTATACCTGCAAAATGAAAACATCACATAGGGGCAGCGTTTATCTGAAATTCGCACCTTACGGTTGGGCACAAACCGCCGCCGAGGCAGATCATTTCACCAGCCCAAAACACGCCCTGGAAAGATACCTCGCCTGCTTTCTGCATTCAGACAGTTACCAAAAAGACATCGCCGACGGCACCGTGTTTGCAGAACACACCCAACAGCAATCACTACTGATTTGAAATGGAGACGAATCAATGACCACTACGCAGAGAGCGACACCGGCTACCGGATCACCATCGGCCAATACAAAGACCAACCCGTCCATTGCGCCACCGCGCCAAAAGGCGCGCCAAAGCCCCAGCCCTGCGAAGCCGTCTGCGGCATCACAGGCGCAATGCTTATCGGCTACTTTCACGGCCCAAACGCAAAACGCGCAGCACTCGACGCCTGCGCCCAGCATGCAGCAACACCAAATCAACCAGCTCAAAGAAACCCTCAACCAAACAGCACCCATGATCCAGCAACTACACCACCAGGGCCTGATTAGCACCGCCACTCACAACGCCATCAAAGATGAATTTGAATTATCGCGGATAACGTTAAGCGAATGGAGTCAGCCTGCGGGGGTTTAACCAAAGCAGCAGGGGCGAGCGTTAGCGAGTCCGATGGCTGTAATTGTTATGCGACATGGAGATTGACATGGAACACAGGCAGCACGAATTAAGCAGCTTTGAAGATTTACTGAAGTTACGTGATGATCAGGTGGAGCGCTTGAGCGCTGAGCTGCCAGAGATCATTAAACAAGTTAGGGCGTTTATGGATTTACTGAATGCCTGCGGTGAATCTGCTGGAGCGGAAACACCTGTTGCTAAGGCGCTTAACCCTCTAGTGTGGATCGATGATGGGAGCAGCGATTTAACTATGTCGCTTTCCGATGGAGAAAAGGAGCGCCTGCGCTATGAAGCCAAGGGCGCATAACCCGGAGGTAAGCGGCTGTGAGCGACCCCGAATGGCTGGAAATACCCTTATTTTTAAGGAGGCCCGAGAATATGACTGACGAAGAAAAAGAGCGACGCCGCTCACAGTCCGAGCCGAAGGCTGACCTTGACCTTGTTGTTATGGCTGTTACTGGATACGTTAGCTATGACGTTCGAGCGGACTGCCCTCACTGCATGAAAAGGCTTTGCTTGAACCAATATCCATACACCGACGAAGCAAGTGAATACGCACTGCCAGAGGATGAGTTAGGACTGGCTTTGTTTGGCATGAAAAACGAGCCTGCAAAATGGGAGGGGCTTGATATTAAGTATCAGTGCTGCGGGTGCAAAGGCAAATTTTCGCTTGGACGTATGGAGCCATAACCACATCAGCAGCGGTTTATCCGCTGGCTGTAATTGTTAAGTATAGGAGGAGAAGACATGAATATGGTACGGGTGAAAGAAGGCAAGGCGCGATTTATTGCAGGAGGGAATGAAATTCCGGTGGCACACCTCGGCTATCAAGTAATGCCCAGCGATGGGTTTTATAAAAGTAGTGCTGCTACATGCGGAAACAATAGCGGCTGCTATGTTGGGAACCACAAAAAAGATTGTGTTTCGTACTGCCGGGGTAAATGCGCGGTGTATTTTCTAACTAATGCAGCCACTTAACCTTTATGTTAAAGGGCTGCGCTTTTCGCAGTCCATTTTGAATGACTTGTTAGTTTTCGACCAGCTATGGAGTATAGATATGAATGACAATGAATTAGTAAGCGGGCCATTTGTAAGGATTGTTGGTGATGGTTGCGATGTGATGGTGAGGGTTGAAGATATAGACGACATTAACATAGCGCACAAGGCTATTGATTTAGCATTTACAAGGTACAAGGCGAGGATGGATAAAGTTGTTGGACGGCCTGAAAATGAAGAAAACTAACCCAGAACTTTGAGGACGAGCGAATGAAAACCCTTGAATGTGACAAACGACAGCCATTTAAAGGCTGGGCTGGTGGTAATTATGAATGCAAATGTCTTGGGTGTGGGGAGAGCTTCATTGGAGACAAGCGCCGTATTACTTGTGCCGACTGCGCCTACGCACCAGAGCCAGCGAGTTCCGGCAACAGTGATTTGTTATTGCGTGCAACCTCTGATATTGAGTTTGACGGCCAGGACTTTCGTATGGCCGATAAGCCAGAACTGGTGCTGGTTCTGTTAAATACGGAAACGGGCGCATATATGACTCCGCCATTGGTGGTGGAGCAATAACACTGGAATATAAGACCCGTACAAGGTCGGCATATATAAAACAATGACTTACAGGCAAACATCTAAACACAAGCAGCTATGGTCTACACGGGAAAACGCAAAAAAGGCCCGCTTACGCGAAGAAAATCCTGACCCAACAAGAACAGACGAGATCGACCGCTCCATATTCATCACCATAAAACGCCCAGGAACAGGAGAAGTTGCGCGGTTTGAATTACTCGAAGGCAATCGGATTGACAATTACTCTGTGTACTGCAACGGAAAACACCAGGGCATCATGGGTATTACCCGCGTAATGACCGGCATCAGAAAAGCCCTACCCAGTTACAGACGGATGGATTAAAAATCAGACCCTCGCCATGAACGACACCCTCACAGACAACGAGATCACCCAAATCACTGGCGTACAAGCCAGGGCCCATAACCGTGTCGAGAGAATAAGCCGCATACTAAATATGGCCGGGATTTATTTTTGGTTAAGCGAAAAAGGAACCGTCACCACCACCTGGACCCACGTACACCGGGCAGGGCTAGACAACACCGAAAACCCCAATGTTAAGATGCCACATTTTCAAAAGGTATCCTGATGCCAAAACTCTCTAATTTCGTCACCAGAAAATGGGTCACAGCCAAAGGCGAAAAACGCGAATGCTACTACTACCGCCGCCCACGATCGGAAGGCCGCAAAGAAATATCCCTCGGCTCAGACTACCCGCAAGCCCTTAAAAAATACGCCAACATCGTCGGTGCTGAAACAGCAAAACCACCGCCAGAAACTATCGCGGCAGTCTATACCGACTACATGACCTGGGCAGAAAACCGGAAAATATCAAACCTCTCACTCCGCACCATCAGCGACCGCAAGTACTACTGGAAAAACCTGTCCACCGTGTTTGGTCACTGCAACATAGACGACTTCCAGCCAGAATGGGCGCTCACCTATTTCGAAGAACGCAGCTCACAAGTCAGCGCAAAAAAAGAACTAAAATTCCTATCCGTCATATTCAACTGGGCCAGAGCACGCGGCAAAATGCACACGCCCAACCCCTGCCTCGGCATCATGGCCCAACTCACCATCAACGAAACCAGAGAGATCTACGTAGAAGACACCTGGTACCAACTCGCCCTCAAACACAGCTGTCAAATGGTCAAAGACGTGCTTGAATTCACACTCATCTTCGCCAACCGACCCGCAGAAACCCAGGCCGCCATGTTCCAACACATAGAAGACGATGAACTCGTCATAGAACTGCAAAAAACCAAAGGCAAAGGGCTTAAAGAAAAACGCATCCCCCTCGATGGCGCACGCCTAGAATTCATCAACCGACAAAAAGCCAACCCAGTCAGATCCTTCTACATCGTCAGCGATAACGAAGGCCAGCGAATCAGAATGAACGGCAACAAATTCAAAGCCGCCTGGAAAAAAGCCAGAGACAAAGCCCAGACCGAAGCCAAACAGAAAAACCTACCGTTCGAACGATTCCAACTACGCGATATACGCGCAAAAGCCGCCACCGACATAGCCAGAGATCACGGCATCGAAGCCGCCAGATTAATGCTCGGCCACACCACCCAAAAACAGACAGCGGCATATATCCGATCAGTCAAAGGCGCAGCTAAAATCGCACTAAAAACACAAAGTGGGTGAAGTGATCCGCAAAGTGGGTGAAGCGACAGAAAATGTCATGCGGAAAAAGAGAGGGGGTTCAAGCACTTATGGCGCGCCCGGCAGGATTCGAACCTGCGACCCACGGCTTAGAAGGCCGCTATAGATTCTCTTTTAAATCAACTAGATAGGGTCTTTTTTTCTTCACCCACAATGCATAAAACGGGGTGCTTAAGCGATTGAATTATACAGGTTTTTAAATGGGCGGGGGAAGCGATTATCGATATATCGAAAAATCCATCATCGGCTGGCAGGGCGAGACAAAAACTTTCCAAAAAAACAAATCAACACTGTACATGAGGTCGCCGCTCGGTTTTTTACGGCGTAATTTCCCCGTATAAATCACCGATCTCAGCATCAGATAAAGGCGCATCGAATACACGAACAAGCCCGAGCGAGGCCGTTAGCAAGTCGCTCCCTGCGGTTTTCGATGGGTTAGACCCTATCTCAAAATTTTCAGACGTAGAATCTGACACAATAACACTAGTGCCAGATAGGATTTTCACATTGTCCTCCCAAATATCGAGAGAGCCAGCAGAGAGATTAAACACGTAATGATGGTAGCTACTATCATAAGTTGCTGGAACCCCTAAATCATAAACATGATTTGAGCCAGATCCTGTTTCTGTGAAATACTCAAAGTTGTCATTAGCTAGTAGCGAGAATCTATTTAAGTTTGTTACAACAGTCTCGCCATCGCCAGCTTTACCCCAAAGAACCTCTAATGCAGTAGGCGCTGATGACTTCTGTACCCACTTGGACACGGCAAAATTGTCGTTTGGGATAACACTATCACCCACCACCACAAAATCGCCCGCACCATCAAAATCTAGCGAATCCCCCCAGGATCGCGATGTCTGCGAAGCTCCTGTAATTGTTCCATCCCGAAGATTAAGAGAGGAGTCCAGCAATAGAGGGCCGTCAATATTGGTAAAATTATAAAATGCTATTAGGCTGGGGTGCCCGACATCGGTAATACCGCTATATGGCGTTATCTCATTGTAAAGCGTGGACACTTCCCCATCGGTCAGCTCTCTATCAAACACCCTAAACTTACTTAACGCTCCGTTAAGTAGATTATTGACTGGCGTAACCTCCGACCCGTTACCTCCAAGAATAAATCTGGCCGCCGTTGTATCAGAGTTTGTAATGCTTAAAGCATTAACAATTTTAGTATTGTCCTGCCATAAATCCAGCGTACTGGAGCCAACGTTAAGAACATAGTGGTGCAGAGAATTATCGAAGTCAGGCAGGACTCCAAGGTCGTGTGCGTGGTTGGTTCCTGCACCTGTTTCAGTAAAAAACTCTATGTTATCGCTGCTTTTTATTCGCAGCATAGCCAGGTTTGTTGCTACAGATTCCCCGTATTGGCCCCGGCTAAATATAGTATATTCATCGCCGGACTCGCTCACCTTCAGCCAGAAAGACACAGAAAAATTAGAATTGGGCAGCACTCCGCTGGCTACAGAACAATAACTACCTGACCCGCTAAACGCTAGAGCTTTACCAAAGCTCGTGGTTTTTTGTACAGCACCTACTACAGTTAGATCATACCCATTAGCAGATTCGTCATACATTACCCCGCCGCTGATATTTTCTGATGTCCAGTAGGCCACGAGGTTTGGGTGGGCGCTATTTAATATATCGTCGACGACGGCAGGTGCCACATACCGCGCAGGACGTCGCGCCCTCGATGGCGCGCCCATAATCAGGCTCATACAGCTACCCAGGCTGCGCCGTTGTAGCCGATCCATATAGCGCTGGTTTTTTCGTACAGCATTGCGCCGGGCCAAGGGGCAACAAAATCGTAAGCATCGCTGCCCAGGTGAATAGCAAACTCATTTTCATGCGTTGCCCACGAGCCGGTTGCTGTGGCCGCTGGAATGAAAACCGCGCCAACGGCAGGCGTGGCGGGCGGCGCTGTTAGCGCATCATCCTCAACTGCCGCAGGTATCCAGCCATTACCGATCATCCGCCAGGCGTTTGGGCTTCCAGCTGTTTCTTTAACGACGGTTACCGCCTGCGCGGCATCCGCCCACAATTTGACCCCAGCGAGCGTATCAGTGCCCTCAAGAGCAAGCTGGAGGTTGCCCCCGCCTTTATTTAAAGCCAGGACATGAAACCCGGCATCGAGCGCTTCGGTGCTGGTTTGCGGCACCGTTAAGGTGCAATCCGACGCACTATCAAAAATAATCAGCCCTCCATTATTAGCCTTGACCGCCGTATGCGCCGTACCTGCCGGGGTAATAATCCCGGTAACAGTGCCGCCGGATGCCACCGACCACCCGCTGTTATTTATATAGATTTTACTGTCAGCCAGGTTCAACACCTGGTTGGCCGAAAAAAACTGCCAGAACGCACCTGTGGCGTCATACCGGGCCAGTTGGTCATCCTCGCCCAACCAGGCCCCGGTGCCAACGTCAACGATATAGCGGTCGCCATCGGCTGGCGAGCCAGGCGGGTCGTTTTGAATTGCCAGCACAGCGGTTTGCAGCAGCGCATCTATCGTATCGAGGGATAAATTAAGCCCGGCCGCCGGGTCTGTCGTATTCTCTGGAACTAAAGGGATGGCGTTATTTGGAGTGGTCATATCGTAATCGCTGCGATCTGGCCGGGGCCAGTAATGGAGTTGAGCTGCTGCACCTGGATAGTGACGCTGCCACCGGGATCTGCAACAGTGAGCGTTTCTGCTGTGGTATCTGTCGGCGTCCCGTTGACGGTTACCCGGTAGCCGGTAAAGGCATCGCTATGGAGAACGCTGGCCTTGCCGCCTTTTACACCAGTGCCGATCCAGTCGATAACGATATTGCTACCACTTCGCCGCGCCCGCAAAAAGCCCGGAGGCGGCTCTGTCTGAGAGAGCGCACCGAATGTTTCTGTGATAGTGGATTGCGTTGTGCTGTTAAGCGATGTCGCCCGGAACGTAAGATCATCACCGATCTGATAAATCTCAGCGGCGACAAAAGGCACAAAGGCCGTTTCGAGCAGCACAAAACGCTCACCAATTGCGTGAGCCGCTGGTGCTGTATGCAGTCGCCCGCGCAAAAATACGGACAGATCCCACAACCCATCACCAACCTCTGTCGCGCCGCTAAAGCAAATAATCTCGTTACCGATGATTGCCCTGTTTTTGCGGTTTAGCATTTCAGCCAGGGTAGCTGGCTCCAGGGATACTCCCTGAGAAATCAACTGGACCTGTACGGAATTGGTATAGTCCGGCACCTCCGCCCGATGGTTGCCCATCGCGATCGTAGTCTCACCTAGAACTGCCAGGCTATTGCTGATGGTTGAGCTGATATAGTTCGCGCCGCCATCAACCGACAACTCAACTTGCGCGCCCTTCCATGCTCCGCTCGCCCCAGTTATAGCAAAATAATAACCGAGGGAATCGTCCGCCGATTGCAGAATCGGTATATCGATAAACTCCATCGTTGTATCGCCCGGCACCAGGCTTATCTCTGCCGGTTTTACCGGGGCCAAGCCTGTCGCGTCTGAATAATACGCAGAGCGCCGATCAAACGAGCATTTATAGTGCTGCATACCGTCATCAAGAGACACCGACGAGATCCGCAGGCGGTCGTTATTGAGCGTGACAATATCACCGGTGGATAACTTTAAATATTCAGCCGGGAGTGAGAACTCAATCTCACCGCGCTGCTCCTCGATCATCACTTTGTGGACAATAGTGGCAATACGTGCGGCCGTGTCTGTCTCCAGAACCACCGATGTGGCAATCGATATCTCGCTTTGCTCGCGGATATAGATCGACCGGTCGGAGCTTTGTTTGTCCGGCTCTAACTGGCCTTCAAGGTCATAGTATTGAAGGTGCACAACCCGAGGTATCACACCGTCGCGCTTTTCCTGATCATCTTTTAAGTCGCCAATAATGTCGTCTGGCGAGATAGTGGCGACAGAATCTCCACCGCGGGGAACAAAACCTTGCTTGCCGCCCACGCTTGATGGGTCAAAAAAATACATCTCCGCCAGCGAGCGTACATGGGTAAAAGCAGGTTGAGCTGCTGTTAACTGAAACCCGGTAACAAAACCGTCTAGCTTCCTTACGTCGTAACGATCAAACGGGATGCCTGCCCGCTCGCATATCTCAGACACCAGCCCAGCGAGCGTGTAATTGCACTCGGCGCGACTGCCAATACTGGCGTTATAACCCGCCAGAGCCAGCGGGATATCAAAATTCCCCAGGCTCATGCCGGATTCCGCAGCATATATTGCAGACGTAGCGCTTTATTCATGCCAATCTTAATCAGCCCAGGTGAGCCGACGGTTGACGCCCGCAGGTATTCAACCGTGTAGCGGTCCCTCTGGTAGCGGCAATATAGATTATCGTTTTTCAGATAAGCCAGGACAATATCGTTGCGCTGTATTTGTAGGGGTCGCTTGTCGTCCATGGTGATGCGAGGCGTGATAACGCTGCCGCCATAATTCGTTGTTACGTGGCTAGCTAAGCTGGTGTCATACCAGTAAAAAAATGACTCGTTATTTTCAACCCAAGCAACATGCAGCCGCATGTTTTGATCAAAAGCAATAGATACCTCGGTTATATCATCGGCGGCACGCCATAAAAACGCGTCAACCGCCTCCGCATCAATCCATATTTCTGTTTGCCCTGTTTCAAAGTTTTCTAAAATACGAGCCCGCCATACCTGGTAAAGCAGCCCCTGCGAGGCATCATTCAGCGCTATACCCCCGTTTTCATAGTCAACCAGCGCACTGACAGACAGCGATGCCGCATAGGCGTAGCCTGCTGATACGACCTCACTGCTGGTCTCATTGTGAGACAGCGCCACTAAAGCTCACCCTCTCTCGCCCAGGCAATTTGCAGATTAACCGTAAGCGTTTTTGTGTTGTCTTTCGGAATTGGCGGCGAAAACCCAAATTGGAAATACCCGATTCCCATAAACACAGCCATAGATTCCGCTTCGTGATTCGCACTGATATTCCAGTACAGATCAGCAGACCGCGCATAGCTGGAGGAAATATAAACGTCGTTCGTCACTGACGTTACGTTTGAAAAAGTGCCCGAGGGAGCATCATCCACCGTAGCCCCTATAACTCCATCATAAATCCGTGTATTAACTGGACTATTTATATCCTGCGGAATCCAAATTTGAGGGTAAAGGCCCCAGTACGACGAATTGTTAGCCCGCATCATTCGGCCCGTCACTTGCCACCCGTTTATGCGGTAGCTGTCAGATACGTCCCAGTCGTCCTCGGTACCACCAGACAAGGCACCGTGTGTTATTTGCGAATCGCTATCGACGCTGGTGATAACGGCAGAAGACCCATCTGCCAGGTTGTGAATGGTGCCGCCAACCGTTGCCGTCGTAAGAAATGCCGCAGCAGAATCTGTTAGCTGTGTCCCTGTGTGGGCTGCAGTCGCTGTACCGGTTGCGTCGGCGGAAACCAGGGCGCTAAAGTCCGTCATTGGCTGATTGATTACCAGCTCATAAGTGACCGTTAAAAATTCGTTTGATAAAACAGTGATAGTAGTTGGGCTCAACACGCCGTCTAAGATCAACGCCCGCGAAAACAAATTAGTGTTATACCAACCAATACCTATCTCTGACAGATTCCCGGCCGCGACGCCCTCGCCAAATTCATACTCACGAAGAATTGAGCACTCTCTGAGGCCCGCATCGATAGTTGCATTCACAGTACCTGCGAAAACTCCGAGACCGCCCGGCGTTGTGCCTGTGGTTGCCACCTCGCTCACCAGCGACGTATCTGAGTTTGCGGGCGCTGTTGACCCCGAGCCGACTGAAAAATGAGCCAAGAACCCGCCAGTCTCTCCAATTAAATCAAGCCCGTTGTCTGTAATTAAATTATCAAACCATCCCGTTTCTATTCGGTTGTTTCCGCGCCCATCGTGAACGCGCATTTTGTAACGGCCCTTTAGTTCAACCGCTGCTTTAAGCGCTAATTTATTTGTCATACTGTTACCAGGCTAATCGTATTTATTGAGGCGGAAATATCCATCGGCTCGGGCTGCATGTCGTAATTGATATAGCCAACCGTGACTACAAGATCAATGGAATTAACAGAGCCGGAAATATCCATTGGCTCGGGTTGCATGTCGTACTGTGAATAAATGACCGTGACTACAAGATCAATGGAATTAACAGAGCCGGAAATATCCATTGGCTCGGGTTGCATGTCGTACTGCGAATAAAGAACCGCGACAACAAGGTCAATAGAATTAATAGAGCCTGAAATATCCATCGGCTCACGAGGCGGCGACAACAATCCCGCATTGTTAATTGTCGCGGCCACATCAATGGCATCGCGAAACTCAACCGCATACGGTTGCGATGTAATGAAAAAACCTTCACAACGCTCAACTTCAAACATGTACTGCGGGATCGCCCCACCCAGTTGTGTGAGGTTTTCATTGTCAATCACCATATAAGCGGTACCGCGATGAGCAACAACGTTGTCCACCCCGAATACCGCTTGCAGGGTAGAGTCTGGCATTTGGTCGTAAGCGCCGAGATAAAGCGTAGCGAGGGACAAAAACTGGTTGTTATTGTCAATTCCTGTCTGGCTTGTCGCTTTGGCGTCGTAAACTAATTTACCGTTACGCCATATACGCTTATAGCCTGTGATTGGCCCCTCGCAAACGCGAATAGCATAGGTCCGGTAAACCTCTTCATTCTCGACCGTCGTGCTACCACCACCGCCCTTACCGCCAGATTCTTCCCGCTTAACCACAATATTCGGCTCTGTAGTGGCGATGATGTTGCCGCCAATCGGTCGCGATGCACCAAACACTACTGGCCGAGGCACACCTTCGCGGCTGGTTTGCACCGCCAGCTCGCCGATTTTCTGGCCTTGGACCGTTGTTTGAGCAGGATCAACGTAGCCGCCAACCCCAGCGCCGATCTGGAACCCATAGAGCGCACCCACAGGCCCGCCATAAATAGCTCCAACAACGACACCAACAACACCGCCAACAGCCTGACCTACGGACGACACGAGTACACCTCAACCAGCAATCTTCGCCAGACCCCATTAAGCCCGTGCTCAGCGACGTTATGACGGCTGTGCGCGTGAATTAGTGACAAACCACCAAAGCGGTAATCGCCCAAAATACCTACGTGGCAAGGCTCTTTGCCCGGCAGGTCAAACAGAGCTACGTCGCCGGGTTGCCAGGTAATTTCTAATAAAGGCTCACCAAACTGACAGGCCAGCTCACTACGCAAACCATCTGCCCAGGGTTCTCGCCCGTAATCAATGCGGTCTTTGACGGGGAAACCACCCGCTCGCAGCGCAGCGACTATCAAGCCGATGCAATCAATACCGCGTTCGTTTCTGCCTCTGTGTCGCCAGGGCGTACCCACCAGCGCACGCGCAGCATCCACGCAAGCACGACGCTGGGCATCTAACTGACTGCCCGCTTCCGAACCACCGACTAAACTCACGCAATGTTTGCCCCTGGGAGATCGCTCGCCTCACCCACAGGTATCAGCGGCTCGCCTTTAAAGTTGATCATGTTGTTCCATAGGTCTCGGCAGTTCGCTAATGTCTGGTCGCAGTTTGGCCTTACCCTGAAGGTATCGCCGACCTCAATCACAAACGGCAGAGGCTCTAAAATTGCACTGGTGTTACTGCCTGAATCGACCGCTTCGATTTGATAAATTTTTGCAGAGGCATTGTCACCTGTCAGCCACTCAAGCCGGGCCGGCGGCGCTTGCGACACATCCGCCACAAACACCCGCTTGGGTTCTTCTGTATCAACACCCGATACCGTGCCGCCCACCCACAAGCCGGAAATATCAACGCCGCAGCCAAGTTGGGTTTCGATATCAGGGTTACCAAAAATAGCCCGGCAAGTGCGGCTATCGACATGGCCAATGGTTTGCCGCAGGCGCATGGCATAACTCAGTAGCTCAGGCATAAACACCTGGCCATCCACTAGGCGGATTTCGCCAAGATCACCAGCATCGAGCGTTACATGCCCGGCGGCTAAGTCCTTATAGTCAACCAGCAGCATTTCCCACTCGCCACCTTCTAACTCCCCACGCTTCACCATGGCCTCGGTAATGCCTAGCAGCGAGCCAGATATCAACCCGTAACCTTCAGCGTTATCGACGCCAAAACTCGAATCGCTAGCAATAATTGACGAATCAAAACCGTCGATAGCTGAATAAGTAATGGTTTGGTAAACCACGCCTCGATCCAGCGTTGCCATACCGGTAATGGTGCCGTTTTGCAGGGTGATTTTTAGCAGGCGGCACATCGTCGTAACACCAGAATCGAGCTTTGTCTGAATAGCGGGCGGAATAAACCTCACACGCGGATCTCTACGAGCGGTACATCGGCGTTTAGTATTAAACCGGCCGCATTGCGACTGTTTGAGCTAAACGACAGTTGATCACTATCGAAGCGCACCGGGGTATCAAACTCACCGCTCCAAGTGATTACCGCGCCGTTGGTGGCGGTAAGCGTCACGATGCCCGTGGCGGTATCGACTACTGCCCCAGGGTCGGGTACGCCGTCCACCAAAACCGTCACCTCGCCCGCCACCGGCTTATAAATATCCCGCGTGGTGGTGAGCGAACCAAAGGTATAAGTCTTAATTAACTGAACAACCTGAGCCACACCGGTGCCGGTACCCAGCGGCTCATCGGTAGCCGTGAAATCTGTCCAGTCTTTGAGCCGGAAACCATCGAGCATACCCATGCAGGCATGGTGGGCGGCAATCACCAGCGCGTGATCAACTTCCTGCACATTTTTATACAGCACCCGGTATCGCCCGCGCGCACGGGCCCAGTCGGCATTGCGACGCTCATGGCCAGAGCGCAGACTTTTAACGCGGGTGCGGTATTCGTAACCAAAATCCGAGCCATAGGCTACCTTGTCCAACAACCTGGACTCGTTGAATGCCATCACTTTTTTCCTAAATAAGAACTTGTGGGATTAGCCCTGCGGGATTAGCTGTGGAATTAGCCACTAAGGCGTTGCGCACGGCGCATGGCCGCGCCCGTTTCCTGCGCCATTTGCATAGCGCTGCGGTTATCCGGCGTGCCGGACACTTGAATAGATTGATTGACCGTGACCTCACGGCCACCACCGCCACCGCTGATGAGCTCGTGGTAAGGCACTATTTGGCCGCTAATACCGTCAGGTATAAACATCTCAGGGCCAGCCTCACCAACGATTGACGCTTTGTAAGGGTCGGGCCTGCCACCTTCAGCAAAAAAACCACCGAAGAAATCAAGCGCCTTGCCAATACCGCCCGCCTCGCCACTACTGCCACCACTCAGGAAGTTTTCTACCCCCAACTGCTCGAACAGTTTTGCAGACGCAGCGTCAGCCGCCATGCGCTGAAGGGTTTTAGCGAAGTTATCCGCCAGACCACTCAGACCGTCTTCGAAGGGGTCAAACAGGAAATCACTGAATGAGTCCTGCATGTTTCGCGCGGCCTGGTCTGCGAAAACGGACATATCGCTGGCCACCTCTTCTACCCCGTCCCCCAATTCGACCATTTTCTGATCGATGGACGCCACACCCAACGCCAATTGATCGGCAGATATTTGACCTTCGAGCCAAGCCTTATTTAATAATAACTGATCATCTGCCAGCGCTTGCAACTGAGCATCGAGCGGGTCCATTTGCTCAGCGAGAATGCGCAAGGCTTCCTGGTGTAAGTCTGTCACGCCCAGGGATTCATCAAGGGTAGCTTTGTATTCAGCCTGCTTTCGATTGAATGTGTCCTGGCCAATAACGCTTTCAGAAAGCAAGCCGTTCAGCTCTTTCATTTGTTCGGCGTAACGCTCGTTTGGCAGCAGCACGCTATTACGCACCGCCTCACCTCGGGCTATAATGCTTTTTAGATAGGCTTGTTCTTTTTTCATCGCCGCATCTAGCCCTGAGATATCAGGTGTAAACCCCGGTGTTTTCTTGCCGCCTGATTTAGAGCCTCCACCTTCCCCACCTTCAGGCGCGCCCGCAACCACTCTGGCTTGCGCACGCTCAAGAATCCCAGCAAAGGTTTTTGATTCAGCCTGCAACCCTTTCAGTTTTTCACTAAAACTATCGATGGCACCAAACTGGTTAAATCCTTGCGCCTGAGCAGCCGTGGCTTTATTAAGCAGGCGCTCTGTTTCGGCTATTTCCTTGTTTAACTCAACTACCTTATCGTCCAGTCTCACCAGATCATCTGGGTCTATAAAATCCAAAAAATTCGCGTTGATCTCGGCACGAAAGAAGGCCAGGAGCCCCGGCACTTGCGTGACAAACGAGGCTGCCGACGCCGCCATCTTCGCAATGCCTGATGCTATTTGGTTCGCGCCCTCTTTTGTGGCTGGGTCCTGCAGCAGTGTTGTGAGTTCTTCTATTGATTTTTTAGCGTCGTTCAGACCGCCGCCGTCAGCCTCTAATAAATCACCAAAAGCATTCCCCAAACCCTCCAACGCACCACCAAACGTATCCCTGGCTGCGGCTGCCGAGCCACCAAACTGAGACTCTAACTCTTTGAGAATAATTTTTTGCGCGCCCAGTAAGTCGCCGTTTTTAACCAGCGCCTTAGCCATATCGGTTTGGGTTTTTGTGAAGGTGACACCAGAGCGACTGAGTGCCGACATTTGCGTCAACGGGTCATTCATCGCTTTACCCAGCTGGATAACCGATGATTTCAAATCAGTACCAAACCGGGCAGAGAGGTTAAGCGCCGCTTCAATGGTTTCGTCGAACGCCTCGCCAGTGACTTTTGTAAACGTCAGCAACTGCGCTTGTGCCTGGAGAATATCCTCATCGCCAAACGTGGTGGACTTCTGGAGCTCCTCAGCTTTTGCTTTAAGCTCGTCGATCGAGTGCCCTACCGCACCGCCGGTTGAAGCCAGGCCCGCTTCGAGCTGCGCGACCGCCTGCTCCTGCTTTTTGGTAGCAGCGACGATCTTTCTGGTGAGCCCAGCGAGCGCAACGCCACCTACCGCCACCTTGAGGCTGGCGCCCATCTTTTTCCAGCGCTTTTCAATACCCGCGAGCGACTTATTGGTCTTTTTCTCGAAGCGCCCCAGCTTACGCTCAGACGTTTCGAGTTTTTTCAGGTATTTAGCATTTTGCGCCTCAAGGGTAACAACAAGGCGGGCGAGGTCTTGTGCCATTAGCTTTCAGCACCAATGATGGTGATGATGTAGTCAGCGGTGTTTACGCCGTCGTCGTTAGTGATATCGAGAATATCGCCGGTGCCTGCTGTGACCGCGTAACCGCCCGCATCAGGCGCGACCAACACCAGCACACCACCGGGTTTAATCACGATAGTCTCTGTGCCCCCGCCCAGGAACGACGCAAAAGGGTTGGCGTTACCGCCCAGGGTAATAGTGCCCTGGTTACCGACGGCGGCCTCAAAAACAATGGCCTTAACCCTCGCCAGCGCAACGGCCTGACCGATGTCGTTGGTTAAGGTGCCCGTCAGGTCTAGCGAGTCAACCGCCGAGGCCGCCAGTTGTGCAGCGCTCGAATACAGTTGGTCCGCCTGATTTAGCCCAGCACCGTCGGCAAAGGATTGGGCGATGGATTTAGCAATTTTGTGGCTGGCCTCACCTACGCTGGCAGCGCCAACTAGATCAGCACCCACCTGGACTTGCACATTCGCTTTCAGTGTCATGGTTTTTTCCTCGGTTTGATTTTGTCCCGCAGAAAATCGCGGAAGTTAAGCAGTTTTGATTTGCGTGCCTGGCGAACGTCCTGCCACATAAATTCGCTGAGCGGACGCGCAGGTTTGTTTTTGCCACGATATCTATTTGCCATCAGGCAGGTAAGCTGGCCGATGCGCCAGTCTTCGCGCATGCTGCCAATAGGGTCTATACGGTTATAGGCCAGCCAATAGGTAAATTCGTGGCTGGGCATGGTGGTGATAATGTCGGAGGCATTGCGACCCTGGGCTAACGCCAGGTCATAAACGAATTTTAGCTCGGGCCGCTCTCGGAGTTTTTTTCAGCTTCCTCGCTGGCTTCTTCCCCAAGGCCTGATAACTCCAGCACTTTGTTACCGATGGCAGCTACCACCCTGGGATCTATTTCATCCACGATTTGCTGCGGCTCTTGACCACCCAGAGCTTCACAGCCGTTAGCTGCGCAATAGGCAAAATACAGCCCAGGGTTGTCTGGGTTTTCTTTAACGAAACTCAAACCCTCAAGACGCCCTTTGATATCCATCGCCACCACTGGCAACATTTCACCATTAGGCAACTCAACTTCCCCAGCCGGCCATGGGGCGACGGCTTTTAAGTCTTCATAATCCATTACCAGTCACCACCGATCTCGCCGCTGATTTTAAAGCCGAAACCCATTTTGTTTTGCTCACTGGTGCCGGGCAATAACTGGGCAGACAAAACCGTCAAAGTCACAGTGAACGTTTCTAAAGTGGTACCGTCATTAATGTAAACTTCTGCGTCGACGTTAGCTGCGTTTTTAGCAGCAGTACGCACTTGGTTTTGCACGGTAGCCGTTTGCACCCGGTTACATTGAACCGTGAATTCATCACCGTCTTTCAACCCGCCGATAAACTCTTTGTAGCCGTTAGACTGATGATTTGTGGTTTCGATCAGGTCCGCCGTGGTGCCTATCGTGGGCGGCTCAAGGATCTGCTCCAGCTCGTTAAATGTGGGGCTTGGCTGTCCGTCGGAAATTCTCATTCCCCAGCCTTCTTTAAATGCGCCAGTTGTCATGGTGTTGCCTCCTGTTAGCGATACCAGATGTCGAAATTAATGGTTTGATAAACCAGTTTGGTGCTGCCTTCTCGGCCACCGAAGCGGCCTCTGTAATCAACGCTGTCAATGTAGATTTCGTCACCATCACCAGCAGGCATTGGCCCACGATAGTCTTGCATCAAGGCTTTTATTTGCCGCTCGATGGTGATGGTTGTTTTAGGTGTTACTGCATAAATATCGATGGCGATATCTACCGACTGTAAATCTGCCGTGCCTTGCTGGGTGCGGATCAGGTCTTCACCTTCACCACGAATCACCGCAAAAGGCGGGGTAACATCCTGCCCTGCATCGAGCCACTCAAATTGGCAGCCGGTAACATTGCTGGTCAGGTAGGCGGTCAGGGCTTCTTCGATCATTGCTTGCTGGCCACCTTGTCGATTACATGTTTCAGACGGCCGCTATAACGGCGAACCACCTCGCTTTTATTGGCCTCATACGCTGGGTCTAACCAGGGGTCTTTGGGCATATCTTTAGTGCCCACCTCAACAAACTGGGTGCCGTAATAGGCCTCTGCTTTTGGCCCCACAAATACCAGCGCCCTGCCCTTGTCTTTACTGAGCCGTGACTTTTTAACAATGTTGCGACTAAGAAAACCCGGCGCGACCACTCGTCCTTTGTAGGTTTTGTGCGCCCTATCACCTCGCGGGGCATTGGCCCTGGCTGCTTTTACCACGGGCGTCATAGCAAACCCTGCGGCCTGTTTGATCACCTTGCCGCTGGCATTGGCGCTGAGCGCTTGCAGTTGCTTACGGAGCGCGTCGGCCCCTTCAAGTTTTGCCGCCATCAGCTATCACGCGAGCGCTCGATGCACTGGCAAATCAGTTCGCGGTTTTTCATAAAGGTGTTGATGGGTGGCCCTGCGATATCGAACACCACACCCTCGTGAACCAGACGGTGCTCAGCGCTTAATGTAAAGGTGGGGTCGTAACGCAAACGCACCCGGTGGGTAATGTCGGAGTGCTCACCACTACGAGCAAACTGTTCTTTCGCTGATACAGGCTCAATGCTGGCGCGCAGGGTTTTTACTGTTGCCCAGGTGTCTTCCCGTGTACCAAATTCGTCCTTTGCTGTGCTTTGGGATTGCACCTGGACAATGCGTTTTAATCCACCCGCTCTCATTGCGTGGTATCCAACAGGGTGAGATAACCGCTGTTGACTGTAGTGTCATTGGCCACCGCATCGGTCACCTTACATTCCCAGTAGAAATCGCCGATACGGTCAGTATCAACGCCCGACAGTGTGATTGTGACTTCGCCGTTTGTAGCGTCGGTAATCGCCACGCCGCTACCTAGTGTTTTTGTTACCAGCGCCGCAGCGCCCCGCTTGCGCGCCAAGGTAAACGTGGCGGCAGTAAAGCCCGTGAGGTCAACCACTCCGCCCGCGCCGTCGGTGACCGTGAGCACCAGGTCTTTTTCATTGCGCCGATAAATAGGTTCCATTGTTTATCCAATACGTGCCGCAGATATTCTGCCGCCAAGCTGGCAAGGGGCGAGCCTCCCATTGAGTTGCGCATCTGATAGCACGCCGGGCATAAACGCCTTTGATATGTATGTGTTGTTGCCGATTGACACCACGTTAGAGTGTTGCGTTTGCAGGCTTTCATTTGCCGCCAACTGATGGTGCTGGGTTAGCGGCACCTGGTCACTGGCCTGCGCCTGCAAGCTATCAATTATCGATAATACGTTGTGCTGGTTTAGCGCAGCGGTATCACTGGCTTGCGACTGAGCGCTATCAAGCGCAGTAATTGAAGTTGCGCCAGCAATCTCGGTAACGGTGGCGGTATCGCTGGTTTGTGCTTGAGCGCTGTCATTCGCTGCTAGAACATTATGCCCTGTGAGTGCAGCGGTATCGCTGATTTGCTCTTGAGCGCTGTCGTTGGCCGCGAGCACGTTGTGCTCTGCGAGCGCAGCCGTATCGCTCGTTTGCGACTGCGCACTATCAAGCGCCGTAATCGAAGCCGCGCCAGCGATCTCTGTAACTGTGGCTGTGTCGCTAGCCTGCGTTTGAGCGCTGTCATTGGCTGCCAGCACGTTATGTTCTGTGAGCGCAGCGGTACCGCTGGTTTGCACTTGAGCACTATCATTGGCCGCGAGTACGCTGTGCTCTGTAACAGCAGCCGTATCGCTCGTTTGCGACTGAGCACTATCAAGCGCAGTAATCGAAGCCGCGCCAACGATCTCTGTAACTGTGGCTGTGTCGCTCGCTTGCGTTTGAGCGCTGTCATTGGCTGCCAGCACGTTATGTTCTGTGAGCGCAGCGGTATCGCTGGTTTGCACTTGAGCGCTGTCATTAGCCGCGAGCACGTTGTGCTCTGTGAGCGCAGCCGTATCGCTGGATTGCCCTTGAGCGCTATCATTGCTCGCCAGAATATTGTGTTCAGTGAGCGCTGCCGTGTCACTGCTTTGCGCTTGCGATGAATCCTGACCAACGAGATTGGCTTTTTCGGTAACGGTGGCGCTGTCACTGGCTTGCGCTTGAGCGCTGTCATTCGACGCCAGGACGTTGTGCTCTGTGAGTGCTGCTGTATCGCTGGCTTGCGCTTGGGTGCTGTCACTCACCGAGAGCACGTTGTGCTCTGTTAGCTCTGTGGTATCGCTGGCTTGCGTCTGCGCGCTGTCGCTAACCGCGAGCACATTGTGTTGGATTAAGGCGGCAACATCGCTCGCTTGCGACTGACCCGAATCAAGCGCCGTAATGTTGGTTTTTTCGGTAACGGTAGCCGTATCGCTGGCTTGCGCTTGCGCGCTGCCATTCGCTGCCAGAACGTTATGCTCTGTAAGCGCAGCGGTATCGCTGGTTTGCGTCTGCGCGCTGTCGCTAATCGCGAGTACATAGTGCTGAGTTAAGGCGGCAACATCGCTCGCTTGCGCCTGAGCGGAATCAATCGCCGTAATGCTGGTCGATCCCGCCGAGTACGTACCGGTGATCGCAACGTGGTCCACTTCAACATGGCAACCGTCACCACCTTTTGATTTTAAGTATGTTTGCTGTAGCTCGACCGACGCGCCGTCCCACGTGGATTTATTTGCCGTGGTATTTACATAGGTAAACGCTGTAACGGAGCTGGTCGTATCAGTCGTATTCGTGATATTTGACGCAACAGATTGAAACGCCCCGCCAGAGGAACCTGCGGCCAGAATGGTTCCGCCATTAACGATCCTGATGCCCAGATCAAGCGTGTCATCTGAACGACCTTGCTGGCGGTATTCCACTTGCCAGCTGGCGGCATCCATTGTGCTAAAGTCAACGGGGCTGTCATCCAAAGCCCGAGATAATGCTTGAGTGGTGTCGTTGGAAAACTGTAAGCGACTATTGTCGCTCGCATCTAACGGTGAGGCCGGGACAAGCGTGCCTAGATCAGCCATTACTTATTCTCGCCACATTCATTACACGACACACCTGGTGGGGGCCATTGACCGCAATCTATATCTGCGTAACCAATAGCCGACAACTGCGGCTTCACGTTCTCCTGGTATTCCGTGGATTTGTGGACGGCCTCCCACGAAGGCATGGCGGCGCGCAAAGAACAGCGCCAGTTAAAATCTTTTGCGGGTGACGGCTCCACATACGGGCACTCCCCTGAGCGACCGAGCCAGCAACAATGATCGTCACCAGTGCCACATAAGCTCACTGGGTATTACTGCCCCGCTAGCGGCTTTTCTGCCTGGGGTATATCTATCACTTTTTCTTGAGTACGGGCGCTGTGCGCCGGGTAGCCCGATGGCTTGTCTTTTGGCAAGGGCGGCTTGCGATACAGCGCGCTGGTATTTTCTGGCGTTAGCGCTTTTTGGCCAACGGCTCGCTCGGCGGTGTCATAGGCTGGGCTAGTGCCCCAACCGAGACTGCACATATCGGCCACCATCATATCTGGCAGGTCAACGGTGTCGCCAGTGATTAACTGGATAACATCGCCGGTATCGATGTGGGTGATTTTTAACGTTTCTTCTGTACAGGTAAATGCTTGCATGGTGCACTCCAGGTTAGCTCTGTCGGGGTTGCCCTATCAGGTTGCGTCAGCTATTTCGTGATCGTGGGCGTTGGTGTCAACGGTGCCACCGGATGTCAGGCCCTGGGTAGGCGACACGTCAACCCGCCATTTAAGCAGCGTGGCGGTGCTGTAGCAGATAGAGGCTGCGGTGCCGCTGGCGTCTATGCCGTCGCCGGTCTCCGAATTTTTGGTGAGCTTTCGCCCGTTCGTGTCACCGGCAGCGGGACCGGTAAAGTTGCCCGAGGTAAGACCCGTCATGGTCGCGAGCGCTGCGGTGATGGCCGCCGCTCGCGTTGCCGGGGTACCGGTGCAAATATAGCGCTCGGTGATGTTGTTTTTTAAATCATTAAGCGCGGCGTCCATTACTGTGTCGTCAACTAAGCCAGCCATTTTTAGCTCCCGGTTTTAAAGTGAGATAATTTCCAACCCAGAGATCATGCTTCGGTAAGAAGGCAGCTCTGAGCTATTAACACCGATAAGCATGTGCTCTCGGTTTTCGTACAAGTGTGCGGCCCATATAAGCATCGCGCTACGCGCCCGGTGCGGCAGATAGCCTGCGAAGCCGCCAGACTGGTCGTCAGTGAGATAACCGCAAACAAATTCAAGCTCTACGGCGTTGTAGTCGTTGGCCTGCACTGATGGCCAGGACGTGCCGGGCATCGGTTTTATGCGGGCGTTGTAGTTGGTGGTAATGACTTGAAAATCGGTGTTTTCGACCAGCGTTTGCGGCGCGCCGTCGGTATCGAAATACTTTATATGGGTAACGGATACCAGCGGTGGTTTAGGTACGATAATCTCGTCAGGGAAGCAGTCACCCTGCAATACCCAGGTTTGCTCGACCAGCGCCCGGCCGGTGTCGGTCTCTACCTGCTCTCGCGCGGATTCGATGAGGCTAAATAGATAGTCGTCATCTTCGTCGTGAGAAACAATGGTGTGCGCCTTTAAATCAAGGAGCGTGATCGGCTCAAAGACGGGCGGGGTTTTTAGGGTTAGGTGCATGGGTTGCTGTACCGCTTAGTCTGAGATTTCGCCTTCGCCGTCGTTACCGCCTTCTACGTCTGCGGCTGGGGCTTTTGCTACTTTGGCGCGAGGGTCTTTGCCCAATCTAACCGGCTTTGCCCCTTCGCCTTTGCAGTAATCGACCGCTTCTTTTCCGGCGTCATAAGCGGTTTGGTCAATCCTTTCGAGTTCTTTCTCGGTAAACGTGACCAGGTCATTAGCCCGATAAATAACACCTTCTAGCGGAAGGTTACGCAGGATTCGTACCGTTTTATTCGCCATGCTGTATCTCCAAATTTGCTATCAAAATGCGACAAATAAAATACGGGGCAGCAGCGCCACCCCGTATTAACAAAATCCCTGCCGCTATTGCTGTGTCGTTAAACGTTTACGCCGCTGCGTTTTGGTAGACCTTCACTGCACCACCAACATCGATCAAACGACCACCTGAGCGCATAAAAGCAACAAAACCCACCTGCCCCTTCTCGGTGTATTTGCTGTCGGTCATACGGAATAACTGCACAGCCATGACATCGCGGATCACGTATTTGGAGAAGTCACCAAAGGCGATGGATTTAGCGCTAACTCCCATCACAGCCATATCCTGATTAATCACGTAAGGGCGGTTGAGGATGGTGTCTGGCTCACCAGAGACAATACCCGGCAACCAAAGCGGACGGCTCTGGCCATCTTTGAGTTTTTTGAGTTCCGCAAGGGTCAGGTCGTTAAACATGAAACCAGCGCCCATGGCGCGATAAGCGGGGTCAACACTGTGCTCAAGATCCACCAGGTCGTCAAAAATAACGTTGGTTGTCTGGCCGCCCGCGCCGACTTTTCCGGTGGCCGCCTCAGGGATAATCCCAAAGGGCTGGCCAGTACCTGTGCCGACGGTGAAATGTTTGTTGGTGATACGCCCTAAGCGGGCTTGGAGCAAGCCCGTCATGTGGCTTTCGATGTCGATTTCGCTGTCCTGCAATAACTCGAAAGGCAGCGCAATAGATTTTGAGCTGTATTTAAAAACAGTGTGCGCCAACGTCCCAAAGGTGGTCTCGCCAACACTGACCGCAGCGTTCTCGCCGACGATTTCACCTTCCTCTGCCGTGGCATCGGTTGTTGGCCAGTCCATTTGAGAACCGGTCGCTGTGCGAATCACGTTACTGACCTGACGCATACCACCAAAGGTTTTTAAGGCTTCGACCAACTGGGAAGCGAATTCGTTCTGGGTGGTGTAACCCCCTTCTGAACCCGTGCCGGTGCTCATGGCGTTATGAATGCCACCGTTAAAAATAGAGCCCGCTTGCGCGGCTATCTGCCGTTGCTCGTCGTTCAGCGCCGACATACCACCGAGCAGGAACAATTTAACAGCGGAGTTGCGCTGGCCACGATTGTGATTAGCTTCGTCGACGGAAATACCTTTCTTTTTGGCCTCCGCATGTACGGCGGCAATTTGGGAGGCTTCAATATCAAGCACGTCTTGTGCGCGGGTGATTTGCTCATCGAGTTTTTCAATGGCATTTTTTAATCCGTCGTATTTCTCCTGGGCGTCGTTATCCCAGGTTTTGTCTTCTGCGTCATACGCGTCGTAGTGCTGTCTGAGGTTTTTTGCGAGATCAATACGTTCTTCCCGCAGCGCTTGAATGGACTTTGCCATGGTGGTTCTCCTGATTTTAGGTATAAAAAAACCCGGCGAATACCGGGTTATTGGCGCGCGGGGCGCTATCCAATTCTTTCGATCATATCGACGTAACGACCAAGCTTTTCGCGGCTTGAAAACTGCGGCTCGGGCGGCGCGGCTATGTCTTTGGGTACGTTGTGGTAGGCGCTCAAATTCCAGGCGGCGCGGTTTTGCGCTGCCTTACTGTCGTCGCCACTGAATATTTCATCAGCAAAACCCAGCTCTACTGAGCGCGCAGCGTTAAACCAACTTTCGTCATCCATCCACTGGGTAATCACGCTGCGTTCTTCACCGGTGGCTGCAGCGTAGTCTGAGCCAATGGCATCGTCTGCTTGTTCTAACAGGTCGGCGGTTTTGCGCAGGTCATTACGATCACCCAATCCCAGCGTCCAGCTGTTGTGGACCATGAAAAATGCGCCATCTGCGATAATTCGTTTGTTCCCTCCCAGGGCTACGGTGGTGGCAGCGCTGGCGGCCAGACCGTCAATATGTACGGTGACATTGCCGGGGTGCCTGCGCAGCAAGGTTTGAATAGCTCGGCCTTCGAACACGTCACCGCCTGGGCTGTTGAGGTAAAGATCAAAATCAGCACCGCCAAAGTTCTCGATAGCTTTGCCGACATCCAGCGCAGATACGCCAAACCATGAATCGATAATGTCATACAACCAAACAACATTACCGGTGGCTGTCTGTTCTGCGCGGAGTTGTTTTTCACGGTCGCGGTTTTCTACGATGAGTTGCAACAGTTTCTGAATGTTTTTCATGCTTCGGTGGCCTCTTTTTGAGGTGTTTTGGGTACGAGCCGGGGGTCGTATGGCTCGTTGTAGATGGTGTTATCCATTGGGGGCAGGTTCTCTAAGCGTCTGACTTCATTAATCGCCATATAGCCCGGCACGTTTGAGCCGCCGAGTGCTGACTTATAGGCTTCGTTACGCTCTTTGAGCGTGCCCCGCATAAGGCCTGCGGTGTTAAATTCAACAAAGTGCTTGGTGCGAATAAATAATTTACGATTTAACTCTTGCTCGAAACGCACCAGGTGCGGCTGTAGTGTGTAGCGGATGAACGCGAGGCCGATCTCGGCGATACCGCTGCCCCAACTGGTGGATTTTTCGGTCTCATTAACCATAAAAGATGGCAGGCCAAAGGCGCGGGCGATGTCGACAATCTGAAATTTACGGCTTTCTAATAATTGGCTGTCTTCTGCATTCACTGACAGCTGTTTGATGTCTAAGCCTTTGCCGATAGTCAGGGGTTTGCGTTTGTTATTGATGCCGCCATAGGTGCGCGCCCATGCTTCGCGGAATGCTTCCTGGTCGCCGGAGTCCCAGCGGCCTTCTTTGATCACTGCGACATCTTGATGGGCACCGTTTTTGAAAAAGTCGGCGCTGAATTGCTCCATCGCCATGGCGAGGCCAACGGAATTCACCGCTGCGACTTTAACTACAGAAAGGCTGCGGGTACCGTTAAAACCAAAGCCAGCGAAGTGGAGAATGTCGTCCTGGTCAAAACCACGCCAGCCATCATCCATCTGAATAAAATAAACAAGCCTACCGCTGCGTTTTTCTACCTGAACGGCTGTGGGCGACACAGGCAAAAACTCGATGGGCTGGCCAAAGCCGTCCCGCACGATGACGGCAAAGCCGTCGCCCTCCAACAGCATCGCGGCGGTGGTGGTCTCCCAGAACATCGCGGCGCTCATTAAGGGCGTCGGCTGCATGTTTAACAGGGCCGATGTTGGATGGATTGTGTTTTTCTCGCGACCCTGGGCGGTATTGGTATAAACGGGCAGCGGCATGCTCGCGATCGCGCCGGATATTAGGCGCGTGCAGGCGTAGACAATTGCCAGGCGCATGGCTGTGCGGCTGTTGACCACTGGGCCAGCCATTGAGTTAACGACACCTAGCGCTGCGCTTAATTCGTCTATATCGGACAGTTGAATATCTGTGGCGTCATTGCGCACTGCGGGGGTTTCCGCTGCTATAGCAGGCGCTGGCGGCGGCAATGGCTCGTCACGATCTGCCAGCGGTGCCCAGTCACTGTCGAGATGGTGTTTTTTTGCCATTATATTTCCACAAATGTTTGGTCTGAGCCGTCATCTTCATCGATTGAATAAACCTTCAAAAAGGCCATTAAGGCTGCGACGGCACCATCGATTTTGTTGGCGCGGCTTTCTTTTACGGGTCGGGTCATCTTGCCGTCCTGAGTGGCTTTAGCCACTACGTTACCCATCATCCAGGCGAGGCAAGGGTTGCCGTCATGGTGGACTCTGCCGTCTTGAAGTAAGCCTTCAAAATCACGCATCGGCGCACTGAAGTTGCTGTAGGTTTGGGCGACTTCTACTGCTTCAATCTCGTAATCGGCTTCTATATTTTGAGCAAGGTGCTCAGCGCCATGACGGTCGTAATAGCATTCGTTAATAACGAACTGCGCGGCGTCTTGCTCGACGTGTTCTTCGATCTGGTTATAGTCAATACGCTCGCCATCACTCTGGGTTAGGTGGCCGTTGTAAACCCATTCTTGATAATGTGGGTTTTCGTTAACTTTTTTCTCGGTGCAGTAGTAGCGCCCGAACAGGTAATAGTGGTCGTCGCCATTAACTTCGCGCCGGAAACATTTAACGGCTGCGGTAAGGTCGTCGGTGGTTGATAGGTCTAAGCCAAGCGTGGCGTTTTCGCCTTCAAAATCTTCCAGCACGAGGTTGGTGTCTGCCTGTTTGTTCCAGTCTTCCATGTTGAGCCAGGCTTCTTTGGCTGTTACCCAGATATCCAAATGCTTGGTTTTGATGATGTTCTGTTTTCGTGCGCTGTTCATTGCGTCGCGAATTCTAGCTTTTAAAAAATCGGGGCCAACCGATACGCCGTAATTTGGATTAGCTTTTATCAGTGATTGTTCTGTTCGCCAGTCGTCGTCTTTGTCTATGGTGTAGATAATGCCAAACAGTTCGTTATTTTCGCGCGTACCTTCAAGTACCGCTTCGAGATCTTGCTGCTGGGAGTAACACGGGCCTGCGGTGTTGGAACCTGCTGTGGTGATTAGCAGCATTAACGCCTGTAACCGCGCGCCCATACCTGTGAGCATGGTGTCGTAGAGGTCGTCGTCGTCGTGTTCGTGTACTTCGTCGAGGATGGCGCAGCTGGGGCTGGCTCCGTCTCCAGGCTTGCCTATAACGGGTTCGAATCGACTGCCGTCAGCTTCTCGGTTGTGCGTATTTGTGTCGCATTCGAGCCGCTTCGCGTGAACGCTAACACCGAATCGTTTACCGATGCCTGGAGATTTGCGGACCATTTCTCGGGCGGGCCTGAATACTTCCCAGGCTTGCTTCTCTGTGGTGGCTCCACAATAAACCTCCGCCCCGTACTCACCATCGCACATGAGCATGTAGAGCCCTATGCCTGCGGCCAATATTGATTTGCCATTTTTGCGGGGTACGCAAATATAAGCGATGCGGTATTTTCGCAGCCGTGTATCTGGATGAATCCAGCCAAATAGATTGGCGATGATAAATTTTTGCCAGGGCTCAAGGTATATGCGCCGGGCTAAGCCTTTGGCTGCAGCAAAGTGGCCTTTGGTATGAGGTAGCCGCTGAATAAATCGCACAGCTCGACAAGCTAGTTGCTCATCGAATGTGTAGGGGTATACCTCTGTAGCCTGCCAGTCGAGATCATCGACATGACGCTGGACTGCAAGGCGCTCCCATTTGCAGGCAGGTTTTTCGCCCGATAGTACGTCGTCGCAGTAGGATTTAATCTGCGCGAGGGTGTCTATGTCCTCCTGAGTTCTCCATTCGTCAGACTTCATCAAACGGATTACTAAACAGGTCGCCCTGTTTGTCGTTAAAACGCAATTCTGTGGCGGGCGACAAACCAAGCTGGCCAACCAGGCTGTTCCACTTTCGCCAGTCGTCGTTATATTGAGCGACTTCCGGGCGGCTTTTTAATTGCGCCCCGTGACGGCCTGTAGTTTTGTAGGTCCAACCAACTCCAACATCATTTAAATGTGCTCGCGTTTCGTCAATAGCAACTTTAACTATGCAATATTCGCGAAGGAAATCGACAAAGAGTGATCGCAACCTACCTGCCCTGCTTAGCTCGGGCGCGATGCGGTCCCATACGCGTTTTTCTGGGGCGGTCATACCTCGCGGTCGTAACTGTCCCGAAAGCTCGACGTGCTTTTGTTCGTTGTTGGCGTCAGCTTCAACACCCTTATCATAAGCTGGATGTTGCGAGACTGAGCCTGTTGGATATCGTCCTGCCACAACTTACCTCCCAACCTCAATCATCACCCTCAATGGTGAATCTCTATTCAATTCAGTACGCATAAAAAAGTCATAGA
>Ga0209345_10000886_pt1 | contig 38501 bp, 45 predicted proteins | sample Cruoilmetagenom7_FD_187294 | JGI IMG/M metagenome (GOLD analysis project Ga0209345, IMG submission 187294) | Oil polluted marine microbial communities from Coal Oil Point, Santa Barbara, California, USA - Sample 7 (SPAdes) (version 2) | ecosystem: Environmental > Aquatic > Marine > Oil seeps ...
ATACGTATATAGTTTGAATTCACCCTGCCCCCCCTGACCACTCTTGTAGATGCTTGTCTGGCAAGGGCTCCCCAAAGTAGCCGCCCTGACCAACCCCTGACCAACCCCTGACCACCCCCTGACCATTTACTGTTTTTAAAGTTATTCATTGTCAAAAATAGCACTTTCAAGGTCAATACCCTTTATTTTGTTAATCCGAAGGTTGCCAGTTCGTGCCCTATATCGATGTATATTTGTAACTGCCAAATACAGTTCACGATAGAAATTATTTTTGTTAAAAGCACTGTAGCCACTGGCTAAGCAATAAGCTTTAAATGCTTTGTATAGATCATCCTTTGCGATCTCTGCATCATCATCCAGTATGCATTCATCTTCAACGAAGCTGATTACAGGATTATTTGCCCGCCTGTAGTCTAATAATAGATCTTGTGTCTCCTGACAGTCGGTAAAACCTTTTTGTTGGCGAAGCCGGTGCAATCCTGCCACAGCCCACAGGAATATACCGGACAGCTCTACTTCAATCTTGTTTTCCAACTCTAAATCTCCGCCATCCAGAAACTGCTGTTTGAATTGCACAGGCAAAACACGTCGATGGAAACCGTCTGAATTGTCTTTGATTCTGGGCATCCTGTTACCTGCAAAGGCAAGCTTGCAATATGGAACCCATGTGAATTGATTTTTGTGTTTAAAAGCGGCGGTGATAGGATCGCCGGTAACAATCGCCTTGAAATATGAGCTTTCAAGGGCACGGCTGCCGACTTCTGTAGAGATATTAACCAGTTTGCCGTATAAGCCTGATCTTACAAACTGATCTTCAAGATCCTGAAATGATACTGCGCTGCAATTGTCAGGACCTACAAGCTTACGAAGAGTTTTGAGAAAAATACTTTTGCCGTCGGCGCCGGGGCCTATCAGCATCAAACATTTGCCATATTCCACACCCCTGGTTAAACAATAACCGGCAAACTCCTGTAACTGATCAATCACCTCCGGAGTTTTTATGACTTCATCAAGATATTGAATCCAGCGCTGACAGTCTGTAGATTGATCAGGATGAAACTCAACATTCAATCCAATAGTAGCGTTATAATTTTTATCATGCGGCCTGGTTTCACCGCTGTAAATATTGAACATGCAGTTTTTTAAACAGACCCATTCCGGCTTATCGTTTAATTCACGACCCCGTTCAATTACAGCCATATTTCGAACCAGAAAAGCTGCATCCTTAACGCGGTTTTGCTGTGCCTCGACCGCCAGATATTTAATACATCTGGCAGCGATATATTCATCCGCTATAGGCTCCCAGTGTTGATCGTTAAACATATACTGCAATCCTGTTTGGGGATCAGTAAGAAGAGATATATCCTGCAAAACTTTTTCAGCGAGAGAAACAGGCTTGAATGATAACCGCCCCATGGCGCCAATATCAAAAAACTCCATATACCCGTCGGACGGAGCAGGTTTTTTTTCGCACACCACAGCCTGGTCAACCAAATCCTGCAAATCTGCAGGCCTGCGATGGTACTTGACAAAGAAGTCAGTCAAGTCCTCACCATGGTTTTCAGGCCATGTGCCATCGGTTTGGCGACCCATTTCATCCGGCCAGGTTAAACGCTTAATACTTGCGGCTGTATCTGCCAGAGAGTCAGCCGCAAAGGCTGCATACTTCTGGCCTGCCATATCTGCATCATAAGCAATAACTACATCCCGGGCTTTAAATATTTCTTTATGATTTTTAGGCCAGACTTTTCGTTTGCTGGTTTGGGTGATGGCATTAAATCCATAGCTCAGGGCGCACAGCGTGTCCTGTTCGCCCTCACAAAGCAGAATATATCCATTCTTATCCGGCACTGCAGGAAACAAGCGGCTGCTTCCATAACCTGCACCCCAGGATATAATTTTCATGCTTTCTGCGCCAGGTTTGTACAACCTGACATTGTGTAAAACACCGTCACTGTCCCGAATAGGTATAGCTATTCTTTCAGGATATTTCAGTTTAATCAGCCGCCCATCCTCTTTACGCTGGTAATGAGTCTGAAGACGAATATCAAACCGCTCAAGCGTTTCTTTTGCCCATCCACGTTTTATTTTTAAACGTTTAAGCCAGGGATCCGGCAAAAGGGGAAACATTTTAAAAGCAGTTTCCAGATCATTTACCCTGATATCTTTTTCAACTTTACTCTTGCCCGCCCCTGAAATTTCAATTCCATTCTGTCTGCAAAACTCACTGAAACCCTTTTTAACATCAAGACCATTGACAAAACAGAAAAGTTTAATCAGATCACCACTGGCGGTGCATGACAGACAATTATATTGATCCTTTTTGTAATTATACGCAAAAGAAGGATTCTTTTCGTTATGGACAGGGCAAAGCCCGTGAAGCTCACCCAGAGTTGAATCATGGCTGGTTACTTTAAACAGGCCGCGGGCGATATCCAGCCGGCTGCCTTCATCAAGATATGTTTTTGCAGCGCCCATATTTTAATCCATTTATATTTTTTCAGGAGAAGTTACCGGTAAATGATAAGCAATAACCCATTTTTGAAAAATCCTGTCTATATCCTTTTGAAACTCAGGGTCAGTATTTCTGAAACCATCATCAGCAGGCAGTTTGTCCGGCCTTAACCAGTAAAGCTCATCATATGTCCCAAACCAATCCAGCGCAGGGTATAAACAATCATTACACAAATCATTAAAGCCGGCATACCTGGAGTACGCAAGATTATCCAACACCGTCCTGTCACATATAAGCGTATCATATCTTGCAGCCATTTCCAGTTCAGCTTTAAACTGTGCATGATAAATCCACAGCTGCGCCTCAAGAGTCATATCTTTATTAATTTGAAACGGACATCCCCTTGCGGTCTCTGTAAGCACACCGACATTTTCACGGGGATATTTTTGTTTGCGATCAGCGGCCAGCCTTAAAGCAAGCGTTGATTTACCAGTTCCATGAGTGCCCATTATTCCGATTTTCATTTCACGCCTCTTTGTTTTAAAATGTAGATTATCTGATGTTCGGGGGATCTTACTTCATCCCTGGCCTCTTTTATAAGACCATCCAGAATTTTTGGATAATAAGAAAAATCAATATTGATTTCCACTCTTTCAGCTCCGGTCTTAACGACTTCATGTTTTGCTTTTTCTGCATTTTTATAATGATTTTTTATAGACTCTTTTTTACAATCTTTGCATTTGCTCTCATAACCGGATTTAGTGCTACTATGTTTATAAAAATTATCAACTGGCTGAATTTTGCCATTATGAATACAATCCGGGTTTGAACATATCAGACCTGCCATATCTTTTTTCATGTTTTCGACTCCCTGTTTACAATTCTTACAATTATAATCAAATCTGCCTGGCTTATTACAGTCCTTCCCGCCAGTTAATTGCGTGTTTTTTTGCCTTGCAATGCAGGCAGAAATACTCATTTTACATGAATATATTTTGCAAAAAAAATAGTCTTTCGAATCAATCATTTTTTTAAACCAGTTAAAAAAAGTAAAAAACCCTTAAACTCAACACTAACCTTGATTAAGTCATCAAGCTCTTTAAGGCACTGCCATGCCTCTTTCCTGGTTATTTCACCATCCTGCATAGCCCATGCAACCTTTGCCACGGTTTCGGAAAACTCTTTAGACAGCCTTGATACAAGTTTCATTAATGGCGCCGGATCACTAAGATTTGTTACGGGTAAATCAAATGCCACACGGTTAAAAACATCTTCCACCGCATCCAAAGGCTCTAAATTGCCGGTTTTGGCCATAATCATAATCGCCGTAACCATGCCCAGCTTATATCCTTCAGTCTGGTTCAGCTCTGCCCGCAACGTAGATTCAGCCCTTACCTTTGTAATGCCGCTCTTAAGCTCAGGGGCCAGCGCCTTGATCGGATACTGCTTTGCAGCAACATCAAGCAAATCAATAACATATTCCATCCTGCTGCTGATCTTGTCTAAGCTAATTTCAGTTTTCATAATAAGAACTCCTTAAAATTATTGTTTATTTTTATTAGGCAAAAAAATATATTTACCTTGATTAAAATGCCCGCCCCCTGATAAGGCTTATAACACCCCTGTTATTGCGCCCTTTTTGCGTCTAAGGGGCGGGCAAGATTTATTATAAATGATAAAAAAGCATAGGAGCTCCGGTGAAAGGTAAAATAGCGCTAATAAATCAAAAAAATGGACTGGCCGCACTAATCACCGAATATGAAGAATACACCTCTTTTGAGCCATTAAACCACGACATCGAACTGGGCGATGTTATAAGTGGAAATCTTGAATCATTGGGTAGTAAAACCTGGCTCAATGAAACAAAACATGAACATATTGATGTGTTTGTTGAAGATATACATGGCTCAAAAGGGACAGCCCTGAATATTATTTCATAGCCTTAATACTTTTATTTATCCTTTTTTCCATGTCTTCACATGCCTTATTATAGCCAGCATGAAAATCAAATTTCGTTTTCTTCCAAGCTCTTTTGCTGGCAGGTACGATAAATTTGTTATGGAACGGAATAACATCATTAATTATCGGACAGTTTTTACAATCAATCTTGAGATCAACATTGTCGATAACTTTAGATTCAGGTGTTTCAGTCAACACAATATGTCTCCTTTTTTTAAATTGTGTATAAAAAACTTAAGGAAATAATTTCATAATCCTTAAAATAACATAGCCTGGCGGCACAGCCCGGCCAGTTTCATAGCTGGCTATATCATCCCTTTTTTTGCCAACCATTTTGGCAAAAACGGACTGGGTTACATTTAATTCAGACCTTTTAGCTTTTATAAATTTTGTTGTTTCATAAGCGTTTTTATTCATGTTGAATATGCTACACAAATTGAATATATTATGTCAAGAATAATTAACAAACTTAGTATAAAACAAATATTGGAACGTGTAGGCATCGTTATAAAGAGTCAAAAAAACGAGAAAATAGCAGAGGCGCTTAACGCACAACCTCAAACTTGCTCAAATTGGAAAACAAGAAACGCAATGCCGTGGGTAGAGCTGTTTGAATTTTCAATAAAACATAATATTCAATTAGACTGGCTTCTTACCGGCCAGGAAAATAAATACTCCAGCAAAAATCCAGAGGAAATTGAACAATTAAAAGAAAAGCTGAATTTAAAAGAAGAGCTGCTGAGACTAACCAAAGAAAATGCCCACCTGCTCAGAAATGAAAACACCAGGCTGTATAAAGAAAACAGCAGTCTTAAAAAAATAATTATGGAAGGAAAGCGGAAAAATGATTCTCCGGATCTTGATACTGTAAAATTAAGAAAAAAAACAATCTGATCCAGTTTGTTGATTTTATAAACAATAAATAATAATTTAAAGTATTTATTGAAATTAACGATAATATTGAGTAACCGTAAGAATTAAACCATGGAATAAAAAACAAGGAGCATAATATGTCAAACTCACAGTCTAAATCGTCAAAAAAAAATGATGACGACAAAACAATATCTTTTGAGTACAAAATATCTCCTAATTATTTAGTATATAATATCAACGGCGCCCACGGTGGGTTGACACCCAGTGGTGATATTTTAATGAATGTTTTTTATGAAAGGCCGCCAATTCCTAAAACAACTGTTCATGAAATTAACTCTGAAGGAAAATTAGGAAAAGAAATAAAGCAAGAAACGAAAAGACCTTTTAAACATAACCTTAAATGGTTTTGGAGTGAAGCGGCAAAATAATATTCTTATAACATATGCAACATCAAATAATTTTGCCCTTCAAAAACATAATTTTATCCAGGCCATGCTTGCAGTGAACGATCTTTTTTATTTAGCAGCGCCTGTTGTAGAAAATTTATTTCTGGAAGATGTTACAGCATGGCTGGATTTGTATGGGGTGCGCTATATTCATAAAGTCAAATTCACAGGCGCAACCGGTTATGACCACGTTTTTGATTTTGCAATACCAAAGTCTCGGAAAAAGCCAGAACGTATATTAAGAACAATTAACCGGCCAATAAGAGATACAGCAGAATCATTTGTCTGGGCATGGGTTGATACTAAAGAGGTGCGTTCCTCTGATTCTCTTGCATATGCCATATTAAATGATACTGAAAAGACATTATCAGAAGATGTTTCAGAAGCTTTAAAAAGTTACGGAATAACACCAGTCCCCTGGAGCCGCCGCGAAAATTACAAAGAAGAATTAGCTGCATAATATTGTTACTTCATGTATTAAGAAACCCAGAAAAAATTTAATAAAAAACAGCGAAATACAAACCATCCCAACAACATTTCTCCATCATTCACATACCAGTATCCCACATAATTTCTAACAAAATACACAATAATAATATTTTTATTTGACACACATAATAATTTTGTGTATTCTTTTCACACCACATAAAACCACAGCCGTTCAACTGCAGCTTACGAGATAACGGAGCATGCGGCTGACCGGCAGCCTGAACATATCGACACGCGGCAAAGCCCGCAACGGATATAAAGGGCAAAACCAGAATGGTTTTATGTGCTTAAAATAAAATATTAGTTTTCTCCCTTAGCTTGCGGCTCCTTTATGGGCTTTTGGCCGGTCCGGGCTCCAAAGCGCTGTCCGCTTCGCAAGCTTAAGCTGCTCACCACAGCGTACAGCGCATGGCCATGCTTTTTAATTTTAATGATAGTTGACAGAACAGCTTTTGAAGACTGCAGGACTTACATAATGTTGAAAAAAACAATAGGTAACAGGTGGATACTGGGGGCTATGCTTGTAGCAGGTATAAACATTGCAGGCTCTGATGGAAAATGGTTCCCCTGGATAAACATTGCAGGGTTATTAATGTTTTGCTGTGCTGTTTTTATAGCAAAGCACGTATTTAAAGATGTTTAAGACACCTTGATACGGTATTATACAGAAAAATATCTGTATAATAATATAGTTATATTTTAAAGGAGAAACGAAAATGATTATTAAAAAACATTTAGATTTACTTGGGCATAAAGTTAAAGACAAAGTATCAGATTTCGAAGGGGTAGTGATTTCGATGTCGTTTGATCTTTATGGGTGTATCCAGGCGGATGTTAGACCAACAACTGTCGATGAAAAAGGAAAGATGCAAAATGGAATTTGGATGGATGTTTCTCGACTTATTGTAAAATCAAAAAAACCTTTAATGAACGCGCCTAATTTTGAGTGGGGCGAGGTTGCAATGGGGAGAAAGGGCCCTGCAAATTTGCCGTCAAAAATATAACAAGCCGTTTCACTCTGACCGGGAAAGCCGGTCTATTTTGAAATAAATTGAAATTCCTTGTCTGCTTTCCCGGCAGGTGAACTAAAACGTTGTGCTCTTAAAGTGTAGCTCAAAAAATGAAAGTAAGGTTAGCACCATCTGGATTTAATTTAGCTTCCAGAATAATGCAAAATATGTTATATTAATTTTTTTTAACTATTTGTATTTAAAGGATAAATATGATTTTTAAATTTGGAGAGCTTTTTTGTGGGCCGGGTGGTTTGGCATGGGCATCTAAAAATGCCTCTATCAATTTTAATAATGAACAGTTTTCTATCCAGCATGCTTGGGCAACTGATTATGACAGGGACACATGTGATACATATAGGGCAAATATTTGTCCTAAAATGCCCGAAACGGTAATTTGTAAAGATATTCGTAAACTTGACTATTCTAAGTTAGAAAAAATATCAAGTGTAGATGCAATAGCTTTTGGTTTTCCATGTAATGATTTTAGTGTGGTGGGGGAACAAAAGGGGATTAATGGTGTATATGGCCCACTTTACTCATATGGTGTAAAAGCTGTCTCAAAATTTAAACCAATGTGGTTTTTGGCAGAAAATGTTGGTGGATTAAGAAATGCAAATGATGGAAGTACGTTTACTAAAATTTTACAATCTTTATTTGATGAAGGCTATTCAGTATATCCTCATTTGTATAAATTTGAAAAATACGGGGTTCCTCAAGCAAGACATAGAATTATAATAGTAGGTATTAGAAAAGATTTAAATGTCGGTTTTAATATTCCTTCAAGTAATGGATATACTGTAAAAAGTTGCAGAGAAGCAATAGAAGATCCTCCAATCAATAAAAATGTGAATAATCAGGAATTTACTAAACACTCAAAGTCAGTATTAGAACGGTTAAAATATATAAAACCTGGAGAGAATGCATTTACAGCTGATATTCCAGAACATCTGCAACTTAATGTCAAGGGAGCTAAAATAAGCCAGATATACAAAAGACTTAATCCTAATAAACCTGCATATACTGTTACTGGCAGCGGTGGAGGAGGGACTCATGTATATCATTGGAAAGAAAACAGAGCATTAACCAACAGAGAAAGAGCCAGGTTACAGACTTTTCCTGACAACTTTACATTTTGTGGGTCAAAAGAAAGTGTACGGAAACAAATAGGGATGGCTGTACCACCACAAGGTGTGCAAGTAGTTTTTCAAGCAATTCTAAAAAGTTTTGCTGGTATTAAATATGATTGTGAAGAATCGAATATGACACCTTTCTTGCAGCCAGAGCACTTGACAATATATAATGAGGCTCCATTTCAAAAGCAATTAAGACTTTGCGAAACTCAACAAGAATTTCAAGTATGTGCGGAACTACCTGAACACCTCATACTGGAGAGAAAAATGGAAGATATAATTAAAGAAGCTAAAAGTTTGTTTGACAGTATTATTTGTCTAAGGGTTGAGGGTGTGGAGTTTTATTCCGGCACGAAAACTCTCGACTTAATAGAAAAGGAAGCTGAGAAGGGTTTTGATTTATGCAAACAATTTCTCCAACAATCCAATGAAGCAGACAGAAACAGGCAATGTGTTTGCCCTGGTGGGATTGGTGTTTGTGGGTTTGGTAATTCGAGTACAAACATTTGTAATCACCCTCGCCGCTGATTTAAAATGTTATTTTATTAATTATTGGCAATATTTTAAATATTCAAAATATTTTTCGCGGCTCATATTGGCGCTACGCATGTTATTTTTTATTATTAAAACATCAATTTCTTTGTATTTTGGTATTATTGGCCGGATGCAGCCCTTTTTTATATATGCCATATGATCGCCAGTTGTTCTACTATAAATAAACCCAGCTTTTTTAAAAATACACACAAGAACTTTCCAATGGGTAGTGGTTAAACGTGGCATGAGCCTATTTTTGATTTGGCAGATAAAAGATTAAGAGGGACATTTACATAGTCTTCTTTTTTAATTTTTGGACTTTTGGGTGAGGCTGGGTATATCGTAGCCTTTTTAAATCCACATTCATTTAATACTGCGTCAAGGGTGTTGTGCTCAATGCATGAAATAAAAAATAACGACAAAGCTTCTATTAAATTATTTTTGGCTTTTTTTTCAGTACTGCCTTGGGAAGAAATATCCAAAACAGGGCATGATGCTACATACCACTTGCTTTTTTTTATTATCTTGGCAGGAAGTTTAATTTCCATAACCATGTTTTTTATCATTTTTAAATACTCCTTTTAAATTTTTTATAACTGTTAAACAGAAATTTTGTCAAACTATTTTTTACAATTTAACTACGCAATAACTATGCCACACAGCCACCGCATGCACTGGACACAAAAAGCAGTGCCGGTCAGCACTGCAATTAGAAATTGGCGTTTAAGGAGCTTTGGTACATGAAAGAAAAAGAAATTAAAAAAGCGTATTTCATTTCAGAAGAAATATATAAAGATGCAAAAAAACTTATGTCTGATTTGATACAACATAATCCAGGTATGTGTTCTCACCAAAAAAATAAAACAAAATTAAGCACTATCTGTGAACATGCAGATGTTATGTGCTCAAAATTGGAACATATTCGCTGTCTATTAGCTGCGAGAAGAGTTGTTTGTGATTGCGAAGTTTCAGGGTTTACTGTTTTTCATAAACCAGGCTGCCCACATTATAAATAATATGAAATTAAACCAGACCAACATCGAACGCATAGAAACAAAACTGGATATGATTATCCGGCATTTTTGCATTGGACAAACGCCAGGGCGCAGCAAAAAAGAGCTTGAGGACATGGCAACAGCAAAAGTTTTATCCTTGCAAAAGCGCCGCAAAAAATCTATGAAAAAGGATGTCCGTGCGAAAAATCAAAGAAAATAAATACCAGATTGACATATCCATGGGGCGCAAAAAACGTCACAGAATTACGTTTAACGGCACTGAAACCGAAGCCAGGATATTTGAAGTCAAGCTCAAAAAACAATTTGGAAAACCTGTTAGAGAAAGCCACACAATATCAGATATCACAGACTATTATCTCCAGTGGGTTAAAATCAATCAGGCCCCCAAAACCTACACAGAAAAAAAACGCATACTTTACAGCCAACTGATAAGCTTTTTTGGCAACATGCATTTTGATTTTATTACCCCACAAATTATAGAAAACTATAAACAAAAAAGAATAAAAGAATCAGTAAATATTCACAGGCAAATTAACCTTGAGCTGCTGTGTCTGTCAGCAATGTGGAAATATGCCTGTGAAAATAACAAAACAGTTGAACAGCCGCTGAAAATAAAACAGTTGCAATACAAACGGCCGCTGCCCGAAACACTCACAAAACAGGAAATTTGGGACATAATCGATCATGCAGGCAGTCTTTATCATAAAGCAATGTTTTTATGCCTTTATCACGGCGGCCTGCGGATGAATGAAGTCTTCAATTTAACACTTCAAAATATCAACCTGAACGGAAGATTTTTAAAAGTTTTGGGCAAAGGCAGCAAAGAGCGAATCGTGCCAATGACAGACAATTTGCAGGAAGCAATGGAAAGATATTTAGCCTGCCGTCAAAACATAAACAACGATCTCGCTTTTCCATCCCTCAAAACAGGCGAAAAAGCAACCGATATGCGGCGTGCCTTATGGGGAGCGATGAAAAGAGCCGGAATAAAAAAAAGAGTAACTCCGCATATGTTTCGACATTCTTTTGCCACACACCTCCTGGAATCCGGCCAAAATCTGCGTGTAATTCAGGATCTACTCGGTCACAGGGAAGTTACCACTACTCAGATCTATACCCATGTAATTATTACAGAAAAACAAAAAGCAGTCAACAGCCTCTAATGTTGTCAAAATGTTGTCAAAAAAACAAAGTTTTAAACAAAAAACAAAAAAGCATTTTAAGAATAACCTCTTAAAATGCTTAATTTTTTTTTGGTGGGCCGTGAAGGAATCGAACCTTCAACCTACTGATTAAGAGTTGTGTGTTTAGCCTTTTAACAAACTGTTTTTTAAGTAAAATCAAGTTTGATTTTTGACAACGTTGACAAAGCTATTAAAAAAACTGTGCAGATTTTTCGGGCTGTACAGATTCAAAAAAGGCTTATCATAAAAAAAAATATTATCCCAAAATAAAAGATAAACGTCAAACATAAAAAATATTTATATCTGATGCTATTTTTTCAATCATTTTTAAAAGCTTACTCTCAGCCCTAAAAGCAGGTTGTGGCTGTCAAAATCAGTCTCGCTGTCTGTGAAATTAAAAAAATTATCTGAAGTAATAAAATAACGATATCTTACATCAATAAAAACATCCTTTTTTAAAGTATATTCTATACCGGCACCTATTTGGTATCCAAAAAGCGTATCCTTGTCTTTTTCATCTGACAACCCTGAACCAAAAGCATTGAGATCATTTATCTTTGCTCTGACAACCCCAAAGCCTGCGCTGACATATGGAGTAAATATTTTATTGTTAATGATATTATAATAGCCGTTTATTAAGAATGAAAAGAATGTTACGTCTCCGGTTAAACCAACGCTCTCACCCCAAGCAGATATTTTGTTAAAATTGTTTTCCTGATAGGCAAACTCACCTTCAATTCTGCCTTTGCCAAAATCATTACCAACTGCTAATGTAAAAGCCATACCTGTGTCAAAATCAATATTAATACCATCATCATGAACATCATTTGCCAGAGCAAGCCCGATATGGCCGCTTACATAATATCCTTTCAGACTGTTTTCAGGTAATATTGGCTTTGTTTTATATACAAAAGGGGGTTTTGTTTTAACTTTTTCTTTTAATATAGTTGAAACTTCCTGGAAACTCCGGTTTATTGTTTGATCGCTTCTTGTTTTTATAACAATCCTTGTTGTATTAAGCTCTAAAATTTCCCCCCTTACAGTTATATCATCTTTAAAATAAACAACATCCTCCAAATTGTCAGGGGTTAATATTTCCTTTAAATCATCCTGAGCAAACGTTAAAGAAATATTAAAAAAAACAACAAAGATGATAATAAGAAAAGAAAACAGTTTTTTCATAATGTCTCCCTATAATATAACAATTTTTAATTAATAAAGTTTTTTTTGATAAAAATTTTATTAAACAACTATAAAAAAAATTAAAAAGGCGCAATAAAAAAATAGAAAATAATATGGGTACCGTTATTCACATATTTCTTTTATTTAGATGCTTTTCTGCAAACTTTCCCATTCTCCGGTCACCAAACCACCAGGATACACAGGATACAGTCAGGTATATAACAGACAGTGTTATCTTTTCAAACAGATCAGCAGACCATTCGGAAGAAATACTTTCAGTATCTGTTTTTATAAGGATATCATATGCAATATAAGTAATCCACGTACTGGCGCCGACAAGATAATATGTTATTGCAGGCCTGGCCATACCTCTTAAAAAATCTGTCAAACCAAACAGGAAGGCAATAACAGCGGGAATCCAGGCGGTTAGTTTTCGCTGCATCAATATCTGCATATATGATTTATCAAAAAGAGCTTTATTTCCCTCTTTTATTGACTCCCTGAATGCCTCAGTTTCAGCCTCTTCAATAGCGCCTTGAACTTTGGCCTGTGTTTTTTTAACATCTGCTTCGGCTTCAGCAAGCATGTTTTTAGATTCTGCATTTAACAGCTCTATTTCATGAGCGTTTTTTGCCTTTAACATCTTAAAGTTTGTAAAGCCTGTAATTATTGGACCAACAAGCCCTGTAATGGCTCCCAAACCTATAGAACCAAGTATATCCATTTATATCGTCTCCTTTTTCAGGTATACTATATCATGCCTCCGTTCGAGATTGTTCTTTCTGCAGTCTCTCAGGAAGCCGCCAAAAACACACATTTCTAAAAGTTTTTAATATTAAGTAAAAACGGTTGTTTATTCATATAATTGATAAATTTTCCAACAGTTGCCCTGGAAACTAAAACTGCAAGCTGGCCATGCAGCATTCCGAAATATTTGCCTGGCAAAATACATCCATAACTGTGGGTTTTATATCCTGCTGATTTATCTCCGGCAAAATTTCCTGAATGTATAAGTATCCATGTTCGTGATTTTACTTTTTCTACAAGATAGCATGAACCAAATTTTTTTGAATGATGCGGCCTGCACATATATTCACCAGGAGGAATGCAGGATATATTTGATTCATTATCGCGCCATGGCAGTTCTATTGTTCTTGATATAAATCCGGCTGCGACCAAAATTCCCTGTGTCCCCTGGTCTGACATCCCAAACCTGTATAAATTAACTCTTTCCAAAATAAACCTTTAAAAAAAATAGCATCAAAAAATTTTAGCGCTGAAAAATGCCACAATGCCGCCTATAATACCGCCCGTAAAGGAGCTAAGTTTATCTATGAAAGGTTTCTTTTCAAGTGCGCTGAGCCTGCTGTTGATCTCCAGGATTGAATTAAAAAGCAGCCATGATTTTTGTCGCTCCGTCAGCTCTCCCCAGTCTTTTTCATTTATTTGGAAGCCATTGCCCATTAAAAAAAAATCCTTTCATACTAAGAAATATAAAAATTAATGCATAAAAACATATATGATTAACCGTTCAGAACCCCGCACCCATTTGTTTTGCGAAGCTCTGCCAACAGTTCATTGATTTTAGTTTTAAGGGCATCATTATAATCAATAGTTCCTATTAAAACAGATCGTATATTTGTAACATCAGCTCTAAGAAGATTATAATCTGTTTTGAGCTCATTGATTAAAGTTACTGCAGCGTTATAATCTGTTTTGAGCTCATTGATTAATGTTACTGCAGCGTTATAATCTGTTTTGAGCTCATTGATTAAGCCCTGCTCTTCAGCTCCATATGTGGCGTCCGCATCCGCTGTTGTCACTGTATCGGCGTCTGTGGCTGCCACTGTGTCTGCATCTGTGGCATCGATGTCTGACGATGTTAAAGTATCAGGATCGGCCTGTGTTGTCGCTTCATCCGCAACTGTCGCTGTACCAAACGAATCCGTTGCAGCCTGCATTTTTAATGATGACAGGATTAAATCTTTTTGAATTTCGATTATCTGTGTAAGGAAAACAGTTGTTGATGACATGGCAAAACCAAGCACCTGGGCGTTTTGGTCCGGTTTTGTTTGGGTCAACTCTCCTGCCGTTGATGAATCGAGATATATTTTTGCGCCTGGAGTCCATGTCCAGGCGGGGTCTGTTATGGGACCTGATCTTTGTATCCGTATTTCGTCTGATGCAATGCCGGATTCAATCGCCAAGCCTATTGCGGGCTGTTTTGTACCATCCGCCTGGGCAAGAAAATAGGTGCCTGCTGATGTCATATAAACGGCCTTGAACTCCGCTACAGTCTCTCCAAGGGTTCCAAGCAGCCTTGAATGCAGATTAGCCTCTACTTTCTCAATATCGGTTGTTAATATTCCATTCCAGCCTGTTACTGAATAAGCTATTGTTTCAAGATCGTACTTTGCAGTTGTCATATTTTTTTCCTTACTGTGATATCAGTTGAATCTGATTGTTTGTTTGCGTCAAAATAATTAATCAGCTTGAAAATAAGTATGTCCGCCAGGGCGCCGTTGTCAGTCGTGTTCATTGTCGATGTATACGTCCAGGACATTGCATTGATGCCTGTAATGGTTCTAACCAAAACATCACTGACCCACACCTCTATTTGAAAAAGCCCTTCATAGGTTGGCGCTGAGTCTGTTGTTTCATAGCTTGCTGCGCCTGCGCCGGCACCACGTACTCTTGGAGCCCAGGATAATGCGATATCTGTTGAGTATGTAGGCCTGAAGCTTCCCATATCATTAGCCTGGAAGTTTGACGGGGTGTATGGCGTTTCGGCCCTGTACGATGGTGTTATTGAAATAGCGGATGCATCGTCTATACTTCCTTCATCCGTATCAGACCACGGAACCAGCTTAAAATATCGTGTTGCGCCGCCTGTTATTTCCGCATTAACTAAACTAAGATTCTGAGTGCCAAGAAAATAAAACGCCGCACCGGCTGTGTGGGCTTTTTTTTCTGTATCAAACCGGCCTCTGTATATCCCTGTAATATTATATCTGAATCCAGATATGGCCGTAATCGTTTGAAATGTTATAAGCTCATCGCCAAGAACAGCGTAATTTTCCTTTGTTAATAATAAATCCCTGGCAATTGACTCTATCGATAAAACATCAGCGCTTGAAAAATCTATAGTAAACCCGACAAGGTCATCTATTGTATAGGTATCCGCAGGATAATCATAAACAAGAGTTCCATACGCAACATACTGTGACCGTTCGGCTATTTCATAATAAGCAGACCCGTCCGAACTCATATGAATAACAAAACCCTGATAATACTGGTTTGGTTTGGGGCATAAGAAACCAAGCGCAATCTGATCAACAAAAACTTCGTAAGGAAGTTCAATAACGGTATGGTTTGTAAGCGCAACAACATCGCTTGGTATTGCGGCCCCAACTCCAATCGCCAGCGGTATAAATGTAGTGTTGCTGATATACTCAAAATCTTCAACAGCGCTGATTGTTATGTTCTCAAGATCTTCAGAACCCTCTGTCAGTTCAAGAATCCTGCAAACCATGCTCTCTATATTATATTTCGGGTAATTCAACACAAACAATGAACCAGGTCTTAAATTGTAAAAATTTCTATTTAAAACAAGTGAAAATCCGGCAAGTGGATAAGACCTCTTTCTTAATGTTCTATCCGCCGCCCACTCAACGTTTTCAGGCATGTTAAATAAAGGATACTTAATACTTTCAGTTGTTACCCGTCCTATTGTTTTTTGATTACCAATGTCCTCTATAAAAGAGGATTCAGTTTTAAAGTTGTAGGCCTCTGTGCTCGGTATGGGCTCAGTACCCTCAACCCATTCTCCGAGAACCTCATCCCAATGCACCCACACGAGATCAGCGATAATGGGGATAAAAACACTCGGGCGGGCATCCCCCTTAATTAGTCTTTTATAAGAATAATCTATTTTATTAATGGTTGTCAGCCAGGAGTTTTTCTGCATTACAACCTGTTTTAAAATACTATCGGTATTGACAACTGGAAGATTTGAAAAATCCTGATCCTTACGTCTTAGTTTTATACATAATTCGCCATCTGAATTATAATATAAAACACCGTCAATATGTTTTAGAATATTTGCAATATAAGAATATGCAGCGCCCTTCTGGTAAATTAAAATTGAAATTCCAAGCTCTTCGCTGCTTAATGTAGACGCAACAGAGTTAAATGATGCTGTATTTAAAAGAGAGGGTGGTATTTCCAAAAGCTGCGTTAATATATACCAGACTGCATAAGCAGGATTATAATTAAAAACCCTGACTGCGCCTGTACCCGTTAACTCAGGCAGATCAGGAGTTCTTCTAACAAGAAACTTATAACCCTTCAATCTGTTAGACCTTCCAAGATAACAGTCTTCAAACAGCACCCAGCAAAATCTTCTATTCGGGGTGTTTAGACCCGAATCGTCGAGATACTGCCCTATAACACTATTTGGCTGCTGATCCTCTGTCCCGAAATAAAAATGCACAAGTCCTTTGCTGTCCCTCTCTTTAAGCTCCAGCAAAGAAAGAGTTACCATGCCCCCGGAAGAGGGCGGAGTGATAGAGCCACTCCACAACTTATCCTGACCATCGAAAATGGCATAAAGCTCATCAACCGGCCCGGTACAAATTTTCATAGCCCAGGTTAAAAAGTATTGATATCCTTTCTCCTTTCTTCCCTTTGACCTTGCATTATCATACCAGATTATATTTCCGGAAACCTTTGTTATTCCTAATATCTCAGGGACAGGTGTTCCATACTCAGATGTCGGAATGACAAGATCCTCAACCGGAGCTCCAGGAAACTCCTGTTTTGGTATTAGCGCCTCCATAGCAGTTGTAAATAAATATTCAGTAATTGCCAGCGGAGGAAGTATCCATTTAACAACGTTCCAAACTTTACTAAAAGAACTACCTAAGCCCATTTATTATTCCCTATTTCTATCCCAATAAGCGGGATTATCCATCGGCACATAAGGATCCCCGCCAAAATTTATAACATTATTAAACTTATTCATGCAGGTTGATATAAGCCGGTCACAGCCTGCATAAACAGTAACCGAATTGCCAGTTACAAGTGTTGGAAACTTAAATCTTAAGGTTAAAATGTTTCCTGTATGATCAACAATAAATCGTTTATAATGCCCGAAAACAGCCCAGCCACGGGTATAATACTGGTCATCCTGTGCAGAGAAACCGGTGCCTGTCAGAGTTAACCCGTCTGCACTTACCGTAACTGTATCTGTTATATCATACGAGTCCTTATTCAGACCGCACTCATCACCGTACAGCACCCAGGGGCACAAGGGCTGTGATAAAATAAACGGTATTTCCTGCTTCATAATATATTCCAGGCCCACACACGAAACATTCATTTTTATTCCCTGTACTTTCGCATCTTCTACCTGACCCGAAAAAATAACCTCTGCTTCATAAGGATCCTGGTCTCTGAATATTCTAAATATCTGTATCCACACAATTTCAATGGGATTAAAGGCAAGAAACTCATTAAAGGGAGCTGTATCTACAGAACACTGAATGTCTACTTTTGAAACTTCAAGATTAGATTTGTGCCCGGCGGCTCCCCTGCGGATAGCTGCAGGAATATAATCCTGTAAATCATACGTAATTGTTATATCGCTGCTGGTATAATACCAGTGCGAGTCTCCACACCATATATGATATAATTCTGCAGGTTTTCGTATTGTTGCTTTTTCCTGGTCTTCATATGTCATGATATTGGATCCGGAGCCTCGTCATTTAAGGTTATAAAAGATAATTCAGTTTGCGCTGCACAGTTTGTAAGATATTTCAGGTTTAAGGTATCGGACTCAAAACGCACATAATATACAAACGAGACAGACAGGCTGCTTAAGGCATTCTCTTCGCAATCTGTGCCAACTTCAGCATCAAGCAGCAGGGTTATTGTATCAGGAGCGTCTTGTACAGCCCTTATTGATTGAGAGCCGTCAGGAAAATTAAATAAAAGATGCCGGCCAATGCTTTTATTTGCCAGCCAGGCATTAACATAATCAGCATCTTCTATGGTAATTATTGTGTCTGTAGAAGCAAAAGCCTCTGTTACTACGACATCTTTTTGCCATGTTGGAACCCAGAAGGCATTAAGCCTGCCCATATTAGAATTAAAAAAATCAATTATATCTTTAATTTCTTCTTTTGAAGTTAACAGGTATTGAAAATTAAGAGATATCTGGCCGATATGTAAATCAGTGTCAGCATAGCCTTTGCCTCTGCCTGCAAAAACCGAATAAGGGAAACTATACTTTGTCTTCGGATTTGATGCCCAGTTTGGTTCAACTATAAATACAGGGCTGTCTTTATAGTTCATTATTCTACCGTCTCTGTAATATCTATTATTGTATCCCCGAGCCCTGGAGTAATAACCTCAATATCCTGTGTTTTTTTTACTCTGCCTGAAAAGCCCGGATATACGCTTGTGCCGATTGGCCATGTTTCTGCTAAAGGCTCTGACAGCGTAATTGCAAGAGTTGTTACATTATCCACGCCGTAATAACCGTGGCTGTTTTCACCTATTATTATACACCTGCCAAAAAGGGTAAACAGCATATCGGCAGTTGATGTTACGGTTAAAATTGTTGTTCCGGACACAGCCTCAGCGGTTAATGTAACCCTGTCCGGCCAGTGAGGTATATCCCACACTTCAGGGATCTTTACAAAAAACTGCCTTTTGATAAAATTAAACTCCGCTGCATCCATTCCGGATGTTTTGTACTTTATGTTTTTGTGCGGAAAAGTGTATATGCCGCTTCTTTTTTCTATGCCTGAAATAGCTTTCTGAATGGCTGTTTTCCATGAAAACGAAACCGTTACCGGCTTTTCCCAGTTTGGTTCAAACAAAAAGGTTTTATCAAGAGTTGGCGGGACGGGGGGTGGACCCTCATCAAAGTCATCGGCTCCTATACACCAGTTTGCCCGGCGAAGCTCACCGTCAATGTCTGTATCAAAGGCAAGGCCTGGGTCTCCCGAGAGGTCTATGCCATTGTTTTTGGCTTTAGTGTCGTCTTCAGATATATGATAATCTTCAGAGCCGGCTACTATCGATATATAATCAGGTTTTCCTTCACCATGATAGGAATGTTCTCCAGGGGCTGTATCATCCCACGAAATATTATAATCACAATCCGGGTGCCACCCACTCCAATCGGGGAAAGCACCATTTGAACCTGTATAAATTATATTATTCTTAACTCGGGAATTGGAATTCCCACCTTGTAATCCGTGTTGCAAGATTTTGGCTATAGTATTATTATATATATGATGTTCGTACTCAGAAGCATATGTGCACACTAAAGCAGGGTAATATAAATTATAGATAATATTATTCCACGCTTCAGATACATAATAAAACCCACTGGTAGCAGTTTCCCAATAATTTCCATAACCCTTTCCAATACAATTATCAACTTTTCCACCAAGTATCTGATTATAATTCTGCCAGAGTAACATCGAGAAACCCCCACCCTGGCTGGTTTCAATCTGCAGCCCCGAAATCCAAAGGCCGGGAGTCTCATTATATATCGCATGCTCACCGTTAACAGTATGAGTAAGATTATACTTATCATCATCCCACACACCCAAATGCCTGTCTTCCTGGGCTACAATAAGGTGTATGTAATAATCAACGCTTGCATTCCAGTTCGCGGAGGTTAGAGAAAGACCTGTATTATCTGTTTTACCACGGCAGTACGCTTCCATAATGTCAGATGCAGCAACAAGATCGCGGCGTTCAGCCGCTTCCCATGATGCCAGGGAGGGATAAGCATTGTCCCAGTCCAGGCCGTTTTGACTGCCCCCAACAACTTCTGTATCTATATATCGTTTAAGGATTGGCACTTATAACAGTATCCTTTCGATTGTTCTTTTTTTAGATGAAATTACGTTCAGGATTGCATTTTCTCCGCCAGGGCTGTTCAGATAGTCTTCTATTTCCTCGGGATCTATTATATTAACTATATTAATTTCAGCGCCAGGCTGTGACCCGGATGTGGATGCAGGGGCGTTTACCATGCCGCCGGCGGCATATGCAAATGATGGGCTAAGGGACGGCAGGCCTGGAAGTGCAAAGCCCTGGAAAACTTCCCTGGGGATTAATCGTTTTTTGATTGCTTCCATTACTGAGTGCCCATAAAAACGCACAGTCGGCACAGGCTGCATAAACTCCCCTGCTGTTGCCATAATGGGGATATTATCTGCGGTTGAGGATGGTGAATGGCCATGCACTATTCCACCGGATGCAAGTTTTTGTGCTGCAATAGTGGCAATCTGCACAGCGCCGGCCGTGGCAATAACACCAGCCATTATCGGCCCAAAGATGCCGCCCTGGGCGAGGGCTTTTGTTACACCCTGGGCAGTATTAACAATTGCCTCTGCCAGTGCAGCAGCCTTTGCAAGATAAAAAAACTCCTTGCTCTTTTTTCCTGTCAGCTCATAAAGATTTGAAAATATTCCGGACAGGCCGCCGGCAACTGTTTTTGCATTCTGAAGCCTGGCTTCTCCGATCCTGCGGTCCTGATCTTCAAGAAGCTTGTCTTTTTCAAGCCTTTGTTGTGACTGAATACCTCTTAACGCTTCAGCTTCGTTTGCATATCCCATTTCAGCAGCCAGCTTATTATCAAGAAGCTCCTGAAACTTTTCAAGCTCTGCTGTATGACGTGCGTCCATCTCAGCGGTTTCGGCATCAAACCCGGCCTGTAAAAGCCCGCCGCCTTTATCTTCGCCGGAACGGGCATCAAGATCGGAAAGCATCTCATTAATCTGCAGCTTTTTTTGCGCAAGTGCATCTTCAGCCCTTAATTGATCTGAGGATAAAGATATCAAATCTCTTTTGTGCGCCTGCTGTTTACTAAAGATCTGATCTTCCAGGGCAAGTTTTTTTGAAGGGTCGGTCTGGGCGTCGGCAAGTTTTTGAAGGGCTGCAATCTCTTCATTAAACTGTGTTTCGATTAAAGCTTTTCTGCGTGAAAAATACTCTTCCAGGGCAATTTCGCCTTGTTTATATGTATCGGTCAGCATGGCCAGAGATGTCCGCGTGGCTGCATCAAGACGCGCAAGGTGTGATTTTGCCAAAGCATCATCAGAAGCGCTGGGAGGTTTATTGTCTGGCACAGGCACTGATGATTTTGGAGAAATCTCTCCTTTTTGAAGAGCTTGAACCTCTGCGAGTTTTTTCTTTACTCTATTCAGTGTAGCTGTAGCATCTGCTTCCATTGCCGGATCAGATGCTGACATGGCCATGTGCTGCCAGTATGCCCGGGATTTTAACAGCAGGGCATTCAGTTCTTTCAGCTCTGCCTGTGTGGATTTGGTTATATCCGCAGGCATTATAATATGAGCATACGGTTTAAACTTTTCAATACCGGTCTCAAGAGCAATGTTAAGCCTGTCTTGAGATTCCCTTGCCATGTCAGCAGCCTTTTTCCAGTCCCATAATGCGTTTGCTGCCTGAATAATTGCGGGGATTGCCATTGCAGCAGAAACCGCAGCGAGTGATGCAGTCAGGGTTGTGGCAGATACGGCAGCGGAACTCAATGCTGCCCGCAATCCCACAAGCCAGCTTAAAATGCCTGAGCCGGACATAACCATAAATGCTGCGTTTAAACCTTTTACTGCCAGGGTTATTTTTGTGATACCGGATACGATGATGCCTGCCCCAGCAAGAGTCAGCAGCGCATTTTTATACTTGATAATTATGTTAAAGGCTTTTGTAAAAATTGTAAGCAGACCGGAAACCGCCTTGCCAATCTCTCCTGAATTTTTTCTCAGAGTATCGGCCAGATCGCTCATAGCAGCAGTAACATCCTTGTTATTTATGATTGAATTTTCAATCTCTTTGCGGACAAGCGCCAGAGCCCCCCCGAAAGTTTCAGCGCTTCTTGCTGCCCGTCCCTGCATTTCGCTGCTTTGCTCCAACAAAACTGCATATCTAATCTGTGCTTTTTGAATATCACTTAAATCTTTCCAGGCGCCCTGTGTAGCCCCGGCTGCTTCATACCATGCTTTGATATAATTTTCGTTAAGCGTCAAACCTAAATATTCTGCAGATTCAGCCTCTCCGCGCAGGGCGGCTGTAACACGTTCAATAGCCCCTTCCAGCTCTACTTTGCCGGCTCCAAGATCCGCAGACCGCTTAATAACTTCTATCATCTGTTTTTCTGACAAACCAAGACGTTTAGTCATATCAACTGTACGTGATACAGCATTACGCAAAGATGTATCAGAATATATAATTAATTCGTCAGATAATCTGGCTATTGAACTGCCCCAGCTTTCCATATCACCGGTATTATTGAACTCCCTTGACGCAGCCTTGACGCTTGCTGAAAGGTTAAAGATTGCCTGGTCAGAATCTTTTATTATTTCAGTTGTTTTTCTGATCCCTTCAAAACCTGCATATGCGCCGATAAGTCCTTTTATGTGCGCACCAAGCCCTGCAACCGCCCTGTGCCCATTTCCCACAGACGCATTAAAAGCTTTAACCGCAAGCCTGCTTTTTTTAAAACAGGAAGTTATGTCCTTAGACGTTTGTTTAACTGCCTGATTGACACCTTTTGAAACTGCCGATATTATTATATCTATATTTGTTGACATATTAACTACCTAATATTAATATAAAAAATATGTTATATAATTTTATGAAAATTTTTTCCGGTATTGCGCTTATCGGAGCTGCTTTTGAATCGGCAATAATAATAAGCTGGATATCTTTTTTTACGGGCTGTCTGGCTTTAATGCTGATTTTAAACGGCTTTACGGGCTTTATGAATAGACTGGAAAAAGTTTTTAATCCTTCATAAAAGCCTTCCACGTTTTTTTATCAGCAAACCTTGCCAGTCTAAAAGCCATAGCTGTATTTTTCATCTGTTCTGTCCGCATAACAATAGTCTGATCTAATGCCAGCAGAAAAAAACTATATCCATATTCCAGAACATCTTCTATTCTGTGTCCGGAGGCGATAAGGCAGCAAAGGCGTCTGTCAAGTTTTTCTGAATTGAGTTTTTCAGAATCCCGAACATTCCGCTCTTTGCCGCCAGGCCGAAAAAAACCTCATTAACCTCTTTAAAAGCATCATAAATCGTTTTAAGTTCGCTGGGCGCATATTCTTCTATTTCTGACGGCTCAAGATTCACGGCAGCAGGCAGCAGTTCTATTATATCGCCTGCACCTTTGATTTTTTCCGAACCTGCCAGCATACTGCGGATATCTTTTACCCGCAGTTCATTGACAATTATTTCTTTGTCGTCAATTTTTATTGTTTTTGTTTTACGCATAACCTCTTATTTCCTTTTAATGTGTGTAAGGGGTCAGGTCTTCATTCTTGACATTCTGTAAAATAGAATGTCAAGAATGAAGACCTGACCCCTTTTTTAAGGACCTGTTTCAGCTATAGTCATTTTTATATCATTCTCCCATTTTTCGCCATTTTGCGTTGCCGCATAGAATGTAATAAAATATGGTGATTTTTCCGCAGCGCCTCCCCTTATTTTGATCTCAAGAGCGTTTTTTGTACCGGAAATTTTCGAATCAATAACTGATAATGTTGATGGATATAAAATGCTTGATGATACCTCCTCGCTTTCTACGTCGTATGCTTTTACAGTGCATGATGCCAGGACCAGTTCATCATTTGATGCAACAACTTTTACGAAATCGGATGTGATCGTAAATTCTTCATAAAATTGTTTTGTAAAATAATTTTTACTCATTTTATATATACCTGCTTTTTTTAACGAATCAGTTATTTGCCCAAAAAATATCTATTAATATTTTGCCTGGCAAAAACCCTGTTTAAAAAAGGATGTTGAAATATTTTATCCGACGCCGAAACCGCAGATAAGCTTTTTAACAGTGCTGCGTCCGTGCCTGTGAGATTAAAAATTCCTGAATCGGCTGTTAGAGTATATGTGCTGCCTGAGTATGTTAAGTCTGCATCTGAACCGGTGAGACTGAATTCTCCTGATTCAAGATTTATAAGCAGGGATCTCAGAAGTTCTGCGTCTGTGCCTGTAATGTCGAAAGCTTCAGATTGTGCAGATATGATGCTGTTTTTTAACAGACCTGCATCCTGACCTGCCACAGCAAAAGCGCCGTTTTCGGCTGCAAGTTTGCTGGTTTTTAACAGGGCTGCGTCTGTGCCTGTGAGATTAAAGGTTCCCGATTCGGCTGTTAGAGTATATCCGCCTGCCGCCACATACTCAAACGCCCCGATATCCGGCGTAGTCCCTCTTTCATTACCTGCTATGTCCCGCCATATACCTTCCGAAGAGGCAAGAGAAATGCCGTTGTCTATACAGATTGACCCTTCAGGCAATGAAAAATCACCTCCAGCGGCATCTGTAAACTCGGTGTCATATGCAGGTGTGCCAGATGAATCAAGCAATTGTGAGTTTGTTCCGTCCTCATCATCAGAGGCACAGTAAGTTATAGTATTGTTATTGCCAGCAAAATCATCTGTGTTTGAGAACACTGCATTATTTGTGGCTGTTATCGCAGGAGCATTCTCACCCCCAATACCATATCCCGCGTTGTTTCCAGTTATGCCATAGATAGTACAATGAAATATATTTAATATCGGAGATGCTTGGTTGCTAAAAACCCCTTTACCATAATTCCCAGAATTTCCATCAAGCAAAGAGTTTTTAACATTTATTGTATATACTTTTGAGTCTGCAACGATTATATATGCTTGATACGTACCACTACCAGCATTTTTACATATTACTGAATCTATATTATACTCACCATTTGCTGTAGATGGGTCAACATCAAGAACGGCTGAAGTAGTGTTTACAGCATCTAACTGAAGTCCTTGTATATTTGTAAAAGCCTCTTGAAATTCTATAAACTGAGCACTCGCAGCTAATTGTGTGTAAGCTTTATTACTATCCCATTTCCCGCTATGCCTTTGATTATTTATACTTTCGGCATTCCCAGTGGGAGTAAAGATAACTAATTTTCTTGTTGCATCTGTAGTTCCTACCCAGTTGGTGACTGTGGTAGTTGAATCCGGAGTGTGGTCGTCATGATCATAATAGATACAAGCATGAGCAACTACATCGGCAGTTACAAGATTTGTGTTATTGATAAAATTTGCACCTGTAAAAGCTGCTTCAAAAGCTGAGAGCGACGCCCAAACGTGGTGAATAGATGTTACCGCAGTTGCGGTTTGGTTTGCAGGTGTTCCACCAGTAGCAGTTTTAACTGCAAATATAGTGTTGCCGTTTCCAATGTTGCCTTCAATCGTTCCGTCAACTGTAGCAATATTGCTTGAGCTTGTCGGTTTTGTTCGATTTATACTTTCGTTGTCTTGAAATGTTCCGGTTGTTTTCTCAAAGTAAATCCACCCAGCAGCATCTCCGCCAGCCCATGTGCCTGAAGTTAATTCAACAAATCTTACTATGCCCGTCGCTTCAGACGTTCCACCCTCAATTTTAGTATCTACTAAGAGTTCAGCAGTGCCACCACTGTCAAACCCAAGTCGATTTGGAACTATGTAAGCCTTTAAAGAGTTATACTCTATCTCAAGCCCACACCCCAAATTTCCCGTTTGAGCAACAGATAAAGTGGCAACTCCATCAGTGATGGTAATTGTACCAGATCCGGTTTCAATAGTTCCGGTACCAAATGGGCTGACGCTATAAAAGACAGGTGCTGGCATAAATTATCCTATTATCTCGCCAGTTGAGTTAAGGTCTGAAACTAATACATTGTTTTCTTCGTCAAGATGGATTTTTTCAACTACTTTATTCAAGATGGTGTCTTTAGCCGTGACATTTATTTCTTTATCCCCCAATGTTGCCACTTCCAATTCAGAGACATCTTTAAAGGACAAAGAATATTTTGGTCTGGCTATCAAATCACACCATTCCCCTTTATCATTTTTCCAAACCTCTTTCTCTTCCATAAAGCACCGCTTGCCTGACGTAACCTTGACAGCTCTTTTTTGCTCAGGGGCTTTGGGGCTTAAAATACTTCTCACCTCAGCACAAGTTTTTCCGTCAACTTTTATTACCCTATATCCAGCATATCCTGTACCTGTTAAAGCTACATCATCGTCATGTATTGCAACAATGTCGTCTATTTCATTAATACCAGATTTTTCGGTATCTTTCGTTATACATACTAATTGTGCCATTGTTTACCCTCCTGCCCCAACTAAGGAGTTTGTAAGGGGTCAGGTCTTCATTCTTGACATTCTGTAAAATAGAATGTCAAGAATGAAGACCTGACCCCTTTTATCCTTATGTTATAGTCAAAATAGTAGCGCCAAAATCAACAGTAAATGTTTCGCCGTCATTACAGGTAACGGCTGATCCATAATCCCACCAGCCAATAAGCGGATCAGCAGGCGAGGTAGGAGTATCATTATAAAGCACTGCATACTGAAATGGCCCAAACGAACCGCCTGACGCAGTAAAAACAACATCAACTCCTGTTAACGAGCCGACTCCAGCTGATTCGCTAAAGTCATTCTGTACATCCGCGCCGCCGGAAGGATAACCGTTTTGAGCGGTTATTTCTGCAAGATCAGCTTTTACTGAATCAAGGGCAGCGTCCGGTGCTGCATTGGAAAGATATACCTTGAGCTCATCGCCTGCAGCCTGAAGATCATGTACTTTTTTTCCGACATCCCCTGCGAATGTTTGAAATTTATTGAATATTGCCATGATTATTTCCTTTCTTTCTTAATGTGTGTGTAAGGAGTCAGGTCTTCATTCTTGACATTCTATTTTACAGAATGTCAAGAATGAAGACCTGACTCCTCTTATCCGTCCTAATAAAAAACTACGTCCCAGGCGCCATCCGAAGTCGCAAGAATTTTTCCGGAAAATTCCAGTGTTGCAAAATCCTCTGTCAGCCAGTTAATATCTCCTGAAGGTTCAATCTGCGCCTTATAAACTATCACCTCACAATCCCTGGAATTTGCCTGATCTTCCCCAACCAAACGAATATAAGCCTCTATCTTGTTTAATTCCTGCCCATCGACCTTAAAACCATCTGTTATTGCAAGCCAGGTGGATGCTACATGCAGAGTATCGTCATCTGAAATTGCGCCGCCGGAAAGTGTTTTAAGCCTGCCGGTCTGATAGTCAATCTCATAATCTGTATCTTCCGTATATGTGGTTGTATCGGTTTCATCCTGAACAACAGGCGGAGTGGCAGGATCAAGCTGTCTTGAAACCAGCTTTGTATATTTATCTGTATGCGCAGTAACAGCTTCAGGAGTGGTTGTGTTATCACCTGCGCTCTGGGTATAGGCTGCATCTGTGCCGAACATGGCAAGGGCAAGATTTTTGCGGTTAATGTCGGTCAGTGTAAATTTAAGCTCCTGCTCCAGTTTTGTTATAACACTTTTTATCGTCTGACCATAATCGCTGCGCCTGAAACCCGTCTGCTCTTTTTTTTCAATTGCAGGGGCATTAATCGCAAAAAGTGTTGCATTGCCCACGTCTAATTCACCGGTTTTATTTCCGTCTGAATCGTACACGTCTATATTTAGATCGCCTGCGCCCAAAAAAGATTCCTGTGTATATGTCATAATAAGGTTCTCCTTTTAATTCCGCCTGCGCTTAGCGGCGGTTGTAATTGTAATTGTTGTGTAACTCATATAAAGCGGAAAAAAACTTATACTGCCGGATTCTCCATCTGTTGATATCTTTGCGAATCTGGCAGATGTTACTGCTTTTTCAACAAGCTTTTTCAAATCTTCAGCCTGCAGCATCCCTGTAAAAGTTTTTGCCTGCGTTTCACCCATGGTTTCAGATGTGATAATCTCTTCCTGCATAACTCCTGCTGCAATATCAACATGCCATGTATGCATATTCTGCGCATTTCCGCCGACTTCTCTTATGCCTGCAATTGCAATAACCGGATAATCCGATGCTTCCGGCAAAGAATTATCATCAACTCCAAGCAAAATTGTAGGGTATTTTAAAAATTTATCAGTACAAAAAGATGCTATATCCTGATCATTTTTTAAAACATCCCGTATTGTTTCCAAAAGTTCGGACGGGTTCATTTTTTCGCACCTGTCATATATCTATCAAGGGCCTTATAAAACTTTTTTTCAAAATAAGCAGGAATTTTCGGCTTTACTTTTTTCCATACCTGAGAAATGGCAGGCCTTTTGGGAATCTCAAGAGTTTTTGTAGTTTTCTTTAACGGGAAATATGTTTCTCCGGAGGTCTGTTTTTTTGGCCGCTTGCGCCTTGTAAAACCAAATTTTTTCCGCATGGCATCTGTTACGGAAATCCTTTCACCTTTTTCGGTTCGAATGGCAACTGCTTTCAGGGTTGGATCAACTGTTCCTGGCTGGCCCCTAAAGGATTTGCCAAAATCGATTTGAACTATGGTTCCCTCATTATCAACCCTGTATCTTGCAAATTTCCCCAGCCAGAACATTGGCGTTGGAGCGGTACTGCGTTTCATCCATTGGCCGTTCACATTCTTTTTTTTCTTAAAGCCCGCTGTTAAAGGATGCAGTTTTGGCCAGTTGCCTGACCCGCCATATTCAACATGATTACGCAGTTCCTGCCGAATAAACCAGCCAGTCGAACTTAAGGCACTTTTGCGCGCTTTCGTGAAAATGCCAGGCAGCTTTAAAAGCTCTTTTGTAACTTTTTTTAAGCCTCTTTCATCTATATTGACATACATTTATATTTTTCCAGGCCGCATATTCTTTTCTATTTCAAGCTCAAAAAGAATTGCAGTTTTACTGACAATTCGCAATACCCGCCAGACAGCGTCATCAATCTCAATGCTGTCTTTATATGCAGGCTGCGATACATCTTCAGCCCTGATCCATATCAAAGCATTATCACGCTGTCCCCGGCGGTAATCTTCCGGTTCTGAAAAAAAATTAATAACAGCATTAATTACTGTCGGAAAACTTTCGCCGGCTGTATATGAAACCTGCTTATGGCCGAGACTGCCTTGTTGAAAAAAAAACACATTATCAGTCGCGGCCTGTTCTGCTGGAGTTTTTATGGCCATAATTTAAGTTGTAATATTGTCTAAAAGATAACTGCAGGCTGCAGCTATGTTTGAATCCACCGCGCCTGTATCATCATATGACTGAATTAAAGTCTCATCAACATTATGCCGAACCCTGATAACATCACTGCGCCTGGATTCTTCTCTGTAGGTTTCCACTATGGCGTTACTCTTTGAATCTTCAGTCCACAGAAAAGTTCTACCGACACATGGTTCAACAATATCCCTGGATCCTGGAGCTGCAATGCGGGTCAGCATTGTATATTCATTACTCCATATATCCGAAATATTTGCAGGCAAACCCTTTCCAGCGATGTTAGAGACTGCCCCGCCAATCAGTACGTTTTCAATATTAAAAATATCTGCAAGCTGGGCAGATGTCATTTTGTTGATATCAATACCAGGGAATGTATATTTCAGCCTGTCAACTACCTGCGCGCAGTTTTTAAGATTAATAAATGTGGAATATGCAATAATAAGCGCATTTGGAATTAAACCGCTGGCAGTCCGCACAGACAGCATTCCGTCATTAACATCGGTTATGGGTGTGGCATTGGCTGCATCATCCCATTCGTTTGTTACACTGTGCGCTGTAAAATTTGTTGCATTAAACAACGAACTGGCAATCCGTTTTTCCTGGGCGCGCATAATAATGCCCCAGGCGCGTTTAGTGCCTATAAAATCAGCCATGCCCGGGTTTGTTTCACCTTCAAGCATCTTACGTTCTTCGTCATCAACAGGTTCTTCCCATCCCTGCTCATTTGTATTATATTTCCCACGCTCGTAATCCCAGTCGCTCCGGTTGTATTTTCCCCGCGGGGCCCTGCTTGTATCCGGTGTCTCTAAGAGGGCTTCAGCCGGAATAACCGGATAGGTTGCTGACTTTTCCGTAGTGGGAAAAAGCGGCATAACCCTTAAGCCTATGGGCTGTGATACAATATCATCTACATATTCCATTACCATGACGCCCAAATCTGGACGATAAATTGTGGCATTACCTTTTGGTCTCATAATTTTTAACCTCTTTTGTTGTCAGTTATCAGTTATCAGTTGTCAGTTATCAGTTGTCAGTAAGTAACAACTGATAAAAATACTATTACTATACAGGCAGGCATTCGATAACAGCGTTATCAGCCCCGGCCTCAAGCGCCGTAAACCGTATAGTCCCCGTGCCTGGATCAGTATCTGTAACAATGCCGTCAGCGGCACCATAAAGGCCTGTGCCGACAGCAATTGCCGTGCCAACTAAGCATTCGATCTCAAAAGAGCCTGAAACATTTCTCAGTTTTACAGCAACAATACCACCATCCTCAGCGCTGTATTCAGTGATGCCGATGTGTTCTTCATCTGAATCAGCATATACGATTTCCGGCGGCGTGGTTACAGTGCCGGATTCCAGTTTCACCCTGCGCCGAGCTTCCAGAGCTTCACCGGCTGTAAAGGCTTTAGTCCCTTCGTTATACATTTTATATTTCCTCCGTTATTTGCAGATACAAAGTATTATGCCTTGTTTCTGCAGTTTTAATTGCAGGCTGAAAGAAAAACCTGGTGAGCTTTAGGGTTCTGTTTTGCAACCATCTGCATTGCCGTTGATTTACTGCATGTATTAACCTGTCGATATTGTTCCACCAGCGCAAGAAAGCCAAGCCCTTCAGACTGTCCGGATCCTGCGCCTGGATTATCAGCGCCGGAACCCTTAAGGGCAGTCAGCATTTCAGATTTTGCCTTTTCAATGGATTTTTCTTCATGATCAGATTGACCCTGATTTTCCGGCGCAGCGCCGCGAATGGCAGTAAACTGCTCTACGCTGACACCGGTTTTAATCACAGCCCTGAATTTTTCACCTGTTTCAGCACCAAACTGAATATCGGCGAGACCAAGAATTCGGGTACGTTCGTCTTCAACTGCCTGATTGCCGGCAGATTTGGCTTCTGACGCGGCCTGCGCCTTTATCTGATTGACAAGATCAGGGTATGCGGCGGCAAGCTGCTCCAGGGTTGTAATGTTTTTGTTTTCCATTTTCTTTCCTCCGTAGTTAATGCCTGTAAATAAAGACCCGGAATGTTTAACCATACCCCGGGCTGTTTCAATTGCTGTTTCAAGACTGCCTGTTATATCTGCCAGCCCTGCATCTATTGCCTGTTGACCGGTGAAAATGCGGCCGTCTGCCATGTTTTCAATTACTGCCTGGGAATTTGTGCCCCTGTGCAGCGCAACTGTATCGGTAAAAATCGTATATATATAATCAAGGTCGGACTGAAATTTTTTGCGGGCGTCAGCCGACAATGGTTCGGCATCATTCCCCAAAGTTTTATATTTGCCGGCTGAAAGATATGTTCGCTTAACACCATATTGCTCATCGCTTTTTGAGTAGTCATAATGCACCATGACCACACCGATACTACCCACCTGTGAAGTTTTTTCCACAACTACTTTTTGCGCTGCAGAGCCAATCCAGTAGGCTGCTGAGGCCATTGAGCCGTTTGCAAATGCAACAACCGGCTTTATTTTACGAGCCTTGTATATTTGTTCCGCAAGGGCGCCTGTGCCGGATACAACTCCGCCAGGGGAATCTATATCAAAAACAATTGACTGAACCGCAGTATCATTTATGGCATCCGTAAAAACGCTGCTGATAGTTGATATTGCGCCGCCTCCAAAAAGCCATGACCAGATACTTGCTCTTTTAAAAATTGGGCCTGTAACAGGGATAACAGCCACTCCGTCGTCAAGTAAAAACTCATCACGCTCAACAGGATTTTGGGTAAAACGGGCTAATTGAGCTGACAGGGTTTCAGAATCGGTCATCCCGTTATATCTTTTAAAAATTTCTTCAAGATTTGCAGACTCGATTCCCCACATTTTTCCTGGCAGCAGGTCATTAATTTTCATTTATGTTTGTCCTTTCATCATCATCATCCAGCTCTTCGGTATCATCCGGATCTTCAGTATCATTTAAAGAGATATCGGTTTGTAAATTTAACCCCTTTTCCCTGATAATTTCCTGTTCCTCTTCAAGGGTATCCATTACAGAACGGAAACTCCCACCGCCCTGTTCAACTATTACTGCAGTTCTGGTTTTAAGACCGGCACTAATGGCAAGAATATCCGCCTTACGCGCCTTAATCGGCTCTATATCGCCTTTTGGGGCGCCTCTCCATTCTGAAAGCGTATAGGCAAACGGATGATCGTAAAAATTGTTTATCGGCAAATTTCCACGCAAATAAGCCTCTTCCTGCAGCATAGTATAGACAGGCTGGCAAAAACCGGAGCCGTGCCAGGATCTTTCCATTAAAAAAACCCGCCAGGCATCTAACATGGCTGAACGGAATCCTGCAAAGTTAACACCCTCAACATCCTTGAAAAGTACCGGATAGGGTATATTTAACGCCATTGCTATTGATTTTTTAATCGTTTTTGTGAATGGCTCAAATGTAGTCCCAGGCCGCTGGGCAGAAAGCAGATGCGGTTTTTCGCCTGCGCTGCCATACATAATTTGCCCTGGGTAAACATCTTCATAGCGATCAGATCTATCCGTAGATTGATGATTTGTCATAAAATTATCTGCCACGCCATATGGATCTGCGCCGCCGGAAACTTCAATAAAATATGACAGGGCGGCTGTAACAACATTGCTTACAAGCTCTGCATTAAGCAGATCGTTAAAATCCCGAAAATATTTCATTGCAGGCGCAAAAAACGGCCAGCCCCGAACCTGATCAGGATCCTTGCAAACAAAACCATGGAGTACATTCCGCCTGTGCCCCCGTTTTACACATATCCGCATAAAGTTTTCAGATATGTCCGGCAATTGCATAATACTGTTTGATGTTTTTTTAATCCATACAGCTTCAGCCTGACCATATTCACCAAGCTCAATGCCATCTCTGATATCTGAATTTGTCAGCATATCCACCGGAGTTTTAACCCGTAAAGGATTAATGACCTGACAGGCCAGGGAGTATGGCCTGTCAGGATCATCAATCATCGGGAGAAGCACAAAGTATTCACCATAGCGAAGCATGCATGTTTTTGCCAGGTATTGAAGCTGGCCAAAATCCATCCGGGCACCGGCATCTGCAAAGGGTATCCATGACTGCCAGGCAGCTCTCTGTGCGCTTTGCAGCTCACGAATTTCATCTTTTGAAAGACTTAAAACGTCATTATCAAGAGTCGGATGGGGAACCAGGCCAGCGCCTACAACCGTGGTTGCAAAAGAATCTATTACACCGGCTGCATGAGGATCATTATAGGATAAATCAACAGAGCGCTCTACAACATCAAGCCGTTCCAGAGCTTCAGCCTGTTTGCCATATACAGTCCTGGGGTTCCAGTTTTTCAGGCTGCCGGTGCGTCTTGCGGCATCCCTGCGATAAGTATAGGCTGATGATGGTTTCAGCAGCCGGTTATCAGGACCGTATAATTTTGGCGGGCCGGTTATAGCTGATATGTCGGGCATGAACTGATGCAAAGTTTACCTTCTCCCAGGAATACCAATATTAACGGTTAAACCACGGCCACGTTCTCTGTGGTAACGCTCAAGCAGCATGTTTTCACGCTTTGTGAGGGCAGACAGCCTGGCACGTACTACACGACCGCTGTTTCCGGGCTGTTCAAGCTCCTGGCTTGTCATAACTTCGGTTATTGCTTCCTGAACCTCTTCTATTTGTTCGAGAGTTGTTTTAATTGCCATTTGGTTTCCAGGTTTTTTGTAAAAAAATCTATTTTTTAATTTTATAAATTTATAACACGGGTTTTTGGAGAAAAATGAAAAAAACGCTAAAAGTATGAAAGAACTACGAAAGAAGTATGAAAGAACTACTATTAAATAACTTGACATGATTTTTTTTAATCATCAAATTCCACCATTCTGCTGTCAACTCTGGTAATTCTTTTGAAATAATCGTCAAGATTATCTTTATGCGCATACCAGCGGGTATCAATCAAAACAGCGGGCATGCCTTTTTTAATAAATTTTTTAAACAAAGATAATGAAATACACAAATATTGAGTAATCTCATCTATGCCAATCAATAAATCTGATGAATTTTTCATCTGTTCAACCATGCAGGCCTCTCGTACCGTTTTTCAGCAAGCCATGCCTTTTTGTCAACACGCTGTGCCCTGGCGCCGCTGCTGAAATCATCATTAGACTGAACTTTAAGGGGCTGACGGAGAAGATTCAGGCCTCCGCCAGGCCATTCCGGATCTACAACAATATGCGCCAGGCATTCCGCATCAAGCAGATGATTATCTTTGCGGACCTGCTTCCAGAATTCAGCGCCTCTGTCATCCTTACGCTTTTCTTCAGCTGTAATCTGCAAGGCATAATCATTGCCGGTTTCTTTGTGCAGATAAGCAGCATATGAGCCCTGTTTTACTGCCTGCTCCAGCCGGTAAAAAAACATATCTTTGATATTATACGTATCAAGGCTGATTATTTGCAGACCGCCAGGCAAAGGTTTGCCTGAAGGTGTCTTGTCAATAGGTTTTTTAGCGCTCAGCTTTCCGATTAAAGGGCGGCTGGAGCCTTTGGTTGCATAACATCTGCACCCGCGGCCTACCCCATTTATCCGGATCCACCAGTAAGTTTCTTCCGTCATTGACATATCTGCATACTTTTTGCCGCCTCCGGTATCTATTGCCGCACGCCATATACGCATCTTGCCGCCGCTGCGAATGGGATAGGTTGTTTCAAAAAGAAACCGGTCAACATCTTCCCACAAGGCCAGAAAACCGTAATGAATAAGCCAGGAAGTATAATCTTTTGCCCAGGCGCGGACTGCAAACCAGAAACCATGCTTTTGAACATCAATACCGGCAGAAAGGCAAACCGCCTCATCCGGCACTATCTGCGGAGGCAGATCACAGCGTGCCGCCAGAATACTTTTTTCATCCTGCTGAATAACAACATTTTTCCAGGGCTCCGCCTTGCGCTGGGTGCAAAATATTTTTAATTTTGCCGGTTCCTTGTGCCCCTGGATAAAATCAGCCGCAACATCAGACAAACTGACAAACGGCGAATACCAGGCAGGCAGATAAAAAGAGACTCCGGATGGCCTGTCAACCGGTTTATCCGCAACCCATTCACCGGCTGCCACAGCCTTGTCCCTCATGTGATCATTCCAGGTTATCGCACAGTTGGCACATTGATATTCAGCAAGTTTTTTTCTTCTAACTGTTTTGTATCCCTTATCGGATGGCCAGAAAATGCTGTTAAAAACCATCTGCTGCAATTTTCCGCACACAGGACACTTTGCATGATATACAAAATGCTGGTCCATTTCCGATTCTGCGCGCATAATAGACCCTTTTTCAGCATTGGGAGTGGAAAAATAAAGTATTTTGTGAGTATGCGGAAAGGCAGTGGTACGGACTTCACCAAGATAAACGGGGTCTCCCTCACGACCGGCGATAGCAGGATATTTTTCCGGTTCATCAAAAAAAACATATTTATACGATTCAGATGCAAGCTCTGCAGCCGATGTTGCCCAGGCCAGGGATAGATCCATACCGTTTTGAAATTGTACCGCAAGTGTTGATACTTCATCATTTCTGGGACTTAAAAGCTTTGCAATACGGGGAGTATCTTTAAACATCGGCAAAATTTGTCGCCGGCTGAGCCGTTTTGCCGTTTTTTCATCCGGCATAACGTACAGGGCGGCATCAGGATCATGATCGATTGCAAAACAAAGGCAGTTGAACGCAAACTGGGTTTTGCCGGTTTGAGGCGCAAATCTGAGGGTTATCCGTCTTACCCATGGTTTATTCCACATATCCATGGGCAAGACAAGATATGGCGTCAGGTCATTGCTCCACTGGCCTTTTTTCGGCCCGCGGTTTACAATTCTATACTTTTCAGCCCACTGACTTACAGTGATATCCGGTTTTTTTGAAAAAACCTGTTTTTCACCGGCTGTAAATTTAAAATCATATTTATTTGCATCAATCATAATTTTTTTATCTTTTCAGCCCAATTCCCTTTAAACGCCATGTACGTCTTTCTTTAAACCGCGCACGGTAAGCAGAAACATCTTCAGTTTTATACAGATATTGAAAAAAATTATTTCTAAATATCGGGACATACCCATTTCCCGAAGCATATTTTTTATAAGCGTCATACAAACTATTTTTACTAACCTCCAGATCCGGATCCACCACGCAGCATTCATCCAGGAACTCATAAAAACCGCTTTTTTTCAGGGTTTCATCATTTTTTGTTTTTTCCCGGACATTTTCGTCATGTTTTAAAATCCCGCAAAGAATATTGTACCTGGTCATCATCTCCACCTGGCCTGCATTATCCATTTCAGACATCTGCCTTGACAAATTCATAACCTTCAACCGCTGATTAAGTTTGATTCCCTTATGGTTGAAAAAAGATAGAATATCTGCGTTCAAATCATTTTTTATCTGCTCCACAACAAAATAACGATTTACCAGCTCGCGCTGAACTCTCCACGCCAAATCATCATTGAATGATTTTACCAGCATGAGGTATCCGTTTTGGGTTATGAAATTCATATTTCCACGATGACCGCCTTTTTGGTCGTATGAATTTCGTACGACCAAAAATTGTTTCCAGTCTTCATACGCGACTTCAAAATAATCCTCATATTCAATAAACCGCTCTTTATTTCGATTAAAAGCCTGCCTTGCAGTGCTCATAGGCCTTTCATGAAGCTCATCAATCATATTCAGCGTAATCACAGCCTGGCCCTTATATTCAATCTTTTCGACTTTATTTCCGTTAATTATTACATGATTCATAATATTTTCCCTTTCATCGGTTTTATATGGTTAATTCTTGCTGTTCTCTTATACAAAAAGCCGCAACTTCGCTTTTAAGCCGTTTATTTTCTTTTCTGTAGCTCTCGACCAGGTCATCATAAGATGCAAGCAAAGCCTTGTATCCAGCCAGCTTATCATGCAAATATTCAATATCCCCGGTCGATATAATACCTTCAACAAATTCAAGCTGCTCCGGAGCAAACAGCTCCAGATCGATAAGCGTGCCCACTATTCCGGAATAATAATTTTCCGGTTTAAGATTTTCTGTAAAACTCTGTTTTTCTTGTGAAATTTTTGCCCTGAAAGCGGGCATGGAAATGACGTTTGACATGGTGCCTCCTTGAATTTTAGCATTTATTATTACGAACGCGCATAAAAAAAGCGCCCAACTCTTGCTAACGATCCAAGGATACGTCCCAGCCGTCACCGGTACTGGAGAGTTGAGCGCGTAAAGCCGCTCGTAATTATTATATGTCTTACCCCCTTTTTTCTCCGGATTATACCGAATAGGAGGGAGCGCACCTTGAATTTTAGCGTCTTCACCATGCCATAAAGGAGATTTTGATGTCAATAAAAAATTAATCATTTTTTAAAAGTCCCCTGCGGATCATGCGCATAACGGTCAAGGAATTTCTCGACATGCTTTACCAGGTAGTCTATTAATTCAGGCGCCGTGGTACTGTCTCCCTTACATTTTGCAACAATCTCAGATGCTTTAGACATGCAGAAATTAAGCATATCAGACTTAATGACAACCGCCCTGGCGGCAAGCTCTCTTTCAAATAAATCCCGCGGCACATATAACCCTGCGTCAACCTTAGTGCGCAGCTCCCAGTGATCCGCCTGGGCCTCAGACTTGCGTATATCTGCAAGACGTTTTGGATCGGCTGATGATTTACCAGTATCATCAACGCCATCTAAGCGATGCAGATACTTTTCAGCGTACAGGTCTACTTTATCCATCCTGTACCTGCCTTTTTTATCAGGCATTAAATAGCCCAGCTTCTGGTGATTATATACCTGCGCCCTGGATATCTTCCAGCCCGCGCCAGTTAAATACTTATGTACATTTGGAACACCAGAGAAGGTCTCGCATATACTTTCACCCTGCGCATCTTCAAAATCATCAAGCAAATCATTCAGTTCTCGCTCCGCAGCTTTCCAGGCACGCAAAGCAACCGATGCATAATTCTTTTCATATTTTTTTCGATTCTGCAGTATCCCGTCCTGCAAAATCTTAATTTTCTGTTTAGCGCCTTCGTCTAAGAAATCTAAAATTCCGGCAATACGCATTTCTTGTGCATCCATTCAATAATCCTTAATGATTCCAATACCTTTAATTGTCTAATCCCAAAACTTTTCACAAGTAGTGACAAAAAGCGCTGATGTGACC
>Ga0209345_10000887_pt1 | contig 38492 bp, 31 predicted proteins | sample Cruoilmetagenom7_FD_187294 | JGI IMG/M metagenome (GOLD analysis project Ga0209345, IMG submission 187294) | Oil polluted marine microbial communities from Coal Oil Point, Santa Barbara, California, USA - Sample 7 (SPAdes) (version 2) | ecosystem: Environmental > Aquatic > Marine > Oil seeps ...
ACTCTATATTAGATTCAATTCAAGCAACAGTACTTAGGGCAAAACTTCCTTATTTGGATGCCTATAATAAAGCTAGAAGAGAAGCTGCGAAAAAGTATACAGATGCATTTAAAGGAATAAAAAATATTATCACTCCAACTTGTTTCTGTGATTCTGAAAACTATAGTTGTAACGACTGTGATTGCCATGTGTATCATCAATATACTTTAAAAATTATTGATGCAGATAGAGATGCTTTGGCAAAACATTTAAATGAAAATAATATTCCTTGTGGAGTTTATTATCCAATACCATTGCATCTTCAAAAAGCATATGCGGATGAACGATATGATGAAAATGATTTTAAAGTAACTAATCAATTAGTGAAAGAAGTTATTTCACTTCCGATGCATACTGAATTAGACGACGAGCAAATTAAATTCATAACCGATTCAGTTATTAACTTCTTAAATCAATAATGAAAAAAATTCTTGTAACTGGAGGTCTCGGCTATATTGGTTCTCATACTGTTGTAGAATTACAACGCAATAATATTGATGTAATAATAATTGACAATCTTTCTAATTCTTCTGAAGAAGTATTAAAAGGTATTCATTCCATTTCTGGAATTACGCCATCATTTGTAAAATTAGACCTAAGAGAAAAGGGTAATGTTACTGAATTTTTTGAGGCTAATTCAGATATACAAGGTATTATTCATTTTGCTGCAAGTAAGGCTGTAGGTGAAAGTGTAGAAGATCCTTTGTTATATTATGAAAATAATATTAACACATTGGTGTTTTTATTACAGGAATGTAAAAAATATAGCATCAATAATTTTATATTTAGTTCTTCTTGTACTGTTTATGGAGAGCCTGATAGTTTGCCAATCACAGAAGAAGCACCTGTAAAAAAAGCGACTTCACCTTATGGAAATACGAAACAGATTAGTGAAGATATAATTTTTGATTTTTGTTCAGTTTCAAATTTAAAATCAATTGCACTGAGATATTTTAATCCGATAGGAGCTCACGAATCTTCAGAAATTGGAGAATTACCTCTTGGAGTTCCTTTAAATTTAGTGCCATTTATTACACAAACTGCTGCTGGAGTCAGAGAGCAATTATCTGTTTATGGTGATGATTATCCAACTGTAGACGGAAGTTGTGTTAGAGATTATATTCATGTTGTTGATTTAGCAAAAGCACATGTTGTTGCCTTAAAAAGATTACTTGAAGATAAAAATGAAACTAATTTTGAAGTGTTTAATTTAGGGACAGGTAGAGGTAGTTCAGTATTAGAGGTAATCAGTTCTTTCGAAAAAGTTACAGAACAGAAATTAAACTATAAAATTGTAGCAAGAAGGCCTGGTGATGTAATTTCTGTTTTTGCAGATACTAAAAAAGCCAATGATGTTTTAGGATGGAAAACTGAAAGAACAATGGAAGATGCTTTGTTAACTGCTTGGAATTGGGAAAAGAAAGTTAGAAACCTTAAATAATAAATTATGAAACTTTTATTGACGATTTGTTTACTATTCATTTCCTTCGGAATAAATGCGCAGGATTATTATTTACACTGCGGAAAAGTTGTTGATACAAAAGATGGGAAAGTTTTAAATAATAAAACCATAGTAGTTTCAAATAATAAAATTGTTAGTGTTTTAAACGGATTTGTAAATGCAAAATCAGATGTAGATAAAACAATTGATTTAAAAGACAAAACGGTACTTCCAGGTTTGATCGATATGCATGTTCATATAGAAGGAGAAACTAATCCGAATCGATATTTACAAATATTCACTTTAAATGAAGCAGATGTAGCATTTAATGCTGCTGAAATTGCAAATAGAACTTTACTTGCTGGATTTACTACTGTTCGTGATTTAGGAGGAAGTGGAGTCAATGTTTCTCTTAGAAAAGCCATTGCAAAAGGAAATGTTCCAGGGCCAAGAATATTTACTGCTGAAAAAGCAATTGGTACAACAGGAGGGCATGCAGACCCAACAAACGGTAGAAAGAAAGATTTGATGGGCGATCCTGGCCCAAAAGAAGGAGTAATTAATGGAGTGGATGATGCTAGAAAAGCAGTAAGGCAACGCTATAAAAATGGAGCAGATTGGATTAAAATAACTGCAACTGGTGGAGTTTTAAGTGTTGCAAAAAGTGGTCAAAACCCACAATTTACTCAAGAAGAAGTAAATGAGATAGTAAAAACTGCCAAGGAATATGGAATGGATGTAGCTGCGCATGCTCACGGTATTGATGGAATGAAAAGAGCTATTATTGCAGGAGTAAGAACCATTGAACATGGATCCTTAATGGATAAAGAAACAGCCGCTTTAATGAAACAATATGGCACCTATTTAGTTCCTACAATTTCTGCTGGAAAATATGTAGCGGGAAAGGCTAAATTTAAAGGATATTATCCAGAAATTATTGTTCCTAAGGCATTGGAGATAGGTTCTAAACTACAGGGTATGTTTAACATGGCATATAAAGAAGGTGTAAAAATTGCTTTTGGTACCGATGCAGGTGTATTTCCACATGGAGAAAATGGAAAAGAATTTGGTTATATGGTAGAAGGCGGAATGAAACCAATGGAAACTCTTCAATCTGCTACAATTACCAATGCTTCTATCTTGAAAATGGAAAATCAATTAGGTCAATTATCTGAAGGCTTTTTAGCAGATATTATTGCTGTAAATGACAACCCAATTGAGAATATTCACACGATGGAAAATGTTGTTTTTGTAATGAAAAATGGTGTAATTTATAAGAAGTGATTTTTTAAATTTCTCCTTTTTCAGTACTCACACTTCTATCAATTTTTCTCATTAAACCTTGTAAAACATTTCCAGGCCCTACTTCTACAAAATGAGTAGCACCATCTTTAATCATGTTTTGCATGCTTTGTGTCCACTTAACAGGAGCAGTCAATTGCGCTATTAAGTTTTTCTGAATTTCAGTAGGATCTGTTACTGCGTTTGTGCTTACATTTTGATAGATAGGACAAACAGGATTCGAAAATTGTGTATTTTCTATTGCAGCAGCTAATTCTTCTCGAGCAGGTTCCATTAAAGGACTGTGAAACGCTCCACCAACTGGTAATACTAATGCTCTTCTAGCACCAGCTTCCTTAAGTGATTCACAAGCAGTTTCAATAGCATTTATTTCTCCAGAAATAACTAATTGCCCAGGACAATTATAATTTGCAGCTACAACAATACCATTAGTTTCAGAACATATATTTTCAACGACACCGTCTTCAAGTCCAAGTACTGCAGCCATTGTTGAAGGTTGATTTTCACAAGCTTTTTGCATGGCAAGAGCTCTTTTAGATACAAGCCTTAAGCCGTCTTCAAAAGCAAGGGTTTTATTAGCTACCAAAGCAGATATTTCACCAAGAGAATGACCAGCAACCATATTAGGTTGAAATTTATCGCCCATCACTTCAGCTATTATCGTAGAATGTAAAAAAATTGCAGGTTGAGTTACCTTTGTTTCTTTTAATTCATCTGCAGTTCCTTCAAACATAATTTTAGTGATTTCAAATCCTAAAATATCATTTGCTTGAAGAAATAATTCTTTTGCTTTTTGAGAAGATTCGTATAAATCTAATCCCATTCCACTAAATTGTGCTCCTTGACCAGGAAATATATATGCTTTCATGTGTCTATGTTATTTTTTAACTGTCACATGTTGTTCGCTATCAATCATTTCGTTTGATGATAAGTTTATTAACATGCTCGTTTCATTTTACTTGTTTTGGTTCGACAAAAATATAATATTATCTATGAATATTGTTTCATTATACTATTTACTTGGGAAAAATATCCCGAACCGAATAAATTTAAGTGAACTAATAGGTAGTACAATTGCCAAAGAGATATTCTGTCTTGCCAGTTTTCAGTTAATGGAAATTGTTCATGATACAAATTAAATATCTCATCTGAAAAACCTCCAAAAAGATGCATCATAGCAATATCCATTTCGCGAATACTATATGAAATAGCAGGATCTATTAAGCAAGGTTCACCTTTAGTTGAAATTAAATAATTTCCATTCCATAAATCACCATGTATCAATGATGATGGTTCGTTTGGTATGATATCGGAAATATTTTTAAATACCTTTTCTAATTGATTAAAAGTATATCCTTTTTGACTCGCTAATTTTAATTGTGGTTTTAACCTTTGATTGATATAAAACTCTGAAGCAGATTTTTCCTTACTATTATATTGTGGCAAACTGCCAATATAATTATGATGTGATAAACCAAAATAATCTTGAGTAGAATGATGTATTTTGCTCAAATTTTCGGCAAAAAGTTCGTTGAAATTTGATGTTTTATTTCCTGAAGGAATATATTCCATTAATAAATAGGAAGTATTCTCAAATTCATTTTGTGTTTTTACTTCTGGAGTCTGAAAGCTTTTACTTTCTTTTAAAATTTGAAGCCCTCTAGCTTCAGTTTCAAACATATTTGGAAATTTAGAAGCATCATTTACTTTAAGAACGTATTTTTTGGTATTACTTTTTAATAAATAAACTGAATTAATGCTGCCACCTGAAAGTGGAGTTATTTCAGATATTTGAATTTGATTTAATTCAGCAATTGTATGAAGAATAGCATTCATAATCGCTTGTTGAAATTTATTTTCTTATGAAAGTCTGATACGTAAATGAATGCTGATGTCTTTCATCTTTATCATGAAAAACTTCGTTAGTAAGTTTCCAATCTTCTTGAGGAATATTCGGAAAATAAGTGTCAACATCAAAATTTGCATGAACCCTAGTCAGTTCAATTTTAGTTGCAAAATTAAGACCCAAAGTATAAATTTCACCTCCGCCAATGATAAATATTTCGTTATCATTTTTGGCAATTTCAAGAGCAGATTCCATACTATTTGTTACTACAGCACCTTCTTTTTTATAATTTGGATTCCTAGTAATAACAATATGTGTACGGTTAGGTAATGGCTTAGGGAAAGATTCAAAAGTTTTTCTACCCATGATAATGTGATGTCCAGTTGTTAGCTGTTTAAAACGTTTAAAGTCATCCGGGAGATGCCAAACTAAATCATTGTCTTTTCCAAGTTCATTGTTTTCGCCAGCGGCAGCAATTAATGTAATCATTAGTTTTCTAGAGTTGGGGGTTGATTCTCTTCGTTTTTTTTTACTTCAGAAGCAGGAAATTTTTTTTCAATTTTTTGTTGGAGTTGAGCTATTTTTTTTTCTTGTTTGGATTTAAGCTTTTCTAATTGACGATTTTCCCATTCTTTTCCCATGAAGCGATTCATAAAAAAAACATTCAATAGATGGACTATAAACAAAAATGCCCAAAGAAGGATTGCCCAAATAAACCAATCTTTTATAAAAAAATCTTTTCCAATTCCTAGAACAGGGTTTATGATGATTAACAAAACTGAACCTGCTAAGAAAACGATGAAGTGTCTCATTAAACGTTTTTTCTGTTTGATTCTAGCACGAGCATAATCATATTGCTCTCTTTGTTCTATTTGCTGAGGGTCTGAGATTTTATTCTTAGAAAACATAGTTTTTTGTTTAGGCTTAATGTAAAAGTACCTAATTTTAATGATTTTATGTAAGATTGTTTAAAAGCTAAGTGAGATTTTTTAGATATTTCTATACGACTTTTTATTTTACTTAAAAGATTCTTAGTTATTAAAAAATGATGGGTAAAGAATAAAGTACATTAACTTCTTTGCCTTCATGCAATCCTGGTTGCATTCTAGGAATTGCTTTTACAACTCTTAAGGTTTCTTGTTCTAATTCAATGTTAGGTGCTCTAACTTTAACGTCGACGACATAACCTTGTTTATTTATTTTAAATTGAACAGAAATTCTTACGGTTCCTTTTTTTAATTTACTTTTTCGAGCAATTGTAATATTAAAATTGTTTTTTACATGATTGACAACAAATTTAGACATGCACTTTTTCAATTCTTCATTTGAATTACCATAACAGCCAGGAAATATTGGCGCTTTTTCAATTGATATAAAAGGAATGTTTTCTTTAGGAGTAGATAATTTATTGGTTAAAGTATCTTCAGTTTTTTTATTTATAAAATCTTTTATTGGAAATGTATACTCAATTGAGATTTCATCACTTAATAATTTACTATTAAAATTTTTAAAAGAATCTAATGGTCTAATTCTATTAATTACTTTTTTAATAGCCTTTTCAATGTTAATGTTATCAGTGGTAATTTCTTGGGTATTAGAATTTCCAATTTGATCTAGAAAAATTTTGAGTTCAAAATGTTCTGGATTTTCAATTGAAATATTATTTGTTTTTGAATTATTTAATAATTCATCCAATAATAGGCTTTCGTAATATCCTTTTACGCAATTATTTCTAGCAGCTATATTACTGGTTTCATTGCAAACATTAATGTTTATTTTTTGTGAGAATAAATATGGACTGTTAATAAAGAGAATCAGTAAAAGGAAATACTTCATTTTATTTACCTGTCTTAAAAGTAAAAGGAATAGTATACTTTATTGCTCTAAATTTTCCACCCATCATTCCAGGTGTCATTTTTGGAATCGCTAAAATATTTCTTTTTGCTTCATCTTGAAGTGCTTTTGTAGCTCCAGAAACTTTTTGTACTTCAACCATACCATCTTGATTAATGAAAAATTCAACAATCACTTTACCCTGAACATTATTCTTATATTCAGCCATTGGGTAATTGAAATTTTTAATAATATGCTTGATTAAACTATCATCAAAACAAGCACTTTTTTGATTACCTTTTTTAGTTTCACAGCCTGGCCAAACAGGTGCAATTTCTTTCATGGTAACGGTGTTCTTATTAACATCTCCCCACTCTTCTTGGGCAAATAAAGAGAATGACGCTAAAAAGCAAAGGATAAAAATTGTAGGTTTCATAAATATTTTTCTTTTTAAATAGCAACTGCACCTTTTATGTGTGGGTGCGGATCGTAATCGACTAAAGTAAAGTCATCAAAAACGAAGCCAAATATATCTTTTACTTCAGGATTAAGCAACATTTTTGGTAAAGGTTTAGGATCCCGTGATAATTGAAGATTAATTTGATCTAGATGGTTGCTATAAATATGTGCATCACCAAAAGTATGTATAAAATCACCTGCTTGTAAACCACAAGCTTGTGCCATCATCATAGTAAATAAAGCATAAGAAGCAATATTAAAAGGGACTCCTAAAAATATATCAGCACTACGTTGGTATAATTGACAGGATAATTTACCTTCAGCTACATAAAACTGAAAAAAGGCATGACATGGAGGTAAAGCTGCTTTTCCGTTGGCAACATTTTCACTAAAATCAACACTCGTGTCTGGAAGTACGCTTGGGTTCCATGCGCTTACTAGCATCCTTCTACTATCAGGATTTTTCTTTAATGTTTCAATTATTTCAGAAATTTGATCTATCTCTTCATTATTCCAATTGCGCCATTGATGTCCATAAACAGGGCCTAAATTTCCTTGCTCATCAGCCCATTCATTCCAAATTCGAACACCATTTTCTTGAAGATATTTAATATTGGTGTCACCCTTTAGAAACCATAATAATTCATGAACAATTGATTTTAGATGTAACTTTTTAGTAGTAACCATCGGAAATCCTTCACTAAGATCGAAACGCATTTGATAACCAAATACACTTTTTGTTCCTGTTCCTGTTCTATCTTGCTTTTCTGTTCCGTTTTCAAGAACATGTTTTATAAGGTCGTGGTATTGTTTCATGAACTATTTAGTAATGTGAAAATACACTTTGATTAAGTGAAAGCTAAAATAAAAAAAAGCTTCAAATCGATAAGATTGAAGCTCTATTTTATATAAAAAAGTTATTAACTTTTATCCTAATATCATTCCTGCAATTGTTGCTGAAATAAGTGATGCTATACTTCCTCCAATTAATGCTTTCATTCCAAATTTTGAAAGTGTTTTTCTTTGGCCTGGTGCTAATGATCCAATTCCTCCAATTTGAATACCAATGGATGCAAAATTAGCAAATCCACATAGCATATATGTAGCCATTATGATAGACTTTTCATACGTTAAATGAGTTGCGTTTGCAGCATTTTTTAAATCTGCTAATTGAATATATCCAACAAATTCACTTGCAGCAAGTTTAATTCCTAAGAGTTGTCCCATCATCATCATGTCTTCTTGAGCAACTCCAATTAACCACATAAGAGGGGCGAATATTGTACCTAAAATAAACTCTAAGGACAATCCGCTGTATGAAGTATTATTTGTAATTATTTCATTTAAAGAAGTAAAATGCCAATCCATACCTAATGAAGCGATAGTGAAACCGTCAAAACCTGCAACGAAATCTAATATCCCATTAAGCATAGCTATCAAAGCAACAAATACTAAAAGCATGGCTCCAACATTTACAGCCAATCGTAATCCTTCAGTAGTACCGTTAGCAATAGCGTCAAGTAGGTTTGAACCAATTTTTTCAGAAGAAACTTTTACGTCTGTATTCACTTCTTCTGTTTGTGGATATAATATTTTAGAAATTACAATAGCACCAGGAGCAGCCATAACAGAGGCAGCTAATAAATGTTTTGCAAATACTAAACGCAACACTGGGTCATCGCCACCTAAAAAGCCAATGTAAGCTGCTAAAACAGCACCAGCTACAGTTGCCATTCCACCAATCATTACTAAAAGCATTTCAGACTTATTCATTTTTTCTAAGTATGCCTTTATTAATAAAGGTGCTTCGGTTTGACCTAAAAAGATGTTTCCTGCAACGCTTAAACTTTCAGCTCCTGATATTTTTAAAAGTTTACTTAAAAGCCATCCAAATGCTTTTACTATTCTTTGAATTATTCCTAAATAAAATAAAACTGAAGTTAATGCTGAAAAGAATATTATTGTTGGTAATACTTGAAATGCAAAAATAAATCCGAAGGTGTCCATATCTACAACTAGACCTTCAAATAAAAATTTACTTCCTGCGCGAGTAAAATCTAAGATGCTAATAAATACTTTTCCAACGGCTTCAAAACCGTTTTGAATAAATGAAACTTTTAAAACTCCAATGGCAATAACTAACTGAAATGCCAATCCAATTCCAACCGTTTTCCAATTAATTGCTCTTCGATTCGAACTAAATAAAAAAGAGATGAAGAGTAGTGAAATCATTCCTAATACACCTCTCCATAAACTGGTAAAAGAAAAGCCTTCACTTGGAATGATTCCATTTAATTGAGCTTCTTCTTTATTCTCAACTATGGGAATTACTTCACTTTTTTTCTTCTGAAAAGCATAAGAAACATTGTTTTCGGTAAACACTAGAGTGCTGTCTGTAGTTTCAGTAATATGGTATCTGCGGATTGTATCGTTTGGTTGGTTGTAGAAAAAAACCAATAAATTATTTTGAAGGATATAATCACCAGATGCTTTTAAATTGTCTTTTGAAGCTATTTGATATTGGAAAGCACCTTTTGATAATTGTAAAATATCGTTTTCAGAATCTATATCAATTAAGGATGAGCCTTGACTATCTGTAATTTTTGAAAATTGCCAAACGGTTTCAATATTCTGCCCAAAACCTAAGTTATTGATGGCAATCATTAAAACGGCAATGAGTATATTTCGCATATTATTTTTGTCTTTTAGAAATTTCATCGCGAATACCAGCAGCTTTTTCATAATCTTCGTTTTCTACGGCTTGGCCAAGCATTTCATTTAATTGTTTTAAAGAATGTTTGCTATAATCTGTAGTGATTTTTGCAACTGATTCTTTGTCTTCTCCAAGAATAAGTTCGCCAATAATTTCTTCTTCTTTAGCAGATTTCTTTTTCTTTTTTTTAGGAGTAGATTTTAGAAAAATACCAGCTTTTTCTAAAATATTTTTATAAGTAAAAATAGGTGCTTTAAATCGTAAAGCTAATGCAATAGCATCACTTGTTCGAGCATCTATAATTTCTTCAATTTTATCTCGTTCACATATGATACTTGAATAAAATACACCATCAACAAGTTTGTGTATAATTACTTGTTTTACAACGATATCAAATCGATCTGCGAAACCTTTAAATAAATCGTGTGTAAGTGGGCGAGGAGGTTTTATTTCTTTTTCTAAAGCAATTGCAATGGATTGTGCTTCAAATGCTCCTATAACAATAGGTAATTTTCTTTCGCCATCTTCTTCACTTAAAATAAGCGCATAGGCTCCATTTTGAGTTTGACTGTATGAAATTCCTTTAATTGTAAGTTTTACTAAACTCATCTTGAAATTTTCAAATAATTAGATTTATTATTTAAATAAAAAAGCTATTTAATTTATTGGAGCTTCCATGAAATTAAATAGCCCTTTTAATGGGTACAAATTAATAAAAAATTATGCGTTTTGAGCTTTAAACTCTTTTATTTTTTCAGTTAGTTGAGGAACCACTTCAAATGCATCGCCAACAATACCATAGTCTGCAGCTTTAAAGAAAGGTGCTTCAGGATCATTATTGATTACTACTTTTACTTTAGATGAGTTTACTCCAGCTAAATGTTGAATTGCTCCTGAAATACCAATTGCAATATATAAATTTGAAGAAACTGGTTTTCCTGTTTGCCCAACGTGTTCGCTATGTGGTCTCCATCCCATATCACTTACAGGTTTTGAACATGCAGTAGCAGCGCCAAGAGTTGTTGCTAAATCTTCTAACATTCCCCAGTTTTCAGGGCCTTTTAATCCACGACCTCCAGAAACTACTATTTCAGCATCAGCTATTGTTACAACATCGGTAGCTTTATTAACAGAAACAACTTCTGTGTTAAAATCATTTTCAGATAATTCAGGTGAAAAATCTTCTGAAGAAACACTCACTTCACTTTCTTTTAACCCATAAGCATTTTTAGCTAATCCAATTACTTTAGTTTCCGTAGAAATTTCAGTAATAGCAAATGCTTTGTTTGAATACACTGTAGATTTTATTTTAAAAGGATTTACGCTTTCAGGAACATTGGTTGCATTTGCAACATATCCAGCTTTATTATTTACGGCTACTAATGGAGACATGAATTTTCCATTAGCACTAGAAGAAATTATAATTACTTGAGCATTCTCTTTAGTTGCAGCTTGTGAAACTACATCAGCATAGGCTTGAGCATTGAAATTGTCAAGTTTGTTATTTGAAACTTGTAACACTTTAGATGCACCATATTTACCTAATTCATTTGTGTCATTGCTGTTAATTGATATAGCAGTTACAGTTGTGCCAAGCATATCTGCAATAGCTTTACCATATGAAACTGCTTCAAAAGCAATTTTTTTAAATTTTCCTTCTTCAGATTCTGTAAAAACGATTACTGACATATTATTTTATTTATAATCCTTTTTTAAAGGATGAATATTAATTTTATTAAAATTTATTTCAGAACTAAATCACTTTAGCTTCATTATGAAGTAAGTTAACTAATTCATCAACACTGTCTACTAACTTTACTGCTCCTTTAGGTGCAAGTTTTTCAAAGTTTATAGTAGTTGTGTTAGTTGCTGCGTCAATAGGTTCTTTAACGTGTAAAGGCTTGCTTCTAGCTTGCATAATCCCCCTCATATTTGGGATTCTAAGATCACTTTCTTGAACCAATCCTTTTTGTCCGCCAATTACTAATGGTAATGAAGTTTTTAATGTTTCTTTACCGCCATCAATTTCTCTACTAGCTGTTACATTAGTTCCTTCAACTTCAATGTCAATACACATATTAACGAAATTAGAACCAGTAAGTTTTGCAATCATACCTGGAACCATTCCTCCATTGTAATCAAGTGATTCACGACCAGCTACCACTAAGTCATATCCACCTTCTTTCACAACGTTTGATAATTGTTGGGCTACGCTAAAACCATCAGTTGCAGGAGTATTAACTCTAATCGCTTCATCAGCACCAATTGCTAATGCTTTTCTAAGAGTTGGTTCTGTTTCTGGACCACCAACATTAATTACATGAACGTTTGCACCTTGTTTCTCTTTAAACCACATGGCACGTGTTAAACCAAATTCATCATTCGGATTAATAACAAACTGAACACCGTTGGTGTCAAATTTTGTGTCATTTTCAGTAAAATTAATTTTTGAAGTGGTGTCGGGTACGTGACTTATACACACTAATATTTTCATTGAATTATTATTTTATATTGCATAAATTTTAGGGTTACAAAAGTACATATTTATTTTCAAATTATATATTATGCATGCATAATAATATGCTAATTATTCATAATAAATTGTTACACGCATATAAATAATGTTATTTTTGTGCCCTCCTTGGAAAAGGCAAGAGATTAAAATATTATAACTTAACGATATAGGTATAAATAATAGAAAGAAATTTATGAAGACAATTCAATTTAGAGAAGCAGTTTGCGAAGCAATGTCTGAAGAAATGCGTCGTGATGACACGATTTATTTAATGGGTGAAGAAGTTGCCGAATATAATGGTGCTTATAAAGCTAGTAAAGGAATGTTAGATGAATTTGGAGCGGAAAGAGTAATTGATACTCCTATTGCAGAACTAGGTTTTTCTGGTATCGCAGTTGGATCTGCAATGAATGGTAATCGACCTATTGTTGAGTATATGACATTTAACTTTTCTTTGGTTGGAATTGATCAAATCATTAATAACGCAGCAAAAATGCGTCAAATGAGTGGTGGACAATTAAATATTCCTATAGTGTTTAGAGGACCTACTGCTTCTGCAGGACAGTTGGCTGCAACGCATTCACAAGCTTTTGAAAGTTGGTTTGCTAACTGCCCAGGTTTAAAAGTGGTTGTGCCTAGTAATCCTGCTGATGCTAAAGGATTATTGAAAAGTGCAATTAGAGATGATGATCCAGTAATCTTTATGGAAAGTGAACAAATGTATGGTGATAAAGGAGAAGTGCCTGAGGGAGAATATTTAATTCCTTTAGGAGTTGCTGATATTAAAAGACCGGGGAAAGATGTAACTATTGTTTCTTTTGGTAAAATTATTAAAGAAGCATATAAAGCTGCTGATTCTCTTTCAGAAGTGGGGATTGAATGCGAAATTATTGATTTAAGAACCATTCGTCCAATGGATCATAAAACTATTCTTGATTCAGTAAAGAAAACAAACAGATTGGTAATTTTAGAAGAATCATGGCCGTTTGGAAATATATCAACTGAAATCACCTATCAAGTTCAAGAGCAGGCATTTGATTATTTAGATGCTCCAATTATTAAGATTAATACTGCTGATACACCAGCACCATATTCTCCTGTTCTATTAGCCGAATGGTTACCAAATAGTGAAGATGTAATAAAAGCGGTAAAAAAGGTGTTATATAGATAATTGAAAATCATCAATATATCTTTTTAAAGTAAAATATCCTCAAATCTATTAAGCAACCTATGAAGTATTTATTACTTGTTCTGTTTTTATTTGTTTCTTTTATAGGAATCTCACAAACTAAAGTGAGTGGTGTAATAAAAGATTTATCAGGTGAACCTGTGGCTTTTGCGAATGTTATTTTTAAAGATTCTTACGAAGGTACTATTACGAATGAAGAAGGACGTTTTTATTTAGAAAGTAATAAGACTTATACAACAGTTCTATTTTCTTTTATTGGTTATCATTCAAGAGAAATTCTACTTGCTGAACGAAGTAATTTTAATATGGAGGTTGAGCTTGAAGAGAAAGCGGCTTCTTTAGACGAGGTAGTAATTTATAGCGGGAAACAATCTAAAAAGAATAACCCTGCAATTGATATTCTTCGGAAAATTTGGGAGAATAGAAGGTCTAACGGAATTAAAAAGTTTAAACAATACTCCTTTGATAAATACGAAAAATTAGAGTTCGATTTAAATACAATTGATTCTGCTTTAATTAAAAGTAAATTGTTTCGAGGGATGGAGTTTATCTTCGATCAAACAGATACTTCTAGAATTACAGGAAAAACTTATTTGCCAATTTTTGTAAATGAAGCTGTTTCTAAAGTGTATGGCGATAATAATTATAGTAAAATTAAAGAAGAACTGTTAGGAAACAAAAATAGCGGGTTTAGTGAAAATCAGACTATTATTTCTTTTGTAAAAGACTTATATAATGAATATGATGTCTATGATAATTACCTGAAGTTTTTCGATAAAAGTTTTACAAGTCCAATAAGTCGTACAGGAATCCAGACTTATAATTATGTGCTTTCTGATAGTGCATTCATTGATAACAAATGGTGTTACAATATTATTTATTACCCAAGACGTAAAAATGAATTGACATTTAAAGGTGATTTCTGGGTAAATGATACCACATTCGCAATTAAAGAAATTAATATGCAACTTTCTAAAAGCGCCAATATTAACTGGGTGAAGGAAGTGTATATGGAACAAGAATTCGAATTGTTAAACGATTCAGTTTTTTTACTTAAGCGAGATTATTTCTTATCCGATTTCTCTTTCAGAAAAAAAGAAGAATCTAGAGGAATGTATGGTAAACGAACTACCTTGTACGACAACTACAAGTTTGATGAACTAAAAGAAAGAGATTTTTACGATGAAGAAGTTTATTATTTCGACAAAGACGTATATAATAGAGGTGATGCATTTTGGAATGAAAACAGACAGGAAAGCTTAAGTAAAGACGAGGAAGGTGTTTATAAAATGCTAGATACGCTTAAAACTGTTAAAAAGTTTAAGCGCCTTTATAATTTAGGATCTGTTTTAGCTTCTGGTTATTGGGAGTTTCCAGAATGGAATTTTGATTATGGACCTATTTTCTCAACCTTTGGTTATAATGAAGTAGAAGGATTAAGGCTTCGTACTGGAGGAAGAACCTATTTCAGTCAGAATGATCCATGGCGTTTAGAAGGGTTTGGTGCCTACGGATTTAAAGATGAGAAGTTTAAATTTGGTGTGTCTGGAAAGTGGTTAGTTGATAAAAAGAAACGAGTAATTTTATCGGGTGGTTATAGACAAGACGTAGAACAAATTGGAGCAAGTCTTACAACTTCAAGAGATGTTTTAGGGCGTAATTTAGCCTCATCATCTATTGTTGGTACAGGAACTAATGATAAACTAACCTCTATAAAATTGGCAAATTTTGCAGCAGAGATTGAACCTTTTAGAAATGTAGTCACAAGGGTGGATGCTTCGTATAGAACATTAGAATCTGCTTCGCCAACGTTTAGCTTGGATTATTTAAATGATGATTTAGAAGAGCCAATAAAATCGGATATTAATCAAGCTGAATTAGTGTTTACAACAATTTACGAGCCTGGAAAGAAAACATCTGGTTTTGGTGTGGAAAGACGTACTGCTAACGAATGGTTTCCAACTTTTTTCTTGAGTTATACAAAAGGATTAAAAGGAACTCTTAATAGTGACTTTGATTATAACAAATTGCAATTTGCGTACCGTCAAGGCCATCGTGTTGGTGGAATTGGTAGATTGAACGTTTCATTAGAAGCAGGAAAAACATTTGGAGAAGTGCCTTTAGGGTTGTTAAGCCCAGTGCCTGGAAATCAATCTTTTTTCTCAATATATAATTCATTTAGTCAGCTAGATTATTATGAATTTGTAACTGACACTTATGCTTCATTGCATCTTGAACATAATTTTGGAGGTCGTATATTCTCAAGAATTCCATTTCTGAAAAAATTAAACCTTAGAGAAATTGTAGGTATTAGAGGAATTTGGGGAGATATATCGCAAGATAATATAAATTTGAGTCAGCCTGCATTTCAAAATATTTATGGAAATATTCCATTAACTCCTGAAAATATAGCGCCGAGCGAAGAAATGTATTATGAATATAGTTTTGGTGTAGGTAATATTTTTAAAATATTCAGAATTGATGTAAACTTTAGAGGGAATTATAAAGAACTTCCTAATGCTCGAAAATTTGGTGTAACGGGGTCTTTCGGTTTTTCTTTCTAATTATAAAACTCACTTTCCTTGTAAGCTTTTTAGGCTTTTACTAAATTTGCGCCCCCTTAAAAAATAATTATGAGCAAAAACGAAATACAGAGTTTCGATGTATTAATTGAAATACCAAAAGGAAGCCGAAATAAATACGAATACGATTTCGATTTAAAGAAAATACGATTTGATAGAATGTTATTTTCTTCAATGATGTATCCAGCCGATTATGGTTTTATTCCTGAAACGTTGGCGCTAGATGGAGATCCTTTGGATGTATTAGTCTTAGGGAGTGAGCCAACATTCCCAATGTGTGTAATGGAAGTGAAGCCTATTGGTGTGTTTCATATGGCAGATGAAAAAGGTCCAGATGAAAAAGTGATTTGTGTACCAGTTTCAGATCCAATTTGGAATTCATTAAATGATTTATCAGATATGAATCCTCACTTAAAAGAAGAGATTACTCATTTCTTTCAGGTATATAAAGATTTAGAAAAAAAGAAAGTTGATGTTGGTGGTTGGGGAGATGCTTCTGAAGCCTATGATATTTTAAATAAATGTATCGATCGTTACGAAAACAGCGATCATAAAATTAAAGGAAACTTTACGATTTAGTATAAAAAAAATCTGGCAATATTACTTTGAAATTTATAATAATTGAATTTCTTTAATAAATTTCACTATATTTATAGTTCTCCCTAGTTAATTTTTAATAATAATTTTAAAACATTTTAACTATGAGAACTAAATTAAAAATCACTACCTCTTTATTTTTATTCATTTCATTATTTATTTTCTCTCAAACCGAAGATCTTATCTGCGGAACACCAGATGATATTTCGCTTGATCCTCAGAATGCATATAGCTACTCCATAGATTTAGAGGATTTACAAGCTTTTGAACCTGTTGTGCTCAATGTCTTCTTTTGGGGAATCAACTAAAATGATGGTACAAGTGATAATATGTTAACAAAAGCAATGGCATTAAGGGCTATAGCAGATTTGAATATTATGTATAATAATGCAAATATATTTTTTAAGTATAAAGGATATGACTATATAAATTCAACAAGGTTTTACGAAATATATGGTCATGCCTGTGAAAGCAATCCTGACCCAAATGATGTAGATGGTGATTCTGGTTCATGCGCTTTATACAACTTTTTAGACGATAATCCTCAGTATGAAAATGATGAAGCGATCAATTTTTACATCCCTAAAAACACCATTGGTTTTGGGGGAACTGCAAAGTTTGAATCTTTTAGGGCTATTGTTGATTCTTATTATTTTGGGAATACTGGTAGGAAAACTACAGAACATGAAATGGGACATTTATTAAAATTAGAACATCCCCATACTGGATGGTTAAATGAAACATCATGCGAACATGTAACTAGAGATCCAAATGATGTTTGTGACCCAAATTTTCCTGAAATTCCTTGTTTTAATGCAAAATCAAGTGGAGACCGCGTAGTAGACACAGCAGCTGCCCCAGATTTTAGAAGAGAGCATTATTGGGAGCTTATTGATGCGGGATTTTCTGAAGAATATGCGGAAGCAAACGATACTCTTTATAAATACATAGTTCCTTTAATATGTGCATACGATAATATTAATGGAGATGATTGCCAAGAAACTCCTTATGATATATATACTGAGGATGTAAGAAACCTTATGGCATACACTATTCCTACATGTAGAATGGGTTTAACCATAGGGCAATTAATTAGAGCAAGAGAAACGATAGACGTATATAATCATTTTCCAGAGGTGACTAATGATATAGGAATTGAATCTTTGTATGAACCCTATCAAGGAGAATATTATGTGGCGGGCCCTTCAACCAGTCATAACCCACCTTTATTTCAACCTGGATTTACTTATCGTTTTGTAGAATGTAGCGGTGATAATCCGCAGCCTGCAGATTTTGATGAAATTTTCATATATAACATCAACTCTATACTTTCCAGTTTCGAGAAATCAGATTTAGACTATCATAGCATGATACACCCTAATCATTCAGCAATTTTAATAAAACATGATATTTTTGGAACTGAATTTTTAACACAGCCAAAAAAATGCTATAATAATTTTAACAAAGCATCCAGTGGAGGTCTAATAACCAAGTTTAATGATGGTGTTTTTAATACAAATGTCACAATTACTCCTCAAGATTCCACATCGATAAATAATCAAAACTTAATTCAGAACCTAGAAAATGGATTGTATAAAATAGAGAAAAGTTATAATGATGGAGCCGTAGAAGAAACAGTGATTATAAAAGACAATAATTAATTTGTAAATTGTCATTCAGACCCCCGAGTCATAGCGGGGAAGAATCTAATTATAAATGATTCAACGTTTTGCTCTGAATATTAATTTTAAAAAAATGAAAAATTTCTTATTGTTACACCTCTTATTTGTTACTATAACGCTTCATGCCCAATTTGGTCCACAACAAATTATTTCTAATGATGCGGCTGTAGCTAGATCAGTCTATGCTGCAGATTTAGATGGAGATGGTGATATGGATGTGCTTTCTGCCTCTGAAGGAGATGATAAAGTGGCATGGTATGAGAATTTAGATGGTTTGGGAACTTTTGGAGCACAACAACTTATCACAGCAAATTTACACGCAGCAATAGATGTTTTTACAGCCGATCTAGATGGAGATGGAGATATGGATGTGCTTGCAGCATCAAAAGGGTATAATATTAATGATGGATCAATAGTTTGGTATGAAAACCTAGATGGTTTGGGGGGGGTTAGTAGTCAACGCATCATTTCAACACTAACAAACGGTGCTATTTCTGTGTCTGCCATCGATTTAGATGGTGATGGAGATCTAGATGTACTTTCTGCTTCATTTAGTGACAATAAAGTAGCTTGGTATGAGAATACAGATGGCTTGGGTAATTTTGGCCCTCAACAAATTATTAGCAATACCGCTTCTAGTGTAAGAGAAGCTTATGCTGCCGATCTAGATGGAGATGGTGATATGGATGTATTGGCTGCAGAAGCTGCTGAAGATAAAGTGCTTTGGTTTGAAAACACAGATGGATTAGGAACTTTTGGCCCAGAGCAAGTGATTACTACTAATGTAAATGGAATACTTTCTGTCTATGCTATAGATATTGACGGGGATGATGATATGGATGTTCTTTCTGCATCACCCTCAGATGATAAAGTGGCATGGTATGAAAATGTAGATGGGCAAGGTACTTTTGGGACGCAACAAATTATATCTAATACTGCTGATGCAGTACGTTCAATATCCTCTGTTGATGTTGATAATGATGGCGACATGGATGTACTTTGCGCAATGTCTGGAATTAACACAATAGCTTGGTTTGAAAATATGGATAGTTTAGGTACATTTTCTACCTTACAAACTATTTCAAATCAAACAGAGAATTTGAGGTCTGTATATTCAACAGATATAGACAATGATGGTGATATGGATGTGCTTTCTGCATCATCTTTAGATTTTAAAATAGCTTGGTATGAAAACTTAACTATACTAAGCACTAATGACTTCTCTATTGTTCCTATTACCATACACCCAAATCCAGTAAAAGATATCTTAAGGATAGATAATACTTCAACAACTAAAATTGAGGCTATAAAAATTTATGATGTATTTGGTAGACTAATACTTCAAGAAAAAGAGCAATTAAATAACATTGATGTTTCATCTCTTAAAAGTGGGTTGTTGTTTGTGCAACTCTTTACAAAAAAAGGAAATATTACTAAAAAGGTGGTGAAAAAATAGTTCTTTTTTATCTAATTATTAACCCTTTTATATTCAATGTAAAAGGGTTTTTTAATTCTCTTTAATTTGTTACTTTTGCAAACTAATTAATTAATAATATTTTTTTATGGAATCAATGATGATTTATATGCCAATTGCAATGGCAGTAATAGGGCTAGTTTATATGCTGGTTAAGAAATCTTGGGTAATGAAACAAGATGCTGGAGATGGAAAAATGAAAGAAATTTCAGATCACATCTACGAAGGAGCTTTAGCTTTCTTAAATGCAGAGTATAGATTGTTGGCAATATTTGTTGTTATCGTAAGTATATTGCTTGCTATCGTGTCGTTTATAGTACCTACAACACATTGGCTTATTGTAATCGCATTTATTTTTGGAGCATTTTTCTCAGCATTTGCTGGAAATATTGGAATGAAAATCGCTACTAAAACTAACGTAAGAACAACACAAGCCGCTCGTACTAGTTTACCAAATGCATTAAAAGTATCTTTTGGTGGTGGAGCTGTAATGGGATTAGGTGTTGCTGGTTTAGCCGTTTTAGGTTTAACAGCATTTTTTATATTTTTCTTTCACTTCTTTATGGGAGGTGTTTGGACTAACACAATGGATATGACTATTGTGTTAGAAACATTAGCAGGTTTCTCTTTAGGAGCTGAATCAATTGCATTATTTGCACGTGTTGGTGGAGGTATTTATACGAAAGCTGCCGATGTTGGTGCTGATTTAGTTGGTAAAGTTGAAGCAGGAATTCCAGAAGATGATCCAAGAAATCCAGCTACAATTGCTGATAATGTTGGAGATAATGTAGGTGATGTTGCAGGTATGGGAGCCGATTTATTTGGATCGTATGTAGCAACTGTATTAGCAGCTATGGTATTAGGAAATTATGTAATTAAAGATATGGGTGGAAATATCGCTGATGCTTTTGGCGGAATTGGTCCAATCTTATTACCAATGTCTATTGCTGGTGTTGGTATCATCATTTCTTTGGTTGGTACTATGTTAGTAAAGATAAAATCAAACGATGCAAAAGAAGCTCAAGTAATGGGAGCTTTAAATGTTGGAAACTGGACTTCTATTGTATTAGTTGCAATTTCTTGTTTTGTTTTATGTAAATGGATGTTACCTGAAACAATGAGCATGGAGTTCTTTGGTGAAGGCTTACAAGAAATATCTTCAATGAGAGTATTTTATGCTACATTGGTTGGATTAGTAGTAGGTGGATTTATTTCATCGATCACAGAGTATTACACAGGATTAGGTAAAAAACCTATCTTAAAAATAGTAGAAAAATCAAGTACTGGTGCTGGAACAAACATTATTGCAGGTTTAGCAACAGGAATGATTTCTACATTTCCTTCAGTTATTTTATTTGCAGGTGCAATTTGGGCATCGTATGCATTAGCTGGATTTTATGGAGTTGCATTAGCTGCTTCAGCAATGATGGCTACAACAGCTATGCAATTAGCTATTGATGCTTTTGGACCTATTTCTGATAATGCTGGTGGTATTGCTGAAATGAGTGAGCAGGATCCTATTGTAAGAGAACGTACAGATATTTTAGATTCAGTTGGAAATACAACAGCTGCAACTGGTAAAGGATTTGCTATTGCTTCTGCTGCTTTAACTTCCTTAGCATTATTTGCTGCTTATGTTACATTTACGGGTATTGAAGGTATCAATATTTTCAAAGCACCTGTATTAGCTATGTTATTTATTGGTGGAATGGTGCCAGTAGTATTTTCTGCATTAGCGATGAACGCAGTAGGAAAAGCTGCTATGGAAATGGTATATGAAGTAAGACGTCAGTTTAAAGAGATTCCGGGAATTATGGAAGGTACAGGGAAACCTGAATACGATAAATGTGTTGCAATTTCTACGGAAGCTTCTTTAAAAGAAATGATGTTGCCAGGATTATTAACCATTGGTTTACCTTTAATTATAGCTTTTGTTCCAATGATTTTCGGAATGGAAAATGCTGCAATCGCTGAAATGTTAGGTGGTTATATGGCTGGTGTTACTGTTAGTGGTGTTCTTTGGGCAATTTTCCAAAACAATGCTGGTGGTGCATGGGATAATGCTAAAAAATCATTTGAAGCTGGTGTTGAAATTAATGGTGAAATGACGTACAAAGGTTCAGATGCACATAAAGCTGCTGTGACTGGAGATACTGTTGGAGATCCTTTTAAAGATACTTCTGGTCCTTCAATGAACATTCTTATTAAACTTACATGTTTAATTGGATTGGTAATTGCTCCTATCTTAGGAGGTCATTCTACGGAAAGTCATGAAGCAATCAATGAAACTAGCATTGAAATGAAAATGGATGCTGTAAAAGAAGCTAAAATTTCAAAAGAGATTAGAGTTGAAAAATCTATTGAAGGTGATGTTGTAACTGCAAATGTTACTATTGAAACTACAAAAGATGGTGAAACTACTTCTGAAACAAAAACGTTTACAGGAACTGATGAAGAAGTTACTAAGCAATTAGAAGCTCTAGAAGATGTGAATGTAGAAAAAGGTAAGAAAGTGATTAAAAAAGTAATTAAAGAAATTGAAAAAGTTGAAACTAACTAATTCAATTCTTACTCTATAAAAAAAAGCCTGACATGAAAATGTCAGGCTTTTTTATTTATAAGTTATTGCTTTTAAAACAATCCGTTTATTTCAGCGTCAATGCGATTAATCACATCGCCTAAATGTTCTGGGTTGTCTACAAAGTCTAGATTGTCTACATCGATAATTAATAAATTGCCTTTATCATATCCGTGAATCCAAGCTTCGTAACGTTCGTTTAAGCGGCTTAAATAATCGATGCTAATCGAGTTTTCATAATCTCTACCACGCTTGTGAATTTGACTCACTAAATTAGGGATAGAGCTTCTTAAATAGATTAACAAATCTGGACCTTCAGTCACACTCTCCATTAAATCGAATAATGACTTATAGTTTTCGAAATCACGATTCGTCATTAAGCCCATCGCATGAAGATTGGGTGCAAAAATAAAAGCATCTTCATAAATCGTTCGATCTTGAATTACTGTTTTCTTATTTTGTCTAATTTCTAATATTTGACGAAAACGACTATTCAAAAAATAGATTTGTAAATTAAAAGACCAACGTTCCATCTGATTGTAAAAATCATCTAAATATGGATTGTCTTCTACGTCTTCATAATGAGCTTGCCATTTAAAATGTTTAGATAATAAACGGGTTAATGTGGTTTTTCCTGAGCCAATATTTCCGGCAATCGCAACATGCATAAATCTTATTCCTTAGGGTGAGTTAGTGAATATTTGAGTAACTTTTCTCCGTTATAAATATACAGGAAATCTTGACTAAGCTGCAAATCTTTTACAGTAATTTCCGAAGTATTAATTTTAATAGGCACAAGGTTATTTTCATCGATATAATACAATTCATTTTCATAAAAAATGATAAGAGCGTCACTTTCATGTGTAACTTTACTTGATTTATAAGGTTCTAATTTATAAATCAATGAACCGTAATTGTTGAATTTCTGAAGAGAATTTTTGGTTATTAAATAACAGAAATTAAAGTTACTTTTCTGCGAAATAATTTCACCTTCAAGAGGGATTGTATTTGAAGTTTTAGTATTAACTCTATAATTATATAGCTGTAATTCTTGGCTATTAATATTAAAAATCCAAAGCTGATTATTTCCAGCATTTGTGACAGCTCCTGCATGGATAAATTCAGGTAGCATATTAAATTGAATTCTTTCAATTTCAGACAAACGATTGTCTAACATTACAACCGTATTGGTGTCTTCATAAAACACAATAATTTTTAAAGGGTTTATTATATCAACAGAGGATACTTCACCAAGTTGAAAATCATTAAATGTAAAATCACCTTCATTTCCTTCTTTAAAAATCACTTGATCTTTTATAAAATAAAGACTTTGATAATTATCTATTCCTATAAAAGTATCAGCTTTTAAAATTGTTTCTTCCACAAGTGTTAGTTCTTGAGAAAGTAATAAACTGGGAAATAATAATATGATAAAAAGATTTTTCAAAACGCTACAAGATACAAAACCTTAGCAGATTAATTTATACCCAAACCCTCTAACATTTACAATCTTAACATTATTATCTTCACTCAATTTTTTTCTAAGCTTTGTAATAAAAACATCCATGCTTCTAGCACTAAAGAAATCGTCATTGTTCCAAAGCTTATTTAATATAAAGGTTCGATCCAATACTTCATTTTTACGTTGAAATAAATGAAATAATAAATGAGCTTCTCTATGAGTTAGCAGGATTGAAGTTTCTTTATTTTCAAAACTTAGTTTTTGTTTCGGAAAGTTGAAGCTGTATTTGCCTATTGAAACGATATCTGTGCTTTTTTGAATAATATTTTTGTTTAGTAAAGACTTAATTCTAACAATTAATTCTTCCATACTAAATGGTTTTTTCAAATAATCATTTCCACCAATCGAAAACCCTTCAACTACATCTTCTGTTTGAGATTTTGCAGTTAAAAATATAATAGGAATAAAGTTGTTTTCTTGCCTAATCTCTTTTGCTAAAGTAAAACCATCTTTTTTAGGCATCATAACATCAAGTACTAAAATGTCTGGAGTATTTCTCTGAAACTCTTGATATGCATCTTCACCATTGACACAATGAGTTACTTGAAAATCTCTTGTTTCAAGACTTTCTTTTATAATCTGTCCTAAAGCAGGTTCATCCTCAGCTAATAAAATGGAAATATTTTTATCCATTCGGTAATGTGATTTTAAATGTAGTTCCTTTTCGAAGGTCAACAGTAATAGTACCTTCGTGTTTTTCAATGATGTTTTTGGTATAATAAAGTCCAATTCCAAACCCTTTTATATCATGTGTATTGCCTTTTGGAACTCTATAAAATTTTTCAAATATTTTAGTTGCTTGAGCTTTTGTTAAAGTGTTTCCAGAATCGTGTATGCTAAGTTGTATGCTGTTATCTTTTTTCTGAAGTGAAACCTTTATAGCATCTCCGCCATATTTTAAAGCATTGTCAATACAATTGTTAATGGCGTTTTCAAAGTGAAATGAATCTATTTTATAATAGCACTCGTCTATTTCAGATGTAAATTGAATTGTTTTTCCATTTAATAGTTCTTCTGAAAAGGTGGTAGTTTTTTCAAGTAAAGCTACTAGATCAATTTCTTCTAAATTTAACTCTAATGAATTACTATCTAATGTAGCGGTTTCCAGCAATTTTTCAACCATTACTGTTAATTTCTGAACTTCTTGTGTAGACATTTCAGCATATTTTTTACTTTTTTCAGGATTATTACTTTCATTAAAACGTTGAATGCCTTCTAGAGCAACACTTATTGTAGCAAGCGGTGTTTTAAATTCATGGGTAATATTGCTAATCAAGTCATTTTTTATGGTTGCTAATTGTTTTTGTTTCTTAATTATTTTCAGAAGATATAATAAAGAAAATATGATACTTGCAACTAATAGAAATGATAATAATAAACTTATTACATTTCTTTTTAAAACCAATAAAGTAATGTTATCAAAGAATATTTTTAAGCTTCCATTGCTTTCTAAAAATGAAGACGATGTAGTTGCCGATAGAGATGCATTATCGATTAATTCTTTTCGTAGTTTTTGATCAATTCCCCAATGAGAAGTATAATGAATTCCGTAGTTTAGACTAATGTTTTTTCGTGTCAATTCCTTCCGGAATAAGCTATCAACCTTATTTATAGATAATGAATCTTCTGAAAAAGACACAATAATTTTTGAGGTTAACATTTTAATAGAAGTGCCAATTTCTTTTTGACTTGAACCCCATTTCTTACTAAAAAAATGAGAGGAATTATCTTTTATTTTAATTTGAAGACTGTCTTTATTATCAGCAGAAAGAAAAGAGTATTTTTTTAAATCGGTTGAATCATTTACCTTAATAATGTTGATTGTACCATTCATAGAATCCATAGAATGGCCTAAAGAATCAATGTTTAAATTTCTGAAAAAAACATCTGATGGGATTGAATCTGAAATAAATGAAAGTGTGTTGTCTTTTGCAAGATTGGTATAATATTTTTCTACAGTATCATCTAAACTTGCTTGTACATCATTAATAAACTGTTGTTTTTCAGATTGATAATTTTTATAACTCCAATAGCCTTGAACACATAAAGTCAAAGCAATAACTAGACTAATAAAATAAATAATCCTTCTGAACTTATTTTCATTCATAGGTCAAATGTAGTGACATAAGTAGCTAGTTACCAAATTGCTTAACACACGTTAACACTCGTTAACTCAAATAGAGAGTCATGTTTCTAATATTTGCCTCATAATAATTAAAAAACACAGACATGAAGACACTACTTTATTTATCAATGGTATTTACTTTTTTATTTACAACGCTTGTTTCAGCTCAAGATTTTAAAGGAATTGCTACTTATAAGACACAACGAAAAATGGAAATTGAAATGGACAGTACACAGATGAGTACTGAAATGCATCAACAAATGATGGCGATGATTAAAAAACAGTTTGAAAGAGAGTACACTTTAAATTTCAATAAAAATGAATCTATTTATAAACAAGTAGAACAATTAGATAAACCAACGGGAGTAAGTAATGGAGGAATGCAAATTGTAGTAGCAGGATCTGGCGATAATGATGTATTGTATAAAAACACAAAAGAAGCCTATTTTTTAAATCAGAATGAGCTTTTCAGTAAGCAATTTCTAATTAATGATAGTTTAGAACAACCAGAATGGAGCTTAGAAAAAGAAACTAAAAACATAGGTAATTATACTTGTTTTAAAGCAACTTATAAACGAATGGTTCCTGAAGAAAGAATGGGCCCACCTAGTAATGATGAAACAGAAATTTCTGAAGTAGAACAAACGGTTACTGCATGGTATACTTTACAAATACCTATAAAACAAGGCCCAGGAATGTATTATGGATTACCTGGTTTAATTTTAGAAGTTAGCGCAGGTAATCAATCTATTTTATGTAGTAAAATAGTTTTAAACCCTAAAGATGGTATTTCTATTGCTCAACCTACAAAAGGTAAAAAAGTGAATCAAGAAGAGTATGACGTAATTATGGAAAAGAAAATGAGAGAAATGGAAGAACGTAGGAATTCTAATAGAAGAGATGACGGAAATAGTATCGAAATTAGAATAGGCGGATAAAAACAAAATATCCTTATAACATCAATCAAAAAAATCATGAAAAAATTAATTTGGGCATTTCTGCTCTTATTCTCTATTTCTGTTGCTGCTCAAGAAGTTAACATTAGAGGAGTTATAAAAGACAGTATAGGAGCGCCTCTTGAATTGGCAAATATTATTGCAACAGTTAAAAGTTCAGGAGCAATTGAATCGTATGCGATTACTAATTATGAAGGGATGTTTCGGTTAAATGTGCCAGCAAATAACACCTATATTTTAAAAGCTAGTTTTTTAGGATATGAAACAATCGAAAAGGAAGTAACTGTCTTAAAAGATTCAGATGATATGAAATTAGATTTTGTGTTAAATTCTATGGCTTCAGAGTTAGAGGGGGTTGAGCTGGTTTATGAAATGCCTGTATCTGTTAAAGGCGATACGATTGTCTATAATGCTGATTCTTTTACAAATGGTTCAGAAAGGAAATTAGAAGATGTTATGAAGAAACTTCCTGGCGTTGAGGTAAATGAGAATGGTGAAATTGAAGTAGAAGGGAGAACGGTTTCAAAAGTGATGGTAGAAGGGAAAGATTTTTTTGATGGAGATTCAAAATTAGCAACTCAAAACATTCCGGCAGATGCTGTAGATAAGGTTGAGGTTTTACGTAATTATAATGAAGTAGATCAAATGCGAGGCATTGGAAATGACCAAGACAATGTTGCAATTAATATTAAACTAAAAGATGGTAAAAAGAATTTTTGGTTTGGAGAAGTTTCTGCAGGAATTGGAGTTGCAGATGATGATGCAAAATATTTAGTGCACCCTAAATTATTTTATTACAGTCCGAAATACAGTATCAATTTACTAACCGATTTTAATAACATTGGGGAAGTGCCTTTTACATTTCGAGATTATTTCAAATTCACAGGAGGATTTCGAAATTTTAATCGAGGTGGAGGAACCAATTTTTCAGTTGATGAAAGTGATTTAGGTTTTGCATTAATGCAAAACAATAGAGCTAATGAGATTGATGCAAAATTTGTTGCAGCTAACTTTAGTTGGCAGGCTTCAAAGAAATTAGATTTGAGTGGGTTTGCGATACTTTCAGATAATGAAACAAACTTAGTGACTAATTCAATTACAAATTATGTATTAGGTTCAACTGAATCAACCAACGCTGTAACAGATCAAAGATCTCAACTAGGAATGCTAAAATTAAGTGGTATTTATAAGGCTAACTCAAATTTTCAATTGGATTATAATGCATTATTTAAAACTGCAAATCAGACAGAAGACAATACAACTATTTCTAATTCAGAATTAGGGACAAACAATATTTTAGAAAATAAAGAGAATAAACCGTCGTCTATCAATCAGAATATAGATTTTTACTACACATTAAACGAAAAGAATATTTTTGCGGGACAAGTGCAACATTTATGGAAAGATGAAGACCCTTTTTATAATGCGGTTTCAGATTCAATTCCATTCTCTGGAATATTACCAGTTCAAGATTTACAAAACCGTTATAATATCAATCAGAATAAAAATATTAGAACGAATAAAATCGATGCTAAGCTTGATTATTACTATGTAATTAATAAAAAAAGCAATATTAATTTCACTTTAGGAAATACATATAGTAATCAGAAATTTAACTCCGGAATTTTTCAATTATTAGATTCAAATGAAACTACAGTTTTTAATGAAAATGAATTAAACAACAATGTAACCTATCGCTTTTCAGATACATTTTTAGGAATGCATTATAAATTAAAAGCAGGTAAATTCACTTTTACGCCAGGAGTTACTATGCATAATTATAATTTAAAAAATGAACAGTTAGGGACATCAGTAAGTCAAGGTGATTGGACAGCTTTGCCTGATTTAAATATCATTTTAGATATTAAGAAAAGTGAAAGTCTCCGATTTAATTATGCAATTTCTTCAGAATATACAGACATTAATAATTTTGCTGAAGGGTATGTGTTTAATAATTATAACCGAATGTTTCAAGGAAATAGAGACTTAGAGAATTCAACTTCACATTCGTATAATTTGAATTATTTCAGTTTTAATATGTTTAATTATACCAATATTAATGCTTTCTTAAATTATTCAAAAAGAATTAATTCATTGAAAAGTATTGCATCATTTGAAGGTATAAACCAAGTGAGTTCTTTAGATAATATTTCAAGTAATTTTCCAGATGAATCATTTATGGCTTCAGGAAGTTTCAGTAAACGATTTAAAAAACTTCAACTTAATTTAGATGGTAATGTTTCATATAGAAAATCTAATAATTCAATTAATAATCAGATTACCGAAAGTAAAAGTTTAACTCAAGATTATAGTGCAAGCTTGCGCTCAAATTTTAGAGACTGGCCTAATTTTGAAATAGGGTATAACCGAATCATAAACGATTATGCTTCAGGAAATGCGGACCAAATATTCTATACAGATCGACCTTTTGCGAATGTAGATGTCAAGTTTTTAAAGCACTTTACTTTTAGTGCAGATTGGAGTTTGTATAATTACTCAGACAAAGCAAATACCATAGAAAACAAATATTCATTTTTAAGTGCAGATCTTTATTTTAAAAAAGGAGAAAGTCCATGGGAGTTTAAACTACAAGTAACTAATATTTTAGACACAAAGTATATTAATAATGATGGTTTTAATGAACAATTTAATTCAACGAGTCAATATTTTGTGTTGCCAAGAATAATGATGCTTGTTGTGAAATATGACTTGTAATTCATTGAAATAAAAAGATTTAGCGATTGCCTTATCAAAAGATAAGGCAATTGCCCTATTGAAATGATTGAACTATAAAGGTATTTTTATGATGTAAAAACTCACATTATGAAAAAACTATCTTTATTATTCATATTAATGACTTCTTTTTCGTGGTCACAGGATTATCCAATGGGCATGATATGGGATGAAGAATCTTATCGAAGTATCCCTTATAAAGCTCAGTTTACTGCTTCTACCTATGATGATTTACCAGCGTCTTATTCACTAGAACAATATTCTCCTACGCCAGGAAATCAAGGAACTTATGGAACATGTGTAGCTTTTGCTAGTGCTTATGGGTTACGTACTATTATGTTAGCAAAAGATCTAGGACTAACCAATCGTCAGACCATTACAGAAAATGCATTGTCACCCTCTTTTGTTTATTCAATTATAAAGCATGAAGACGATTTAAATTGCAGTAAAGGAGCAAATCCTAAATTTGGATTAGAAGCACTAAAAATAGCAGGTGTTCCAAGTTTAAAATCATTGCCTTACGAATGTAATCCACAAATAAGTACTGCAGTTCAATTAGAAGCAATTGATTATCGTATTCGAGATTATCAAACGCTTTTCTTTTTTGACAATCAAGATTATGGTGTTAAAACAAATGCAACAAAAAAGGCATTGGCTGAAGGATACCCAGTTTTGTTAGGAATGAGATTGCCTAAAAGTTTTGCAAAAGCGAAAAAGGTGTGGAGGTCTTTAGAATCTGAAAAAGGAACAACAGCAAGTCAGCATGGCTATCATGCAATGGTAGTAATTGGTTATGATGATAATTATGAAGGAGGTTCTTTTAGAGTATTAAACAGTTGGGGTACTTATTGGGGTGATGGAGGTTTTATTTGGGTTCCTTATTCTGAATACGAACAATGGGCAATGGGAGCTTTACAGCCATATAGTTACTATAAAAGAAAGGGTGGAGATATTCCTTCGATACCTAAAACATCGCCAAATTCACCTAATAGACCAAGTACTCCAAGCTTGCCAAGAGTACAACCTAATAATCCAAATCTGCCTATTCCACCAACTATGGATGGAGTAATCGATGAAAATCCAATAGCAGAATCATTACCTGAAGGAAGCTTGCGATTTGAAACCAATACAGGTCAACCTATGGAAGTTACGAAAGTTTCGACACGTAATTTAGTAGTTGAAGATGATGTAGAAGGTGAAGATTTAGTTGCTTATAAAATGACCAAAGGATATCCTTCAGGAACTCGATTCAGATTTTATTTAAATAATGTAAATGAAGGATATATTTATGCTTTTGCAACCGATCTATCGCAAAAAGTAAATAAGATACTACCGTATAATGATAATATGTCTCCTTTAATTGGAGCTAATTCTGAGCTTGCTTTTCCAAGCGAAAAGAAAGTAATTAGGTTAGATGATAATAAAGGAACTGATTATTTATTAATTCTTTTCAGTCAACAAAAACTGAATGAAAAAGAATTACTTGAGATGATGCAAAATTCTCAAGGCGGACTTACTACAAAAATAAAAACAGCTTTAGGAGATAAATTAATTGATAAAAGTAGTATTAAGTATGCTTCTGGAACACCTGGTTTTTCTGTAAAAGAAGGAGCTGAAGGGTATGTAGTGCCATTGATGGTAGAAATTTCACACGAGTAATCATGAAAGGATATTTAATTATTGGTTTTTTATTGATTAGTTGTTTTTTATTTGGACAGCAACATTTTGTGGTGCAAAGTATTCATTCACTAAATACTTCCTATGCTCAAGTTGATACACAACGTAACTTGTTGATTACCTATGGATATAGTGATAAAACATTAAAATTTTGGGATTCAGAATCTGGATTGTTGCTAAGAACAATCGATTTAGAACATTATGTGAATGATTTAGAAGTAAATTCAAAAGACGGGAAAACGTATATACTAAGTAATAATACTATTACAGTATTTAGTAATGAAACTTTTGAAGTGCTTAAAACATATCCTTTAGGAAGGATCTATGCATTGGATTTTGTTACTTCTAATTCATATAACTTATTGACCTTTTTTGCAGAAGATACTGAAGGGAATCAGGTATTATATAGTCTGGATGAAAATACAGAGCAATTCAATTTAGGAAATACTCCAAATTTTCCTGGAGAAGGAAATATTAATCATTTTCAGTTCAATATAAACAAGACACATATTTTAATAACAACAGACATTTTAGAAGAATACCTTTATTCGTTTGACACAGGAAAATATATTGAATTAAAAGGAGATTATTTAACTCTTTTTGAAAATGGAGATGTGTTAAAAGTAGTCTATAATAAATCTGAAAATAAAGCAACCTATAGTAGAGTAAATCCTCAAAATTTATCTGCTGTTTGGAGTAAAACTTTTCTGTTAAAAGGTGTTGTTGGTGAAGCAATACCGTTTAGATCAGATGTATCATTAAATAGTAATGGTAAATCATTATGGATCGCACCAGGAACAACCAATTTTATTGAGTTATCTTCCAAAAATGGAGAGAAATTAGGAGAAATTAAAAAAGATGGACCTAAAATAGCAATGCTTTCGTATGGGAAGAATTTGTATGCTCAAGTAGATTATGATACCCCTTATCTAAAATTTAAAAACTATAAGAATACACCAGAAATTTCATTCGGAAAAAAAATACGAGACATCACCGAATTAGTTACCTATCGAGGTGAGGATGAATTAGAAATACTTTTTTCAAGTCAGTATGGCAATGAAATGGTTTCCTTATTGACCAATGAAAGAGTAACGAAATTCACAAATTACAAAACTACTTTTCGAGATGACTATAGTAATGGCAAAATGATTGTTGATCAAAAAAGCAAACGTGTTTTTTGTATGACATCAAATACAGATCCTATAAAGGTTTTTGAGCGAGGAAAAGCAAAGAGTTTTAGTAATTTAATTGAAAACTATAAAGGAGTTGAGCATTTCGATTATAGTCCACACACTAAAATATTAGCCAGTATATCTAAAGCAGGAATTCGTGTAATTAATACGAAAGAAGGCACTGAATTATTTTCAAAAATGATTGCAGCAGATATTCCCTATTTTAATCATTGTTTAAGCCTAGCACCACAAAAAAAATCATTCGCGTATGTTACTAATGAAATATATGGCGATGGAATCCATAATGACCAATTACATTATTTCAATTTTGAATCTAAAAAGCAAGAATGGGTTAAGGAAGGTCGTTTTTATTCTGTGTTTCATATAGAAGGAGGAAAAAAATTAATCGCTGCAAATGCTTCAAAAAAACAATTAGAGATAATAGATTTAACTAACGGAAATACACTTCGAACTATTCCATTAGAGTTTGGAGAAAAAATGTTGAATTCAGAAATTACACCTGACGGAAAACATATTTTATTTAGTGGTTATAATTTGCCTGGTTATTTATATGAAATTGAAACAGGGAAACTGGTAAATACAATTCAGAAAAGTGATTTGTATTTCATGAATGGTACTTTTGTAAGTAACACTATTATGGCTATTAGCTCTTCAGGAGCAATAAAATTTATTGATATTTTTGAAGGGAAAGAAATTTTACGATTGTATTTGTTTGAAGATGATAATTGGATTGCATACACACCTGAAGGTATGTTTGACGGCTCTCCTTCAGCATGGAGTAAAGTTGCTTTTATAAAACAAAATAAGGCAATTCCATTAGAAAGTGTATTTAATAATTTTTATACTCCAAGATTAATGCATAAGGTTTTAGTCGGAAAAAATTTTAAGTCTAATTCTGATTTGTCAAACCTGAAATCACCTCCTTCAGTTACAATTTCTTTCTCTGAAGGAACTAGAAATTTAGTGGTTGAAGATGATGAATTTGAAACAGAATTTGAAACAGAAAATGGTAATGGAACCATTTCATTAAAAGGAATTTCAAATGACGACACAGTTGAAACATTGCATTTATATCAAAATGGAAAATTAATTAATACTCAAACTAGAAATTTAATAGTAGAAGATGATGTTACTCAATCAAATAATGAGAAAAAATACAATGTAACTTTAGTTGAGGGTAATAATGAATTTGTTGCAATCGCTATAAATTCACAAAACACGGAGAGTATGCCTCAGAGTATACGAGTACATTATACGCCTAATTCTCAATCATTAATTAAACCTCAAGGAATTCAGGCACATGTTCTCATTGTTGGAATTGATGAATATTTAAATCCGAAGTATAATTTAAATTATGCAGTCGCGGATGCTACTGGTTTTCAGGAGAGTCTTCAGAAAGGCTTACAAGAAATAACGTCAAAAACTCATGTGTATTTCATTAAAAATAAGGAAGCAGTACGTGAATCAATATTTAAAAAGTTTCAAGAAATCGCTGAAGTTGCGAATCCACAAGATATTTTTATGTTTTATTATGCTGGACATGGAGTTATGAGTATAGATGAAGAAGAAGAATTTTATATTGTTCCAACCGATGTAACACAACTTTATGGAGATAGCGGAGCTTTAAAACAAAAAGGTATTTCTGCAAAAGAACTGAAGCAAATTGCAGCAGGAATCCCAGCACAAAAGCAGTTGTATATTTTAGATGCTTGTCAGAGTGCAGGAGCCCTAGATGCTGTTGCTTCAAGAGGTGTAGCCGAAGAAAAAGCCATTGCGCAATTGGCAAGAAGTACTGGAACGCATTGGTTAACAGCTTCTGGAAGTAAACAATATGCAACCGAATTTGATGAATTAGGACATGGGGTATTTACTTATGCATTATTAGAAGCGCTTTCAGGAAAAGCTGATAGTGGAGATAATAGAATTACAGTAAATGAACTCAAAGCATATTTAGAAACTCGTGTCCCTGAAATTTCTGAAAAATATAAAGGAAGTCCTCAATATCCTTCAAGTTTTGGTTTTGGTCAAGACTTTCCAATAAGTGTTTATAAGTAGTGTGGTTTTTATTGTATCACTTATTCGGTTCTTATGAATCTGAATAAGTGATACATATATTTTTAGGCTCTGTGAAAAACTTAAGCGCTTCGAAACCTCCTTCGCGACCAACACCGCTATTTTTTACTCCTCCAAAAGGAGTCCTTAAATCTCTGTTTAACCAAGTGTTTACCCAAACAATACCAGATTCAATTTTTTTAGAAATACGCATCGTACGGTCTAAATTTTGAGTCCAAAGTGTAGCAGATAAGCCATAAGTGACTCCGTTAGCCATATTAATAGCTTCTTCTTCAGTATCAAAAGGCATTATTGTAACCACAGGGCCAAATATTTCTTCTTGATTTACGCGGCATTTATCATCAAAAACTTCAATAACAGTAGGTTCTAGGTAATAACCATTTTCAGATCCTTCTACTAATACTGGATTTCCTCCGGTAAGTATTTTTCCACCTTCATCTTTAGCAATTTCAATGTAGGATTGTACTTTTTCCATGTGTGATTTAGATACTAATGCTCCAATATTTGTGTCTTCATCAAATGGATTTCCGACTTTTAATTGTGAAACTTTTGCAATAAAATCTTTTTTAAACTTTTCAAAAATTGATCTTTCAACAAAAATTCGACTTCCACATAAACATATCTGACCTTGATTTGCAAAAGATGATTTTAAGGTGACAGCCAACATTTTATCATAATTACAATCTGCAAAGATGAGGTTGGGGTTTTTCCCACCTAATTCTAAAGAAAGCTTTTTAAACATAGGAGCGGCAGTCCTTGCAATATGTTCTCCAGTTGTAGTTCCTCCAGTAAATGAAATAGCTTTAATATTTTTATGTGCTACAATAGCCTGTCCCGCAGAAGGACCAGTTCCGTGTACAATATTTAAAACTCCTTTTGGTAACCCAGCTTTTGTGCAAATTTCTCCAAGCAGAAAAGCGGTCATTGGAGTTACTTCACTTGGTTTAGCAACAACTGTATTTCCTGCCGCAATGGCTGGAGCAATCTTCCAAGTAAATAAATACAAAGGAAGATTCCAAGGAGAGATACAACCCACAACTCCAATAGGTTGGCGAAGGGTAAAATTCATGGTGTTTAATCCTATACTTTCATGAGCTTCACTTGCAAATTGAGTGATGGCATTGGCAAAAAATCTAAAATTACTGGATGCTCTAGGAATATCAACAGATTTTGCTAAACTTAAGGGTTTTCCATTGTCGAGTGCTTCGGCATAAGCTAATTCTTCAAGGTTTTCTTCAATTAAAGTAGCAATACGAAGCATGATTTTACTACGTTCGTCTATCGTTGTATTAGACCATATAGGAAATGCTTTTTTAGCAGCTTCATAAGCTTTTTCTACATCCTCTTCATTCGCATTAGCTATTTGAGAATATATTTCTCCATTAGAAGGATTGTAATTATCGATCCATGTTTCAGAAATAGGTTCGCAATAAGCGCCATCAATATAATTGAGAATTTTTTTCATGCTATTTAGGCTTATAAGCCATTGCTTTTATTTCAACAACTAAATTAGGATGCGGTAATTGATGAACGGCAACTGTCGTTCTTGTTGGCCCCGTAGCTTTGTCGAAAAAGGTTGCATAAACTTCATTATATCCTGCAAAATCGTTCATATTGACCAAAAATGTGGTTACATCTACAACATCTTTCATAGTAGCACCTTCTGTTGCTAAAAAGTCTTGAATATTTTCTAAGACAGCTTGCGTTTGTTCTTTAACATCTAATCGCATACTTCCCATTTCATCTACTTGATGAACACCAGCAAAAGTATTATCTGCTTTCCTTGAACTTGTTCCAGAAATAAATATAAAATCTCCTACTCGTTTAACATGAGGATATGCACCTCTTGGGGTTGCTTTTCCTTCAACTAATGTGCTTTTCATAATATTACTATTAAAGATTTGTCTGGTCGAGCGCAGTCGAGACCTTCAAAAACCTCTCGACTGCGCTCGATATGACATTTAATTTATAAATTTTTAACTACGGCATCGTCATGCAAAACCTCTTTAGTTTCTAGTTGAACCAAATCAAGTTTTTCTTTTAAAGTCATCGTATCATTTAACTTTCCATCATCCAATAAATTCAAGATTGCTTTATCTTGAGCTCTTCCTCTTTTCATTGCTTCGGAATAAGGTATATTTTCATTGAAAGTAACTAATGAATATTTCGAACTATATTCCGATGGAAAATTTTCTTCGAAAGCGATTTCAAGTTTTCTTTTTTGCTGAAATAAAGGATTAGCAGTATGCTCTTTCATTTCATGGAAATTATCTATTGCTAAATCGGCTATAGCATCTGCATCTTTTTTGCGAATGTTTTCGTAGGTTTTAAATACCTGCTTCCAATTAGTATTTCCTTTGGATAATTCCTCTTCAAACTGATTTAAAACTTCATCAAAGACTACAACATCTTCAAATGATGCATTCATTCCTTGTCCATAGAAAGGTACAATAGCATGAGCAGCATCTCCCATCAGTAAAGTACTTCCGTAAGTATTCCAAGGAGAACATTTTACAGTTCCTAAAAACCCAGTTGGATTTTCGAAAAATTCTTCAGCTAAATTCGGCATCAATGCTATAGCATCAGGAAATTCAGCATTAAAATATTCATTTACCTTTTCAGGCGTTGTTAATGTTTCAAAGCAGTAATCACTATTCTCGTAAGGTAAAAATAATGTCACTGTAAAACTTCCATCCAAATTTGGAAGAGCAATCAGCATATCTTTTCCTCTTGGCCAAATATGCAAAGCATTATTGGCTGTTCTAAACCCTCCATCTTCTGAAGGCGGAATGGTTAATTCTTTATAACCGTGAGTTAGCCAATCGATTGAAAAACTAAACAAAAAGTTATGATCTTGAAACATACTATTTCTAACTGCAGATCCGGATCCATCAGTTCCAAAGATAACATCGGCTTCTATAGTCGATTCTTCTCCTGAATTATATTCTTTAAAATTAGCTTTACTATTTTTTAAATCTACATTGGTACACGCCTGATTAAAAACTAAATTCACATTCGGTAATTTTTCGGCAGCATCTAATAAAATCATGTTCAATCCAGGGCGAGAAATTGAATTAATATATTCATCACTTCTTCCGCTATAATTACTCATGAAGGTATTTCCTTCCTTATCATGAATCATTCTTCCTAACATAGGAAGACATAATTCATTGACTTCATTTTCTAAGCCAACCATTTTCATAGCTTTTGCTCCTCTATCTGAAAAAGCAAGGTTGATAGAACGTCCTGCATCTAGTTCAACTTTTCTTAAATCAGGTCTTTTTTCGATTAAAGTTACATTATGCCCTCTTTGTCCAAGTCGCAATGCTAGAAGACTTCCACAAAGTCCAGCACCGATAATAAGTATGTTTTGTTTTTGACTCATAATTAATTTAAAACTTTTTTCAAACGTTCAACAAAATGAAATACATCTTCAAAACTATTGTAAAGTGGAGCAGGAGCTATTCGAATTACATCGGGTTCTCTCCAGTCACTAATTACACCAGCTTCTGTTAATTGTGTATGCAGACTTTTATCAGCGCTTTTTACTTGAATAGATAATTGACAACCTCTCTCTTCAGGATTTGAAGGAGTGATGATATTAATTCTCGAATCATTTAATTCATTTACTAGAAATTCTAAATATCCAGTTAGCTTTACTGCTTTCTTACGAATATTGTCAAAACCAGCTTCCTCAAATACATCTAAGGATGCTCTAATCGCAGCCATAGATAAAATGGATGGATTACTTAATTGCCAGCCTTCAGCTCCAGTTAAAGCATCAAAATCGTGGCGCATATTAAAACGTGTTTGTTTGTTATGTCCCCACCATCCAGTAAATCGTTTTAAATCTGTATTGTTTTCGTGTCGTTCATGAACAAAACAACCACCTAAACTTCCAGGACCACTATTTAAATATTTATAGGTACACCAAACAGCAAAGTCTGCATTGATATCATGTAG
>Ga0209345_10000888_pt1 | contig 38455 bp, 59 predicted proteins | sample Cruoilmetagenom7_FD_187294 | JGI IMG/M metagenome (GOLD analysis project Ga0209345, IMG submission 187294) | Oil polluted marine microbial communities from Coal Oil Point, Santa Barbara, California, USA - Sample 7 (SPAdes) (version 2) | ecosystem: Environmental > Aquatic > Marine > Oil seeps ...
TTCAACAAATTCTTTTTGTTTAATTATTACCCGATCAAAATAAAATTTAAATTCCTTTGCGTCTTTTTGTTCGTTCATGATATTGTCTCCTTTTATTTTTTATTTATTTAATGTATCTATGATAATTGCAAGTCATCCAAAGAATTTCCGAATAAAGGATGACATGAGTTAATACAAAGTTTCCAGGAATTTCTTTGAACTTCATCCCGTTTGTAGACTCCAGAAAAAAACCGTCTGCGAAGACCATCGCGTGGCCTACTCCTTTAATTTCGATAAAGTCGAGCGCAATAAAAAAAGAGGGTATTCCTAGTTTATTTCGCAAAATGTATTGGAGCAGTATGGCTTTGTCTTCGCAGTCGCCTGTTTTCAACGTGTAAGTTTCCTCAGGTGTTTGCCAATAATCTGATGGGTCGAATTTATATTCGATGTCGCATGTGACATATATCAAAGCATCTTCCATAGTTGTGACAGATATATCGTTTTCAAAATCATAAAAATCTATTTGTCCTATATACTTTTCATCGATAAGCTCACAGGCCGGCACAGATAGCAGGCAAAGAAAGATAACTCCGTACATCAGCCTGTCTTTTATTGTTGGTTTCGGCCTGCCTTGGTTGTATACACGTCGCATTTCTATAACTTGTTTGTGGCTTACATCCAAATATGTTACGATATTTCTGTTAATCCAACCGGCTTTTATTAGCTCCAAGATTTGCTCATTTTTTTTATTCATTGGGCTGTCTCCTTTCTTTATTATTTTTCTCTTCTTTCACTTTGGGGAGTTCTTCCATTAGCATCTCAGGAGTAATTCCTTTCCAGCTCCACCCTATCCAAAAAAACCGGTTTTCGTCCTTTAGTTCTTTTAATTTATAGAATGCTTCTATTCGCATCTCGTCTGTGATGCCTGACCAATCACAACCTGCCCTGATAAGATATTCAGTATCTTTTAATTTATAGAATGCTTCTATTCGCATCTCATCGGTAACGATGTCTTGACAGCATCCCATTTGATATTTCCACTCATCAATAAATTCATCCCAATGCTTCACCGCTCCAGCTTCTTTCGCAAGAGGCAAAAGAATATTAAAACATTTTTCATCTTTAATAGCTTTTCTTAACTTTGCATACTTCTTGCCTTTGAATATTTGCAATGCTAACTTTTTTTGCTTGCTACATTCCATGATTTTTTCTCCTTTTTATTTGTAGTTACTTACTCCTGCCATCTCATTTCCGAGAGGGCAGGAGTAAAGAGCTATAGATTGGCTATGTCTCCCCAAATTTTGGGCGGGATAGCCATCCAGCTAGTTTCCTTTCCTGGTTTTTCTTTACGACTATAAAGCTTGTCGCTATAATAAGAAAATATTGAACATGCTATGAGGTATGTTGCTAAAAACAGTATCAAGTAACTCATGACTTTCTCCTTTTTTTATAGTTGCTTGCCCTTGTTATCCCATTTCTGGAATAGCAAGGGTAAAGAACTATTCGGTTTCATTGCGTACGACATATTGATAAGGCTCGTCGTATATTCCATATCTGTCCAATTCCATCGTGATTTCAATCTTTACATCTTCAGCGAAACCCGGCTCTGCTTTTTGCATTCGGTCGGCTATTTTTTTTGCTTCTTTAAATGAATTGGTGTAAGTTATCATTTGATTATCTCCTTTTCCCGTAAAATGTTATGAGTCTCCCTGTTACATTATCATGATGACTAGTAGAGCAAAAACCTCTTTCCTCAAATTCTTTTTTGTAAGAAGCGAGTAATGATTTTTCGCTTTCTTCTCCTCTGCCTTTGCATTTGTCATGTTTATAATAACGATTGAGATAGTCCTCAACGCTATCGGCTTCTACTGCGCAATCTTGAAAAAATAGGTAAGTTTCTTCTTTTGTCATAATTCTGTTCTCCTTTTTTTTATAGTTGCTTGCTCCTACCATCCCATTTCTGAGATGGCAAGAGTAAAGAACTATTCGGTTTCGTTATGAATTACATATTCGTAAGGCGCGTCATAGATGCCGGAGTCTTTATTGCCTGATCCGTCCGTGCTCTCTGTTACTTGTATCCTTACATCTTCTGCATATTCGGGTTCTTCTTTTTGCATTGCAAGCGCTACCTTTTTTGCTTCTTTAAGTGAGTTTGCGTATTTTACCATTTTTCTTTTCTCCTTTTGTTTTTCTTTCTTTCTTACTTATAATATACACAAGATAAACAAAGTTGTCAAGTGGTTTAGTAAAAAAAGTAAAAAAAAGTAAAAAAAAGATAGAAAAGCAAAGAAGATAATGGTATACATGGATCACATGAAAGAAACAACTAAAATAAAATACAAAATATATAGAATAAGATGGTGGTTGGTGCAGTATCTTGCGATGAAAAGACCTGTGCATGTTGATGTTGAGACAAACAATACATGTAATCAGAAATGCTTGTCATGTTGGCATTCTCAAGATGTATTGCCGTTTCGGCTAGGAAGCATGAAGCTGGGTGATGTCGAAAGAATTATAGACGAGGCTAGTCGACTTGGCGTGAAATCGATAAAGTTTAATTATCGGGGAGAGCCTTCTCTTTATAAATATATCACGGATGTTATTGATTATGCTAAAAGAAAGGGTATTGTTGATGTGATGATTAACACAAACGGGATAATGAGTCGGGAGAGACTGATAGACATAATAAAGGCAGGAATTACAACGCTAATTATTTCAGTTGATAGCTTTAAGTCTAACGTATACAGTATGATGCATAATACGACAAAGAGAATTCATTCACGTTTGTTGGGCAACTTAATTTTTTTGAATAGATTAAAACAATTAAAACTAATAAAGACAACTCTTGTGATAAATATACACAAAAGCAATCTTAATAATTCGCAAGAGGATGAAGAGCATGACAAACAAAACATAAAGAAGCTTGATGGGTTTATTGTCAAGACGCGATATACTGAAGATAGAGAAGGCGATCATATCGCGTTTGTTCAGCACAAGAACAGAAAGAAAAGATGTCCGCATATGATGAGAAGGTTGGCAATTTTAGTTAACGGCAAGGTCTATCCTTGTTGTATGAGTTATCTCGAACCGAATGATTTACTTTTAGGAAATATATCTGAGAACAAATTAGCGGATATTTGGAACGGAGAAAAGAGAAAGAAACTAATATCAGATTATGCAAAAGGGGTATATGTGAAATCATGTAAAAATTGCAAGTCGGGGGATATCTGGAAAAGATGAAAGATGTATTGACTATAGACAGAGAGATCTTTAGACTTCAGATAAGGTTTATCTCTTTTAGCAATCTAAAGACATTGCTTGAAGGTTTGTTTGTATACATAAAGGGAAGAGGAGAAAAATGGCTGGCAACGGCTGACGGAAAGGAGGTATTGTATGATCTCGAACGAAAACAAACAATTATTTGGGCAGAACTTCAACGAAGAGGCAAGATGGATAAAAACGATATCGCAGAATTCCAGCGGTGGCTGTACAAAAAACACGAGAAAAAAATATATTGAGGGGTTTTTTATGATTAAATTAATAGAATGTCCTGTTTGTGATAATGAGGATTGGAAGTCTTTAGATTATTTACGTGATAGGGATTACTGGATTGACAAAGATTATATATTTGACGAGCAGATAGGGTTTAAGATATGCAAGACCTGCGGATTTGTTACATATGATTATGTCGAAGAAGAGATATTAAAAGAGAGATACAGGAGAGCGCGTCCTGTGATGCAATACGCTAATATTTTGACATGTAACAGGAAGAACGAATATCATAAAAAGTTTCTAACTTTAGATTTAATAAAGAAACTAGAAAGCGTCTACGATGTAGGCTGTGCGCAGGGGTCTTTTTTAAAGATGATGCGAGACAACGGAGTAAAAGAAGTTTCCGGATGTGAATGGAGCAAGGCTTTCAGAGATTACGCTATTTATGAATACGGGCTTAATGTTACTGAAGATGTCGAAATAGAAAATCGGCAGGACATGATTTGTTATTATCATGTATTCGAACATGTTCAATATCCGTCTGATGAGTTGCAAAAAGTAAACGAGCGCTTGAAAGATGATGGGTATTTATATATCGCAGTTCCTGAATACATGAATTATCTTGATGAGCCATCTGGAATGGTATGCGAAAACTTCGAGAAATTATATCAATTAGATCATGTGAACGTGTTTACAAAGACGTCCTTAAAAAATATTCTCAGTAGAAACGGTTTTAAAATAATAAAAGAAGACGATAAAATATATGGATATACTGTTTTATGCCAAAAAGCGCTGATCGAAGCTTGCGTGAAAGAGGACCATGATGAGCTAGAGGGTATATTAAAAAAGCAAAAAGAGGCATTTGAGCATTTGAATAAAAACGAATTCAGTAAAGCGATAGAGGTTTTTCCAGCTTTCCCTGAAGCTTACGTAGCTGCTTGTATACAACCGAACATGTTAAAAGATTTCGGAAAGCAGAAAGAGATGCTAGAGAAAGGGTTGAGCGTTTGCCCAGGTAGCGCAAAGATAAAGATGCAATTAGCAAGATTGTATTTTCAATGGGATGACAGCAATCCGCAAAAGACCTATTATTCTAATAACATAAGAAAGGCTGAAGAGATATTGAACGCTATAACAGAGGAGAAACCAGGAATAGAAGACTCTTATTATTTGCTTGCATTGATTGAAGCAAAGTATAAGAAAAACTATCAGAAAGCTAGAGAGTATTTGGGCAGAGTTCTGGAGATCAATCCGACTAAATTCACAGAGTGCAATCAGTTGATCGGATGGATATGGAAGGAACGAGGGCAAAACGAAGGGAAAGTTAATGAAAGCGAAACGAGGTTATAAAGAACAGAAATCAAAGATTAGTACAGGGAAATGGTTAGAACGTTATTTTAAAAAACGTACTTGCAGGAAAAGTATTATAAAACCAATGGTAAATGAGCATGACCATAAACTGGAATAAGATCAAATCTGAGTATATATCAAGCAATATAAGCTATGCCGGATTAGTAGAAAAATATAACGTATCCAAGAGCGCGATATTTGCTCAGGCGAAAATAGGGAAATGGGTAGAAAGAAGGAAACAATTCCAATATAATTCAGATACGAAGCTTCAGGAGAAAGCCGGCGATAGCGAGGCCGACGCCATTCTCAAGATGAAAGAGAAAGAGCGCAGTAAATTTGACAAAATAGAAACTTTGATCTGGCGTTCTATCATGGAGAGGCTAGTAGATCAGAATGGCAATTTGCTAGGATACGGAGAGAAAAAAGACTTAACTCCTCTACAAGTTGATCGGTTTATGTCTGCATTGATGAAATTACAGCTTATGCGATATAAAAGTTATGGTCTCGATAGGCTACAATTCACTAGTAAGCACGAAATCACAGGGGCTGACGGAGAGGAAATAAAGTATTTAGTTGAAATAAAAGATGTGGCGGTAGATGCAACAAATAGAGATAGAAATAAACTTGAGTGAGTGGCAGCGAGAAGTATTCAGACGAAGAAATGATTATAGATTTACGGTTATTAGTGCAGGACGACAGAGCGGGAAGACGTTTTTATGCGTTACATTAAATATATTGTATCTTATACAAAATCCTAATAAAACATGCTGGTGGGTAGCGCCAACTTTCACTCCTGCGAAGATAGCATTTAGACGCATGCTTACTGCAATCAATTTATACAAAATAGGCCATTCTGTCAATAAATCTGAATTGAGAATAGTTTTGGCGAATGGATGCGCTGTGGAATTCAAGTCGGCGGAACGAGAAGAGGGGTTAAGGGCTGAGTCAGTAAACTTTATGGTTGTTGATGAAATGGGACTGATCAAGCGGGATGCGTGGCAGTACGCGATGAGGGGCACAATAACAGCGACGGAAGCGCCTGTCATTTTTATCGGCACGCCGAAAGGGAAAAACCTCTTTTATGAATTATTCTTGCAAGGGCAGGATAGAACAGAGAAAGACTCTATTTCTTATCAATTCAGCAGTAGGATGTCGCCTTTTTTCAGCGAAGCTGAATGGAGAAGAGTGCAGAATTTACCTGAAAGAATTTTTAGACAGGAATACCTTGCTGAATTTTTAGATGATGGTGGGGAAGTATTCCGGAACATACGAAATTGCATAAAAGGGAAGTTGGAAGAGCCTCATCCAGGCAGGGCGTATTATGCAGGGATCGATTTAGCAAAGAGTGTTGACTATACGGTTATAATTATACTGAATGCGCAAGGGCATGTGTGCGCATTCGAGCGATTTAATGAGATAGCGTGGAGTGTCCAGAAAAGACGTATTATAGATATATGCACGAGATATGGAGCTATAGCTTTAATCGACAGTACAGGAATAGGTGATCCGATCCTGGACGATTTGCAAAGATCGTCTGTGAAAATTAGCGGGTTCAACTTTACTAATACATCTAAGAGACATTTGATAGAAACATTGTCGATGTCTATCGAACGAGAAGACATTAGCTATCCTGAAATTCCTGAGTTGATCAATGAGCTTAATATTTTTACGTTTGAGCAAACGCAGAGCGGGCTTATTAGATATTCCGCGCCGTCTGGGTTGCATGACGATATAGTGATCGCGTTAGCGTTAGCTAATAAGTTATATGTTGAAAGTTCAGGCAGGGGCATGATCGAGGCATACGATAGAGAGAATTATTACGAAAATTAAAAAAAAAGTTGACAGAGGAATAATAATTGCTAACATAACGTTATGCAGATAGGTAACTACAATTTCGGCTTTTTCAAGAAACAAGTTAGCGTTTCACCGCAACAACTGATGCGAGAAGTTTCATCTTCAGCATCCCCATATTTTTCTGACTACCAACCCGGTATTTATAATCCTGATAAACTCTTCGAGAAAAGAGGCAATTACGATTTATTTGATAAGATGCGAGAAGATGATCAGATCTCATCTTTACTCACGTTAAAGAAAATAGTAATTCTAAACACGGGCTGGGTTATAGAGTGCGAGAACGAGAACATAAAAGAATTTTTAACAAAGTGTCTGACTGAGTATTTAGATGATGTTTTTGAAAAAAAGATATTCAATATGTTGTCTGCGCTTGATTATGGCTTTTCGTTGTCCGAAAAGGTCGTTGAAACGATTGAAGATGAAGGCAAATCGAGATGGGTTTTTTCTAGTATAAAGACGAGAGCGCCGCATAGCTTTGAATTGCATAGCGACAAGTTTGGCGTAGTTGAGAAAGTTGTGCAGAAAACAGAAGAAGGCGACGTTGAGATTGCTCCCCAGAAATTTATAATATATTCTTATAATGCTGAGTTTGACAATCCTTACGGGAAATCAGATCTGAACAAAGGCGTATACCGATCTTATACGAGTAAAGACGCTATTATTAAATTTTGGAATATATATCTTGAGCGGTTCGGAATGCCTCTGACAATTGGCAAAGTGCCGAAGACGGCAAGGGACAGCGATAAAACGACATTCTCTAAGATACTTGAGAAAATACAAGCGAAAACGAGCATGGTTATTCCCGATGATTTCAATGTTGACTTTCTAACTGCGGCTAACGGCGCGGGGGAATATGAGAAAGCAATAGACAAACATAACTTGATGATAGCAAGAAAGTTGCTAATCCCTGACCTTATCGGTCTTTCAGGATCGCAGACAGGCGGCGGGTCGTACGCGCTCGGGAAAAAGCAATTTGAGATATTCTATCAGACTATAGAATTTATTAGAAGTGACATCGAAATGCTGATAAACAGAGAGATGATAGATCCGCTTGTGTTCTGGAATTTCGGAGAGAATGAGAAGGCTACTTTCAAATTCAATTTCATTGATGAGGACAAAAAAGAGAAAGACGTAAGGTTGTGGCTAGATAGTATAAAAACTGGCAAAGTGCCCGTCGAAATTCCTCATGTGGATTGGCTACTAGAGAGAATAGACGCTCCTTGTTTGAGCGAGGAGAAGAAAAAAGAGATAGCAGAAGCGAAAGAACGAAATCCGTTCAAAGAGAAAGATGAAGAGGAAGAAGATGAGGGAGAGGAAGGCGAAGAGGAAGAGAATAACGAAGAGAATGAAGATGGCGAAGATGAGAAGACGGATGGGGATAAGAAGAAGCATACGAAGATAGTATATAAAAGAGAATTATCCATCTATGAAAAAAAAGTTGATTTCGGGAAAATAGTAAGCGACACTGAAGAGATTGAGAATAGATATAAGGACGAGTTGAGTTCTTTATATAAGTTATCGATCAATAGTATTCTGGATGAAATAAAGCAGAAGAAAATAGTCGAACGGAAACGGTATGACCTTATCAATAGCTTGAAGTTGAAGTATACGGGAAGAATACATTTTTTGACTAAGAAAATGTTAAATGATGGCTATGAGAAAGGGCAAACAACAGTAAAGAAACATAAGCTAGTTTCTGGCGTAACGGATTTGAATGATATTGATATAGCGAACTGGATACGCGAGTATGCATATTATATTACAAGCGCGGAAAGTGATTTTATAATAGGCAAGATCAAACCGGTACTGATCGAAGGCATAACGGCGGGTAGGAGTATCAAGGATATGGTTATGTCGCTTGAGACTGCATTATCGGGTTATGACATATCGACGAAACCATATCGGCTTGAAGCGATAGTACGGACTGTCACGTTATCGGGATATAATGAAGCTAGACTGAAAGAATATGATACGTTGAGTGATGATATAGTAGCTTTCCAATACTCTGCTATTTTAGATGATAGAACATCCGCGCTGTGTGAAAGTCTAGATAAAAACGGGCAAGGGATATATAATCCTGACTACGCTCAAAGCATCAATCCGCCAAATCACTTCAATTGCAGATCGGTGCTTGTGCCAATTTTCTCAGATGAGCCGACGCCGGATATTAAATCTTTACCGGCCAACATTGAAAAAGATGTCGGCGGATTTTGGAAAACGAGAAGAGGAATGTAATATGTCAGGAATAAGTCAAAATGGCCTAAATCTTGGTGAGGTAGAAAACTCATGAAGATAAAAGTAGGAAACAAAGTATATGATAGCGCAGAAGAGCCTATAATGGTGATTTTGGCTGATCAGGATAAAATAAATATTATAAATATGCATCCGGATTGCACTAAATATGTTCAATATCCTAGCTTAGAATACAGTGTTGAAGATATAGAAATTTGGGTATCGAAAGAGGGATGACAGATTAAGAAACAAAAGATTGGAAGGAGAGCATTGATATTTTTAAATGGGGGGAGTTTATGCCGGTTATTCATGCAGGGATAGACACAGGAACACAGACTTATACAAAGAGCGCTAATTATATTTATTTTTTTAAGATAACCGCGACTGCAGGTGGGAAGGCGTTGGGTATCGGGTTCAGAAATGGGGTGAATTATGGCCTTGATCATCTCAAAGGCGCTCTTTATACAGACTCGTCCGGTCCCGATACTTTGATAGCGGGTTCAGAAACAGAGGAACTTGAGGGATGGGTTGCGCCGTCGACATGGCATTGGCTGGAGATAACGTCGCCTCCCGATCTTGTATCTGGGACGGCCTACTGGGCTGCGATGTGGGGAGATACGACATGGAAGGGGCCGGACGGAACAACAGGCGCTTCTCATATAGAATATTTATCTGCGACGTATGCGTCGTCATGGCCTGCCGGAGCGACTGGCTCTAGCTCGATGAATAACACGAATAATAATATATACATATCGATTGCTAACAGTTTGTCAGTTATAACAGTTCTTGACAGCGATACTTTGCAAAACGGATGCAAAGACAAAGCATACAGCGAGAATATCAGAGTAGCAAACGGAGTAGCTCCGTATACTTTTTCATGCACGGGTGGAGCGTTGCCGGATGGTTTAGCGGTGTCTGAAATAGGAGAGGTAATAGGCATACCGACGAAAGCTGGGCTGTTTAATTTTGATATAAGGGTAACTGATAACACTACAAGCACATCTGCTGACACTAAAGCGTTATCGATTGTGATAGACGATTATAAAACGTATAATAAGAAGTATAAAAGAAATCCGATCTGTTACGGAATGATAAGAAGCATCGTAAAGATGGGCGGAACGTATTATGCTTTTTTTGAAAAGAAACCGACAGACACATGGCAGATATACACGCGAAGTTCAACGGACGGTATCAAGTTCGGGAACTATACAGACGGGGCTTCTTCGGCATTGCTTGCCGCCGGGGGTGTTGGCGATTTTGATGAGTTTGGACAGGCGGATCCTGCTGTTCTGGTAGAAGAAGATGCAAATTTCCATATGTGGTACGATGCGCTGGCTGATAATAATGAATGGTTAGGGATAGGGTATGCTTATAAGATAGGGGCTGGAGCATGGACAAAGAACGCTACAAATCCTGTTCTTGAAGTTGGAGCGGCAGGGACTTGGGATGATAATTGGGTGCATCATCCTTGTGTTATCCACCACGAAGGACTTTGGTACATGTTTTATGGCGGTCATAGCTCTACAGAGGCGGCACAATGGATTGGTGTGGCGACTTCTCCGGACAGGGAAACATGGACAAAATATTCCGGCAATCCGGTCATAAAACCGACGGGGGACGGACCTGACACAAACGACATAAGGCCTTCTAGACCGGTTCTCATTAATGGGGTCTGGCATATGTGGCTATGGGGATATACAGACGCTAGTGACTCAAGCCGTAATTGTTTATTCACATCGAAAGATTTATATACATGGGCAAGAGTAGGCAACGGGAAAGATAGCGATCATGGCGGTCCAGATAGTGATGTTTGGTATTACGAAACTCAGTGCATGGATAGCATAGTCGAAAAAAACAAACTAAAAATGTACTTGCTTGGTTATGGTTACACATATACAGTAGGATATTCTGAACAAGATATACAAGAGGCGAAATAATGGAAATTAGAAATCCGATAATAAAAGGCGCGCCGATTGAGGTTGACGCATGGGTCGATGTGACTCAGAATGCTTTCAGAACAGGGGCTGACATTGATCTAAATAAATGCGATGGGACTTTATACATCGATGCGGCGCTGACAGATGAGACGGCTCATACGGGAACGAAGTTAATAGCGCAGATATCTTCGGCTGCCGTAGACAATGAATTTTGGCTGGATTATACGACTACGACGTTTGCGACAGGAACAGCGAACTTAGAGACGATAACGAGTAGTCCGTTAAACGCTGGCGATGACTCGATTACATGCGCAGACACTACAGGATATACAACAGCGGGCTGGAAGTTTATAAAGGATACAACGATAGCGGATAGTGAGATGATATATGAGATATCATTCAGCACAAACACAAGCGTAAAGATATTAGACGGCGTCAAGAGACAGCACTCTTCTGCTATGTTGTCTGATGTCACGGCGCAATGGATTGTTGATTTGCCAGAAACTGCGTCGAGAGCTAGAATTATATATGACAACACTAACGATCCAGACGGGGCTACGATAGCGACAAGATGTCGAGTCTCGAAACGATATAGCGTATAGGGGTATTAAAATGCCAACACCAAAACCGAAAACAGATGAGAAAGAAAAAGACTTTATCAATAGATGCATGAGTGACAAGACAATGCTTGAAGAGTTCCCTGATCAGGAAAAAAGAGCGGGAGTCTGTCACGCGCAATTGAAAGAAGAATTGAAAAAAGAAGAAAGCTTCGATTGCGAATGTATCGAATGCGGACATAAGACAACTTCTGAGGAACATTGTAAAGATTTAATATGTCCCGAGTGTGGTGGTAAGACGAGAAGATTAGAAAGACCAGGCACGGGGCAGAAATTCGAGAAGACGATTGAAAAGAAAGAAGTTTATGATATCAATGATTTTGAGATTTTCAAAGTAGGGACATGGCACAAGCAAAAGTATACTGAAAAAGACCTCGACGACATTGTTGAAAGTTTCGCTGAGATAGGCGCTGAGATAAAGCCATTTTTGAAATTAGGGCACGAAGAAAATCAAAAAATATTGCAAAAGGAAGGATGGCCGGCAATCGGTTGGATTACAAATCTCAGAAGAGAAGGCGAGGCTTTGATTGCCAAGATATCGAGTATGCCTAAAAAAATATACGAGTTAATAAATAAAAAGGCATATGGCAGAGCGAGCTCGGAAATATACTTTAATTTGCAGATGGGCAAGAAAAGATATCCAAGGGTTTTGAGGGCGGTGGCTTTATTGGGAGCGGAAACGCCTGAAGTCACGACGTTGGATGACTTCATAAATTTATATCAGCATGACAATTATGAAAAAATACATTCATACCAAAATCACGATTATGAAAAAATTGAATATTGTGATTTGACAAAAGAAGAGGAAGGAAAAATGGATTTCGAAAAAGAAGTAAAAAAACTGAAAGAACAAATTGAAAAAATGACAAAAGAAAATGTGGAAAGCGTAAAAAAAAGCGAGTTAATAGCAAAAGAGAACGAAACACTAAAAGAAGAAAAAGAAAAATTCGCGCATGACAAGAGAGAAGACGAGGTCAGGACATACGTTAAGGAAAAAATAAAAGAAGGTAAAGTCTTACCGTCTCAAGAAGAATATTATATTTCAGTTGCGCTAGGAGACAATGACGAACTAGTGTATTATTCTAAAGACGAAAAGAAAGAAATTAAAGGCGATAGGTTTGCGTTTCTCAAGACAATAATTGAAAACAATCCGAATATCGTTGAGATGGAAGAGAAGAGCAGACACATCGAGAAGAAGCATGTTGAAAAATTCTCATCGTTTAAGACTGAGGAAGAGAGAGGGGAATATCTCGATGCTGAAATTAAAAAACTTATGAAAGACGACAATTCTTTGACGTATAGCGACGCTTATTCTGCTGTAGTCGAAGAATTAGGGGAGGATACATAAAATGGCAATGGTTAACGGAGTAGGGAAAGAGTACGATATAACAATGAAATGCGGGACATACTGTAAAACGACTACATCGCAATATATGCTCTGTGGAATGCAGGGCAAAGACACAACTACCGCAGGGTTCACAGGCTATGTCACAAACGCAGAGGCGACAGGATTAAGCAGCTCTATCACGGCTGATTACGCGTTAGGTATTATTCAGTCTTATCAAAGCGCCAATTCAGAATATATGACAGTTAGACTATTCGGAATATCAAGAGCGATATGTTCGGCATCGGTCAACGCTGGTGATTGGGTAAAAGCTTACGAGGGATCTTCAGTAACGACTAGACGAGGGCAGGTAACGGCGATAGCTGACGCATCATCGATAACTGCGGGGATAGCTACAACATCTTCTTTCACATGTATTCTCGGGAGAGCGTTGAACGACGGCCAGACAGGAGCGGCTATCTCGCTATTTTTGAACCCTCAATTATACGATAGACAATTTATAGGGGAGTCATAACATGCCAGAAAAAAGTATTAGAGAAAACAAAGCGCTAAGTAATGTTAGCGTAAATTATAAAAATGCGGATTATATAGCTCAGGATGTACTGGCTGACTATAAAGTTACGCATCAGTCTGATAATTATCTGATCTATAATTCAGATTATAGATTGCCGGAAACTTATCAGGCGAACGGATCACCAGCGAACGTAACGAAATGGAGCGCGTCGACTAGCAGTTATTTCTGCGCTAAACATTCGCTGAAGGATGTAATAACGGATGTTGACAAGAACAATGTTGACTCTCCGTTAAATTTGGACAGAGACACAGTTGAGTTTCTAACAGATAAGATACAATTAAGACAAGAGTACGATGCGGCGAAATTGTTGTTTACAACTACTACATTTTCGAACTACACAGCTTTAACTGGAGATACCCATTGGGATACAACTACAGCCGCGCCTATACAAAATGTGTTAAGCGCAACTGGGGTCATTTTGCAAAGTGTGGGCAGAAGACCGAACAAAATAGCGATAGGTTGGACGCCTTACGTCGCTTTGCGGGAAAATTCAAGCGTATATGGCAGAGTTCAATATGTTGAACGGGCTGTATTAACGCCTGATTTGTTAGCGTCATTATTCGATGTTGGTAAACTATTCGCGGGCGCAGCTCAAAGAGACACATCTATGGAAGGGATAGCTGCATCGAAAAGCAATATTTGGGGCAACTATTGTCTAGTTGGGTTTTTTGAGAATGCTCCGGGGCTGAAGAAGGTATCAGCTGGCAATCTGTTTAGAGCGACAAGCGAAGGCTCGCCGTTCAAAGTCAGAAAGTGGTACGATGAGGATGTTGAAGGAACTTGGATACAGGTTCAGACGATGTATCAAGCAAAAACGGTAGCGACGTCTGCCGGATATTTATTTAGTGATGTATTGTAAGAGGTGATATGAAAGAAATAAAACTCAAAAGTATTGACAAAGATAAGACTGCAAAGAATGCTAAAGAGTATGAAAACATAACAAAGCAAAAGCAAAACGTTGAGAAGTCTGGCGATAAAGTATTATATCATCAGCGAACGGAGTATGGCAACGGAGTTGTTAAAAACAAACTGATTGGCATTCTGAAGGATGGCAAGACTATCTTTGATGTGGGGATAAAAAAATAAATGGCTTATGCTACTTCAACAAGCGTGTTAGTAATATTGCCCGGACTGCCTCAAACAACGACAACGGAAGGATACACGGCGAGCGTGGCAATAATAGACGCGCATATTGTAAGAGCGGACAGTTTAATAAATTCGAAATGCGCTAACAGGTACGACGTGCCTTTTAGCGCAGTCCCTGCAATTATAAAAACAATAAGCGAAGATGTGTCTGTTTATTTATCCTATCGATCTTTTTATACTCAAGATAATCAGAATAGGACAGAATATTTTGAAGAGTTGCGGGACAGAGCTTACGATTGGCTTGAGCAAGTATCAGACGGATCGATGAAGCTTGTTGACTCAAGCGGAAATTTGATAGCGGAGAGAGCGTCTACATCCGCAGACTTTATAAGTTCCAATACTGAAGATTATCATTCATTCTTCGATTTTGATGATTGTACTAATTGGGGATTTGACAGCGATATGTTGGACGCGATAGACCGTGGTTAAATTCGAAGCAAAAAACTTGGTGAGAGTTTCTAAAAAGCTGGAAGGGCTTGAAGACAGGATGAAAAATCCGGCGATAGCATTTAAGCGGATATCGGTTGAAGGATGGAAAGACGTCCTTGATCATTTTAGAAAAGAAGAAGATCAAGATGGCGAAAAATGGGCGAAGCTACAAGGGAAAAAGCAGAAAGACGAAAAGGGGCTAATACGAAAAAAACCAAAGAAAAAAAAATTCGCAAAGTTAAAGGGGCTAATACGAAAAAAGCCAAAAAAAAAGCCAATTGGCAAAGGGATAAAAAGAAAGACAAGGAGTAAAGGGAAAATTTTGCAAGATACAGGAAGGCTGAGGGCTTCGATAAGACATAAAGTCATAAAAAATGAGGCTATTGTTTTTACAGTTGTGGAGTATGCTAAAGCTCATCAGGAGGGGATTGGAGTTCCGCAAAGATCGTTTATGGGCTTGAGCAAAACAGCTTTAGAAAAAGCAACGGAGTTGATAAAAAAATATGTCCTTGAACTTAAATAATATCAATAATAGCATAAAGAATTTGTTGGATAAAAATAACACTACGACTTCAGCTTACAATATAAGCGCGGGGCTTAATAGCAAAGTGAAAAATGTTATAGTAGGCTTGTCTGAAGCGGTAGGTCTTGCGGAGACGTTATATCCTGTTGTCTATGTCGAGCTCAAAAGAAAAACAGAAGAGTTTGCGCAACTAGGGAACAACGCTATGAGAGATATTGATTTATATTATGATATTGTTCCTATCGTATCATATGGGATGGGGAACTGTCGGGAAGAGTCGGACAATGAATTATATAGATTATCACAGAACGTTGAGACATTATTTAGAAATTATATCAATTTATCTAACACGGTTGATTATGCAATTTTAGCGCGCACTGAGTATAACGTATCGTATAGCAACGATACTTGGAATAGTATAGCAAAAATATCATTAGAATGCAGGAAACTATCGACATAATGTTATCAAAAGAAGAAATCTTAACACAATCTCGAACAACTTACAAACAGAATGAGTCGTTATGGCGAGAGAACGCGTTACGCAATAAAGTAGTTTATGAAAAGCATAGAACTTCGCAACAAAGCTTAGTCTATGCTGGCGCGGGAAAGACTTTGTTGTGTATTGCCTTCGGGGCAAGCTTCGAGGACAAAATAGACGTTATCAAAAAGTATCGGGGCAATGTTGATATAATTTGCGTCGATAAAGCTTGCGGCGCGTTATTAGAAAACGGTATAACGCCGGACTATGTTGTGATAGCGGATGCCAAAATTGATTATGATCGTTGGTGTAAATCGTGGGTAGGCAAGACAGACAAAATAAAACTTCTCGCAAATGTAACGGGGAATCCTTTATGGGCGGAGAATTGGCGGGGAGAAATATATTATTATGTTAATAAAGACAATATCGGCACACAAGAAGTATTCGGGGACTTGACAGGATGTAGAGAGACAATTCCGGCGTCGAGCAATGTCGGAAATACTGTCGTAGTTTTCGCGACACAAATATTGGGTTATGATAAATATTTACTTGCAGGTTATGATTTTTGTTGGGGAGACGAAGACAACTACTACGCGTTCAACGATCCCGACAAACGCTATTGGATGAAGCATATGCACCTTGTCGATAAGATGGGCCGGCTGGTTTCGACGTCTAATAATTTGATGTTCTCGGCTAGATGGCTGTCAGACTATAAGCAGATACTACGACAAAACAATGTAAGAATATTCGATTGTTCAGGAAAAGGAGTGTTGGAATTCCCAACATCCGATTTGGAGACACAATTAAAAATCAGTAAGCAAAGGGAAATAACGGAAGTTGAGAGAAGAAAGATATTTAATTCAAGGTTACAAAAAGTTGTAATAAGGGCGAACGATGATGGTAGAGAAGAAAAGCTAAAGGAAGCGTTGGAGACTTTAGAAATTGCAAATATATCAATTGAATACATTCCGAAAGAGGCAAAAGAATGGTTAAATTTAAATTAAAATTTATTGATCATCGGCCGGTCTATATCCCTAAACTGACATATCATAGAGGCGGTCTTTCTTTGAAAAAGGACGTTGAAATATTTGTAACTAAAAGCGAGAAAGATAATTTATTACGGATGAAGAACGGAAACAAGAAATGTTTTATTGAGATAAAAGAGATGAAAGAAAAACTTGAAGAAGAGGTAAAAGAAAATGTCGATAGGTGATAATGCAAGATTTGGGTATGATGCTTTTTTGGGGGTCGCTGAAGAAACGACATTTGGTTCAACTGCGACATCGGCATCTTTCACATATGTGGAGTTTGGCACAGAATCATTGAAGCGAACAAGAGAGGAATTGAAGCTTGAGTCTATAAACACATCAAGAGATTTCCGGCGACGTTTAACAATGAATGAAACAGTAGAAGGGGCGGTGGAATGCGATCTCAATGTCGCGTCGGACGCTGTTGTATATATTATGAAACAGGCGATGGGCGGAACTGTAGCTTCTGAGGTAGAGACAGCGGCAGTTTCTTACAAGCACACTTTTTATCAAGGCGATATGGAGAACAACAAGGGGACTTCAACCGCTGATGACGTAAAAAGTTTGACGTTTAGAGTTGCGAAAGGGGCGCATGATACAAGCACGACTAATATGTGGGACTTTAATGGATGTCGAGTAAATAATCTGTCTATAAAAGGAGAGGTTGGAAGTCCTGTGATCATGACGGCTGAGTTGGTAGGTAAGACTGCAAGTCTTTGTTCAACCGTGCCAACTGTGGCGTTTTCCAATGTCGCGCCTTGCACTTTCATAGGGGCAACGGTAGAAGTGGGCGACTCTCTAGACTCTACAACAGCGGAGTCTTTTACCGGTTTTGAGGTAAGCATCAATAATAATTTAGTGAGCGATACTAATGCGAGAGTTTTGGGGGAACGTACAGTGAAGATACTCCCTCCAACTAGGCGAGAGATAGGATTGAAACTAACGCAAAGGTACGACACTACAACAGCTTATCAAAGAGCAATTGATGAAACATCGATGGCTATAATAATCAAGCTGGACTCTTTGCAAACAATAGGAGCAGCGGCAACGACTTATTCGATGCACATCAAGTTGCCGACATGTTATTTTAACTCGAACATGCCCGAAATCGGCGACTTTGGAGTCATAACGCACGAATTAGAAGTAAGTCCAATTTCCTCGAATACTTCGACGGGGTATTCTATTCAATTAGAAATGTTTAACGCAACGGCTAATTACGAATGAAAATATTAAATTTAGACGAGTTTATAACTGAAGATAGAATTATCAGAATAGAAGCGGTGGACTATTTAATCCCTACTGACATTCCGTTGATGATCACAGTCAGATTGATGGATTATTCTGATAAGATAAACGATCCTGAAAGCGACAACATGAAAGCAATGACGGACGGAGTTCTAACGCTGTATGATTTATTTAAAATCAAACAGCCTGATTTGGAGTTTGAAAAGTTTGTCAACCTATTGTCAATGGAAAAGTTCACATCCGTTATAAATTTTATATACGCTGATAAGACAGTTGCTGAGTCAAGAGATATAATCGAAAAGATCAAAACGGATCAAAAAAAAAATATAGCAGATACAACAGGTTCGAGCAATTCAACTTAATCGAGGTGGTAGCAGAATTTTGTTTATTCTATGTGATACCGATTACTGACTATAAAAAAGTTCTGGATATGCCAACCAGAATTTTTTTATTATTGCTTGAATACAGGAATAAAAAGATGGAGAGAGAGGCGAAGGAATGGAAACGTCTGAAGAAATAAGATTGATAATCAGATCAGAGATGGGTAAAGCTATCGCTGATCTGAAAACTGTCAACACCCGCATGGGCAAGACAAAGAAAGAATCGTCTAAGCTAAAAAACTCTTTGGCAAAATTAAAAACCGGATGGGTAGGCGCTGGCGTGGCGCTGGGCGGGACAGTTCTGGCGATGAAGAGCGTTGTTTCTGCGGCAATGGAACAAGAAAAAGCTGAAAAGAATTTGCAGGCCGCCTTAAAAACAACTGGACAATACACGAAAGAAGTTAACACGGCATTGAAAAATCATGCCTCCGAACTTCAAAAAATAACAACAGTTGGCGACGAAACGTCTTTAGCGGCGATGCAGCTAGGAATATCAATGGGCATTAGTGCTAAAGATATAGGCAAAGCGACAGAAGAGGCAATAGGGTTAAGCAAAGTATATAAGACTGATTTGCAATCGTCAATGAAAATAATTGCATTTGCAAGAGCGGGCGATATCGATGCATTGAACGAATATATCCCGCAAATGAAAATGACAAAAGATGTGACAAAAAAGGCCACAATAGCTAATGAATTTTTAGCAAAAGCGTATAAATTCGCTAAAGATGAAACAACAACATTTGCGGGTCAGATGGAACAGATGACAAATGAGTTAGGCGATACTAAAGAAGTTTTGGGGGCTGTATTATTGCCAATGCTGCTAAAGCTTGCGACATCGCTAAAAACTGTATCGTCTTATGTCAACAACTTAAATCCTGACATCCGGGACTCGATAGTGACATTCGGGTTAATGGGCTTGGCAATAGGAGTTTTAACAAAGGTCACTATTGGATTTGGCGTTGCGACTAGCGTCGCGTTTGGATGGATCACGGCGATAGCCGCGGCTGTGGCTGGCGTTGTCTTGCTTTATAAGAATTGGAACAAGATAATGGAGAAGGTCACAGCATACGCTATGGACAAAGTGGCCGAGATGATTAATCCCTGGATCGAAGGTTTGAATTTGATCATAAAGGGAATAAATATAATTCCCGGCGTAAACATCGGAATGATCGAATTGATGAAGTCTCAGAACGCAGAGTACAGAGAGTCAGAACAGACAGCGGACGAAGAGGCTTTCGCAGTGAAAAAATCGACGCTAGAAACTGCGCTTGCGGAACAGTCTGCGATAATAAAAAAAGCTAACGTAGAGAAGATAAAGACAGAGAAAAAGGAAGTAAAAGAAGTTCATAAACTCAAGAAATGGGCAAACGCAAGGCAAAAAGAATTACAAAGTGAAGAAATGCAAGGATACAGAAATTATGCAGATTTCATGCTGGCTAATCTCGATAAGGACTCTAAATCTCAATTTAGAGTCTGGCAGGTATTCGCAATTAATAAAGCAATAATTGACACATACTCGGCCGCGACTGCGGCAATGGCAGCGATGTCGGGGATACCGGTTGTTGGGGCGGCTTTAGGGATTGCGATGGCCGGAACTATGGTAGCAATGGGAATGCAAAATGTAGCAAAGATATCCGCTATGAAAGTCGGCGGGGCAGAATACGGGGCGTTGATAAAAGGATCGCCCGGAGCAGGCACGCTTATCCGAGCGGGGGAACGAAACAAATCAGAGGCGATCATCCCGTTAGAGAACGAAGAGGCAATGGATGCGATTGGGGGATTGGGGGGGACACAGATTGTTTTTAATGTCGAGACGATGTTCGCCTCTGATGAGTTCCCTGAAGATATCGCGAATAAAATAGACGAAGCTCTATATAAATTGCATCAGAACAAGAATAGCAGATTTGCGGAGGCTATCGCATGAATATGGAATTGCTTAACGTCAATTTTCTTGACACGACGACAATGGTTACAGTCGATAGCGGAACTAGCACTGTAGACGAGTTATTTGATAGAAGATCGACATTGCAGTATCAATCTTCCGGATATGCCGGCGATTCGACATATACAGCTATCAAAATAACTTTTCCATCATCGAAAGATGTAGATAGAATAATACTACAAAACCATAATTTGAAAAGATTTGAGGTGTATTACAATACGATAGACGCGGCGTTTTATGTTCCGTTGACCGGAGCGGATACGACTTCAGCAGTATGGACAGGCAACAGCGCGACTGATCTGTATTTATGCTGTTCGCTATCTTCTATTGACTCAATAATAATATATGCGAGGGATAGCATTGTTCCACTGCAAGAAAAAAAAATCGGAGAGCTATGGATAACAGAAAGCCAGCTTGAGCTGGAAGACAACCCGAATGCGAAACAATACAAGCCGAAATACGAGCGTCGAGAATATACGCACAGGATGAGTGATGGCGGGGTATCGCAATACATAATTGATAAAACATTCTCAGCGGATATAAAGTTAACGTTTCAATCAGAAACGATGAGAGACGATCTATTGACTATATATGACGATACGGATCCGGTTGTCTTTGTTCCTTTCCCGACAACGACGGGTTGGAACGGTAAAGAGATTTACGAAATGAATTGGGTGGGCGATTTCGAGTTTGTGCAACCCGCGGGAGAAAATTATAACACACTAGGTTGGAATGGTACTTTAAGATTGCGAGAGACGCCAAAATGAGTATTAAGGCCGCAATTAAAAAAAATAAAATGGATGTTTTCAGGCGGCTTTATATTAAGCGTCGCATAGCTGGCGAATATGAGGCAGATTGGGAACGTATCGATAACAAGTATATTATAAATTTTGGTAGTGTAACATATGCGATAGATGACATAAAAGTTAACTTTATTAAGTTTAGCGGGATGAAATTCACAGTTGACAATTCAGCCGGCAAGTTTTCTAATATAAATGAGAACAAATCTCTATTCTATGGAGCGACATCTATATATAAAACGATGGTCAAGCTAGAGGCCGGATATGATTATAACGATGTAGAATATCCGACATCTACAACGCTGTATATAGGCTTAATAGGAGAAGACTACAAATATCCTGAGTCGTCTAGAGTACAATTCAGCACTAAGCATTTGTCCAGTATATTTGACGAATTTCCGGCAGATCAATTGACAAACATGAATGTCACCTTAACGGCAAGCGAAATTATAACGAAGATAAGAGATCACGAAGACTCAAGCAACACGGCTATTTTTCAGAAGTATATAACGACAGCGGCCTGGCATTTTTCGACAACGACTAATCCTTATCTTTTTGCTACTAATAGTGCGTTAGAGGGTATGACTTGCTGGGAACTTCTAAAGAATTTAGCGGAGGCGGAGAACAAGGTTTGTTATATTTCAACGGATGGGGAGTTTTATTTTTATCCGAAAACTACTACCGACTCGGTCGCTACTTATCACCTGTCTGGAGTGAATGACGACGATAGAACTTGGGGACATAATATAATATCTAACGTTGAAGTTGATCCAGCTATAAGGAAAATATACAATAGGGTAAGGGCAAAGCATGACGAGGCCGATACGTCGAGCAGTTATTACATAAAAAAAGAGAGTTGGAACTGGAATGACAGCACATCGTCGTTTATATACGGAGTAAGAACTTATGATTTTGAAAACATATGGATGAATTCTGCAACGGCTCAAACAATAGCTGACTCGTTATTTGATGAGTACCATTTCCCGAAAAATGAGATTTCTGTAAAAGTGAAGTTCGTCCCTCAACTGTTTATCAATGATCGCGTAAGCATGACATATAGAACACAGGATATTCAGGGAGATTACCTTTGGGGCTATTTCGATTGGGGCGCGGGAGTATGGGGAGAGGCGAAAGGTTATAATATAGACATAGACAATCAGGACTATCGGATAATAAGCATGAAGCATAACATAAACAAATTCAGCACAGATTTAATATTGAGGGAAATATGAGTTTTACAGTATTACAAAACAGCACGACAGCAGACGCTGACACTTTGATGGATAATTTGTATTATATAGCGCAAGGCAGCCGAATGCCAATGGGCGGGGATACTCTCGAAGCTACAGGAGATGCGTATGATTTGGGCTCTACATCAGCAAGATGGAATAACGTATACTGCCAAAATCTGAACATAACAGGCAGTATAACTTCAGATGGTAAATTTTGGTCGTTGGAGGCCGAAATAGAAACGACAGGGCAGGCCGGCGATATAGAATTTACAGGCTTAAACGGAGACGCGACAAATGTGTACAAAATTATAGCAAATTATAAATTGCTAGGGTCTTCGATAGCGACAATTCGGCTATGGATAAATAGCGATACTGCGACTAATTATGGCTATCAAAAGCTAGATATAACCGGAAGCACAGTCACAGCCGGAAGGACAGCAACTACTCATATGCTTTTTGGATATACGGCCTGGTCCACTACTCCAGCGCAATGTTTTGGGAAAGCGATATTGTCGACGAAGGCTGGCAAAGAAAGAATGATGCTGAATGAACATATGCAATATGGAGGCGGAACATATGTAGAGAAACGCCAAGATTATGCGCAGATATGGGATAACACGACAGATACGATAACATCATTAAAACTTGACATATCTGTATCCGGGCAGTATTTTATCACTGGCTGTGTGTTTCAGTTATGGAGTACAAAATGAGCTGGACGATATTACAGAAAAATCATACTATTGACGCTGGCGAAGTTGATGGAGATTTGAAGTATGTAGGAAGCGGGCATCTATTACCGAGAGGCGGGACGTCTCTCGAAACTACAACAGATACATACGATCTAGGAGCTGATTCCGCAAGATGGGATAATCTATATTGTCAAAATTTGGATGTAGCCGACAGCGTAACTGCGGATGAACGGTTGTGGGCGCTGGTGTCTGAAATAGAATTAACAACGCCATCTCTTTATATAGATTTCATAAACTTGAATGGAGATGCAACAAGCGAATTCATGATAATAACTCATGCTATATTGGCGACTCTTCTTAGTTCGCAATATTTCTTTTTACAAATAAACGGAGTTAGTTCCGCCGCTTATGGATTTCAAGATTTGAGGGCGGAAGCCGCATCTCCTACAGCGCAGAGATACACAAGTCAGACTGCGATGTATATGGGGCAATCGCCTCTTACGACTTATCATAGTTTTGGTGAAGCGGTATTGTCCTCGAAGACAGGGCAAGAAAGAATGATGTTGAACAAATTCATGTCTGGTGAAGGGACTTTTGTTTTTAAACTCAATTTGCCTGCGCAGATATGGGATAATACGACAGATACAATCACATCGCTATTATTTTTTGCTGATAGTTTTGGGACCGGGACAACAATCCAACTTTGGAGCAGACAATGAAAAGAATAAACGTAACGGAAGAAATAAACGAAAACGGGAAACATAAAGTCATCGAATTCAAAAATGGGGTTAAAGTCAAACTATTGAAAGAGCCTTCCGACTTATACAGAAAGAAAATGAAAGCCAGGGCGGTTGAAGAAAAGATAAAACACGATGCGGAAGAGCTTAAACTTTCTCAGGAACGCCTGATAAAACAACGAATGAAAAATAATGCTATAAAAGAATTAATAAAAGAGGGGGCGTTACCGGAAAGCTATGGAGAAAAGACCTGAAACTATCGGAGAATTATGCTTTCTTATCGAAGGCAATTTCGAAAGGCTGGAGGATAAGCTGGCGAGTATGGAAGAGAATATTGGCAGGATGCGTCATTTTGTTTATTGGGTTGCCGGCATTGTTGGCATGGCAACAACTTCAATCTTTCTCGCCGGTTGTAAAATTCTCGGGATCATATAGATTTGATATCTTGTTTGCAATATCTAAATCTAGTTGCGTGTGTATGTCGCTGTCAAAAGAGGACTCATACGGAATTATGTGGCATTTATCGCCGATCCTTTTGCCTTCCCAAATCACAGATGGTCTTGTAGCTAACGCTATTCCGGTATCTTCTCTATATATGTGTTCCCGGATTTGTCGAGGTTTGCCATATGGGATCGTACTAGCAAGTCTTACAAAGTTATTTCCAACCGATCTCCAATAATTTTTATGTGTCGTCTTTCCCGCGAAACAACTATCTAGCTCGCAATTATCTATTAAAGCCTGAGCGCATTGGTCTATTATCCCTTGCGGTCTAAACAAGTCAGTGATTTGAGTATATACAATAATGTCGGGGTGATAGCGTTCGTTCCGGTCAAGCCACTTCAAAACGAACAATAAATTATTTTCAACTTCGGAATAGTATTCTGACAAATACGAAGGACGGATAAAAGGCGTCTCAGCTCCTGCATCGTTTGCTATCAAAGCAATTTCGGGATTATCGGTTGAGACTATAATCCTATCGACAAGTTTCGCGTTTATTGAGTCGGTTATTGTATGCTCGATGAGAGGAACTTTATTAAACAACGCCAGATTTTTGCCTGGCAATCCCTTTGAATTTTTGCGGGCTAATATAATTGAAAGTATTTTCATGATCACCTCTACGGAAAATTGTGTTGATGATAAACAACAGCGCCAGGCTCGTAAACAATTTGATGTTTTTCTTTAAGAACTGCTCGTGCCCAAATCTGGTCCTCTAAATGATCGGCGGTTTCATCAAATTTGATATCGTTCCAGATAGCCTTTTTTATAATACTGTTTGCGTTATGAAAAAAATCATCATCTATCCCTTTTTGGATTTTTTTCATGTCGCCAAATCGTTGATAAAAATAACCTGTAGGCATAAAATACTTATTCGCGACAAAAGGTTCCTGTTTCCCATATGCGCCTGCTACTGATTCAGGGAATATAGAATTCACTAAATTCGCTAATAAATGTTTGTTGCATGGAACGCAATGAGCGGATAGTATAACGACATAATCACCCAAGGCTGCGTCTATTCCTAAATTAATAGCGGCGCCCGGTTTGTAATCAGTTATAGATAATATCTTTCTGATATTATGACGCTTTGCGATATCAAGCGTTTTATCTATGCTTTCATTATCGACTATAATAATCTCGTAATCTTTAAATGATTGCTGATAAAGCATATTCAAACAATGCCCTAGCCATATTTTTTCGTTTAGCGTTCTTATAACTATAGATATCATCCCCATCGCCCCCTGTAATTATTGTATGTATCCAATTCGCAAGTTTGCATGTCAACGCCTTTATCGATATTGAACTTATCGAGATTATCTCTATATTCACATATTGCTTTAAGCTCATAAGGCAAGAGTGAAAATCGATTATCTCTGCCAGGCAGGGCGAGATCAATTGTGAAATGCTTCTCAAGATATGATATATCTTTATCTAATGCTGCGATGGAGTCCTGAATTCCAAAATAATGAGAGCTATATCCAACTGAGCGGCATAACCGTTTCAGAAAATCTATGCGTGAGAGATTAACATTATCAGCCTCACAAGGATAATTAGAAACGCAATGCAATACAGACGCGCGATCAGGTGAGACGGTACGCAATGCCCTCTTGACTTCATTCGCGTAGCTTGCTCCTGTAGAAATAATAATGTTTTCGAAATTCGCATCAACGGCTTTCAATAGTTCTTTATTCGCTATTTCAGAACTGGGAACTTTAATAATGTCCATAAATTCCGATAGCCATTCAACATCCTCGACATTAAAAACTGACGTAAGAAATCTTACATTACGCGACTTGCAATAATCGAATAAATCATAATGTTGTTGACGGGTTAATTCAGACTTTTTATAAATATCAAGACGGCCGTCAGTCATCCAAGGTCCTTCTTTCAAATGCTTGACTTGCCATGTCTGAAATTTTACGAAATCTGCTCCCACCCTTGCGGCTTCGTCAATCATTTTTTTCGCTAGAGAGATGTCTCCGCCATGATTGCATCCTATTTCAGCTATTATTTTACATTCCATAATGACAGTATAAATAAATTTTCAAATAAATGCAAGAAAAAAATTAAAAATTGTTGCGTTATAATGTTTTTATCGTTAATATAAATAAAATATCAATAAGGAGGAATTATGCTTGACACAATTCTTAATAACTTAAAGACTTCGATTGCTGGGACGGCCTCTGCGATAGCAGCGATAATAGCGCTGTTTGGTTTCGATGTAGATCCGATGATAATATCATCTTTGTTAGCGGTAATTGTCGCAGTTTTGGGCTTGCTTGCTAAAGATTGATTCATTTTCAAATCTCCTAGATTTACTACACTTGCCCGCTATTCAAAAGATAGCGGGTATTTTTTTGTTCTATTCTAGAAAAAAGTGTTGACAATAAATTTATCTATGCGTACATTATGAGTATGAAAGAGCTTTTGAGGATGAACAAAGTCAAGCTTGTTGGAAAGAACGCGAAGTGGGTTAAGCAACCGATTACGACAAAAGAATACAAGGATTTTAAAAAGACTATTCATATGTTGGCTAAACCTGTTGATATAGTCTCTCCGCAGGAGTTGCTTATTCAAGTCCGGTCTTTTCATGATATTGACGCCATCATCCAAGTTGTTTTAGACGGTATGCAAGGACGCGCCTATGAAAATGATAGAACAATTCAACGACTTGTTCTTGAGAAATTTCCAATTGCGAAAGGTCAATTGGGGAGTGTGGGAGTATTTGGGCATACTTTAAAGAAAAAGCTTGTTTGGCGAAATTAGAAAAAGGAGGTAATATGAAACGACGAATGAGAGTAGTGCTAAGTATCAGCGCTCCTGTATCAGTTTATGAGCGGTTCTACAAACTTATCGATAATGATAAAACTGGTAGAAAGACTTATGAAATATTCGAAGAAATGCTCATCGTATATGAAAACTCAAAAAAAACAAAAGGAGATTAGTTATGAAAAATCATACGTGTTGCCCTTACGGTCACATCTTCCCTTGTGGTGAAGATGGAGACGCTATCACTGCTTGTGTAGATATTGATGCTGATGGTAACCTTTGGGTTATGAATGACGAGTTAGAAACAAGAGTAAACTTTTGCCCTTATTGTGGTGAAAGATCAATAGACCAGATCGATTGGAGGACAGATAAATGATAGCGGGAATTATAAACAAGCGATTAAAAAGAATATTTTGCAAACCGTTAAAAGAAGAAGAGATAAAAAAACTTTATCAAGCGAAGAAGATCAAGGAGACACAAGATGATAATTGTGATAATATTCATTGCGGCGCTATCCCTTTTTATCGTCGCAGATAATTGCGGGATAAACTTAATTCTGTTATTGGCGATGTTCTTCTTGTTAGGAACAATAGTTCATAGCGGGATGAATGATTACCCTGAGTTGTTGGCAAAGAAAAATGAGATACTCGCGATGGAAAACAGGTTGCACAGGCGGATGCCGTTTTATGATCAATCAGCTTTGAGGGCAACTGTGATGTTAACCGAAGCTGAGTATAACTTTGAGCTTACAAAGTCTCAATATTACAAATCGAATTGGAGAACGATACTATTCGCAGACGGTTTGTTTATCGACTCTAGGATTATGGAATTAAAGCTAATACAAAAAAGGAGAAGATGAAATGGAATATGTTGAACAAAGAAAGCTGGCATCGCAAATATTCACAGGCAAGAAATATGCAGAGTTAAGAAAAGCGATTAGGGAAGGGAAGTGTTTTGTAATGCTTGCTCCCATCGCAGAAAAAGCTGGAGCTATAGAGCATTGGAATAGCTTTCTTGATGAGTGGAAATATTTAGCGGGTTGTAATTGGTCGGACATTACTAATGAGATGAGAATAGAAGCATTCGCTAAATTAAAAGATGAAAAGCATATTTATTATACAGGCTGCGATTGGTCGGGCATTACTGATGAGATGAGAATAAAAGCATTCACTAAATTAAAAGACGAAATATGGATATATTGGGCTGGTCGATATTGGCATGGCATTACAGACGAGATGAGAAGAGAAGCATTCTTTAAATTAAAAGACGGGCATCAGACATATTATGCTGGTCGATGTTGGCATGGCATTACAGACGAAATGAGGATAGAAGCATTCTTTAAATTAAAAGACGAGCATTGGATATATTGGGCAGGCGAAGAGTTTTCGGGCATTACCGACGAAATGCGAGCAAAAGCATTCTTTAAAATGGAAAACGGAAGCTGGACGCACTGGACAGGCAGTAATTGGTCAGGCATTACAGACGAGATGAGAATAAAAGTATTCTATAAATTAAAAGACGCGGAATGGATATATTGGGCAGGCAAAGAGTTTTCGGGCATTACAGACGAGATGAGAAGAGAAGCATTCTTTAAATTAAAAGACGGGCGTTGGACATATTATGCAGGTCGATATTGGCATGGCATTACAGACGAAATGAGGATAGAAGCATTCTTTAAATTAAAAGACGGGCGTTGGACATATTATGCAGGTCGATGTTGGCATGGCATTACAGACGAAATGCGAGCAAAAGCATTTTCTAAACTAAAAGAAAAAAAATGGATAGGTTATTCTAAGAAATATTGGAGCGGGATATCTTAAATAAAAGGGAAATAATAACCGGAAATAATTTGAAAAACAACAAGGAGATAAAATAATGGAAGACAACAAAAACATCGAAGTTATCAAAAAGTTATCAGAGAATTTAGATCAGGCGGGCATACAAAGAACTGACAAAAACAAGACACACAAAGGGTATGACACGACGGGATTTGGATATCAGTATGATGTCGATAGGTTTAACGAAGTTTTGGGGATAGAATGGGGGTATAGCTGGGAGATCATTCATCATGAGAAGGGGGCATATCAATCTGGACAAGCTTGTCACGACATAACTGTGAGAGTATATATTTGGATAATAGAAAGGGGAAACTGTAGAGATTGTGTTGGCGGGCATACAAGTTCTACTTATGCGGATGCTCTGAAGGGAGCAATGACGAACGGTTTTAAAAAGACAGCCGCTTTCTGGGGAGTAGGAAGAGAAGCTTATGCGGGAGAAATTGATGACGACAATAAGCCTTTACCCGATAAGCATGAGAATAGAGTAGTGACTCCCCAACTATCGCAAAAAGAGCAGGCGATCAAATATCTTGATGAGCTGCCTCAATCTGTAAAAGATTTTTTTAAAGTGGTGGGAATTCCGCAGGAAAGCCAGTGGGCGTTTTGTCAAAAACATAAATTCGATATCGATATGATCAGAGGGGAAGTTGAAGCTACAACGACCAAGGAGGAAAACAAATGAATGAGCTAGAGCTAAAATTAGATGGTTTTTCGATTAACGAGATAATTGGGAATATTGACGATTATCCTGACGAGTCTGTTTTGGCAGCGTTTGATTTTATCAAAAAGATCGACTCGGAATTACGAGAAAAGAAACTCTATCTTAGCAAGGTACTGATCGACAGGATGGAAGCTGATCAATCTACAAAAACTCAATTTATAGATGTTAACGGTGAGAAGAAGATGGCAACTTTGAAAAAAGGCGTTATGCGATGCGATCATAAGGAAGCCGACATGAAATATAAGGAAGCGGGCTTTGATCCTCTGGAAATTGGGGAATACATATTTAAGCCGATTTGGAGTAAAGCAAAGAACGCTATAAAATTCGGTGGCGAAAAGAAGAAAATATTAGAAAAGCTGTTTGAAGAGACTTCTAAGTCAATAGAGATAGACTGATGATGTCGATTTTAAGGGTGCTGGAAGTGCGTTTCATCGAGCTTTCCAGCACCCTTGTTAAAAATCTGGTACAAAAGGGTTAAAAGAATGAAAACACCTAAAATTTTAACAGATGTACGCGGAAATCCCGATTGGGGCTGTTTGTTAGTTTGCATAATGCTGATACTTTTTGGAATAAATTTGATCTGGTTGATATGGGAGCTTGTGTTATGAGAAATCACAAAAGAGCAGAGTGCTATTCTTGTATTTATTCCGTTAGGACGATAGGCAATTATTATCTCGGATGTAACAAGCCTGATAAAAAAATGACCGGCAGTCCTTATGGTGTGATGAAGGGCTGGTTTGATTACCCAACGTTGTTCGATCCGTTATGGAAAGAAGACTATTGCGTAAATTATGTAGAGAAGCCTGCAAAAGAGGAGGAACAAAAGGATGGAAAATCAATGCAAACACTTTAAAACTTGTACGGCGACACTTTGTCCGCTAGATCAAGACACTTTAAAAAGCAAGTGGTTTCCCGACGAAGCTATATGTGTGAAGTTCAATTACAAATGGATTAAAGCTCAACGGAAGATATTAAAGATTTGTAGAGACAAGTCAAGATACTTCACATATTCTATGCTGGCGAGAGATTGTGTTATAGGAAAGCGTATGATTGGGCTTGATCCCGACAAAGAGCAGAAAGTAGAGCTAAGTAAATGGCTCAAGAAACATGCCGCGAAAAAAGAGCTGAGCGAGGACGAAAGAACTAAGTTTATAAAGATGATGAAAAAAGCAAAAAAGGAGAACATATAAAGGAGACATGATGAGAATTATTGTTGGGTGCGAATTCAGTCAGATTGTCACAAAGGCATTCAGAGAAAAAGGGCATGAAGCATATTCATGTGACCTATTGCCTACGGAAGGCAATCTCGATTGGCATTTCAGGGAAGATATATTTAGCGTATTGGAAAACAACCAATTTGATATGGGCATTTTTCACCCGCCATGTACTTATTTGTCCAATGCTGGGATCGGATGGTTCAATGAAGCGAGATATGGAGAAAAGGCGATAAAAAGGAAAGAGTTACGCCTTAAAGCTTTTGATTTTGTCATGGCTTTGTTCAACTCTGATATTCCTAAAATAGCGATGGAAAATCCTGTCGGTTGGATAAATAGCCATTTCAGAAAACCTGATCAGATTATTCAGCCGTATCATTTTGGCGATGCTGAAAGCAAGAGAACATGCCTATGGCTTAAAAATTTGCCATTGCTTACTCCAACAAAGATAGTTTCCCCCCAAATTTATGCTTATTATAAAAGAGGGAAGAAAAAAGGACAACCTATTTATGGCGTTTCATATTGCAAATTTGGCAAAGATAGATGGAAAATCAGGAGCAAAACTTTTCAGGGAATAGCAAACGCTATGGCAAATCAATGGAATTTTTCTTAGCAAAAAAAATAAAAGTAAAAGGAGACAAGTTATGAGATGTAATGAATGCGATGCAGAAATGATAATCGATGAGTGGAGCGGCTGGATATGGTTTTGCTGCCATTGCGGCCATGAAGGCAGGAAAGCAACGTCGAAAGAAATTGAAGAGATGGAGGAATAAAAGGGAAATGGAATATGATGATCAAAAAAAGTTAGCATTGCAAATATTCAAAGGCAAGAAATATGCAGAGTTGAGAAAAGCTATTAAGAATAGAGAATGCAAGGTGCAAATGAAAACACCTTCTAAATTATGGGTATCTTCCGCAGGCCGTTTTAGAACTGGCTTTACCGATGAGATAAAAACGATAGGAGTTGAATAATGGAGCAAATAATTGACAAAGTATTCGCAGTGATATTATCAATAACAATAATTATATTTGTTGCAAGAATGTTCATAAAATATACTTGACTTAATGCAACTGATATATTATATTGTAAGTGTATAAGTAAAGGTTTGCCAGCCTTTGAAAAACAACAATCACAATTGATCTAAGCTCTCTGGAGAGAGGGTAAGAATATTCTGTTTTGTGGTTGGCGGGATATTTTGGCGACCCTTTCTCCAGAGAGCTTTTTTATGCTTAAAGTTTAAATTAGAAACTATTAGAGTCTATTAGCAAATTAACGAGGAGTTAACTTTTATGGAAAAAACAAGTCAACAAAAAGCTGTATTCAATCTAATAAAATCTGTTTCAGGACAAAACAATCTTTTAACTGTACCGAGAATGTTTATCGATTACACAGGAGACTGGACAAGCGCAATATTATTAAGTCAGCTTTTGTTTTGGTCGGACAGAGGAGATAATAATGATGGTTGGATATTCAAAACTTATCAGGAATGGGAGGATCAGATCGCTATAAAAAAAGATACTCTCCGTAAAGCTGTTAATAAATTGAAAAAAATGGACATTCTAGAGACTAAAGTTAAAAAAGCATTTGGCAATCCAACGGTACATTATCGCATAAAAGAGTACAACTTTTCACTTTCCTTAGTTGCTTTTCTAGACAAACGAAAGTTGGTAATACCCACAAACGATAGTAGTAAAAACCAAGAAACTATTAATAACATAGATTACAACATAAATATTCCTGAGGATTTTAATAATCCTCTAATACCAACAAAAGAAGAAGAAAAAGTTAAAAGAAAGCCTATACTAAAGAGTAAAGACAAACTGGTACAGACTATTGATACTATAAAGAGCGCCGAGCAGAAAAAAATTAAGGAAAAGTTGAGATTAGCAAGTTTAGAGATCAAAGGCGAGGAGTATTATCACGATGCGAAGGAAGGGGCTTGCTTGTCGAAGTTAGCGAAGAGAGCTTCTCTGGATGTTGTTATGTCAAAGATCGATATATTGTGCAAAAAAATAAAAGGGGTTGATCCTTTTTGGCAGGAACAGCCAGTGTGTCCTTCATCGGTGTTGGCATTGTGGAACAGGCTTACTGTTACAGTTTCGAAGCATAATATAAAACCCTTTGAAGAGGTATGATTATGAATAATCAGGAGAAAGAACAAGAAGAGTTGAAAAGTCTTGAAGAGATTGAGATTGCTTGTATCGGAGCGGCATTATTGTCAAAGCATGCTTTGATGGTATTTATTGAAAATGTAATACCAGAATATTTTTATGTTAATAAATGCAGGACGGTTGCTAAGATAATATTTAGTATGTTCGAAAAGAAAGAAGATATTGATATTATCACATTACGAACAAACTTGATAGCGCAAGGATATTTTAGCGTTGCTGATAAATTAACAGACTTTTATGATGTTGGTATAAGTTCAAGCAATGTCAAGACATACGTAAATAAAGTGAAATTAGGATATAAACGGCGGGAATTGCAAAAGACATTATCTGACTCGTATCAGGATATGCAAGATAGAAGTAATGAAGTTGATGGTATTATACAGAAAATGTCTGAGAAAATTTTTGTATTTGATGATGATAAAACGAAAATAATCAAGATCGGTCAAAATATGAATTATGCCGATCTTGCGTGCGAAGGGGACGCTATCAAGACGGGGTTCAATAGAATTGATCAATATCTACATGGGCTTTTCAGAAAAGAATTGATAATATTGGCGGCAAGACCGTCTTTGGGGAAAACAACGCTGGCGGTGAACATAGCTCAGAATATAGCGAAAGATAAGAATGTGTTAATGTATTCTCTTGAGATGAGTTGGCAAAGTATAGCAATCAGAATGCTTGCTAGTAAAACGGATATGATGTACATGAAGATCAAGACTGGGGCGGTGTCAGGCATAGAGAAAGAGAAGCTAGAGAAAGCGGGCGAGATGTTAGGGCGTTCAAATTTCTGGGTAAATGATAGAGCGGGGATTAGCGTTGAACAGTTAGTAAGATCTGCGACGACTTTCAAATTTAATAAAGGGCTTGATTTTATTGTTGTGGACTATTTACAACTTATGGCGGGTTCGGTCAAGGGTAATCGGAATGAAGCGTTAGGGGGCATTACAAGAAGTTTGAAAATTTTAGCTAAGGATTTGGACGTTCCTGTTCTATTGTTATCTCAGTTATCTAGAGAAGTGGAGAGGAGAGAGGGGCAAATTCCGAGGTTATCAGATCTTAGGGATAGCGGGGAGATCGAGCAGAACGCAGATGTAGTAATGTTTATCTATGAAGATGGTGGGGCTAGTACTATACAGGTTGCGAAGAACAGGAATGGGAGGCTAGGAAGTTTTAGGATGATATTAGAGAAACGATATTTTAGATTTCAGGATTTATAGAGGGCTATGATGAGGTTAACAATGATAAAGCGGATGATTGATAAAGATATGATCGGGCAGCATTGCTTTATTCCTTTTACTAATGCGGATGCGGAGAGATTTTCTAAAGCTAAAAGGAATGTCGCAGTTACGGTCAATGCGAGGTTTACAAGAAATCCCCTCCATCACAATAAATATTTCGGATTATGCAGATTGTTGGTTAATGCCGGATATTTTGTAGACGAGACTGCCGCCTCAGATTTCTTAAAATGCAAAGTTGGATTAGTTGACGTGATAGAGATAACGTCCGAAAGGACAATTTTGAAGCCGAAAAGTATAAATTGGGAGTCGATGTGTCAGGACGAATTCCAAATTTATTACGAAAGGATTGAGGGGATAGTTGCCGAGAAATTAGGGTGTAGTTTAGAGGAGATCAAAAGTAATTTGATTTTCGAGATGTAAAAAAGGAGACAAAATTATGACATTAGAAGAATATGAAAACTTTGATAAGTTGGCACAGTTGGGAAAATTTTTATTTTTGAATGATTTTTGTGTCATCAATAATGAGGCATCAGAAATCAATAAAATTTATTATATTGAAGATGTTGATCTATATAGATATTATGCGGGGAGAGTCCTGAACTCGGATGTGGAAATTCGGGCTGATTTGGCTAATCATTTTGAAACTACTGGGTTCAAAATGGAAATTTCAATAGATGGGGAAAGGTCTTCTATTGATGATCTGAAAAGTTTAATTTCTGAGCTTCGGAAAACGATAACGGTTGACAATGAGTAGAGTTTTAAAAAATAAAAGGAGATAAAATTATGGATGAAGAAGAGATTGAAAGAAATATCAGTATCGTAAAAAGCATAATTTTTAAAAGCTATAAGGAGTTTAAGGGACATAAAAAAGATGCTAGATTGAAAAGGGCGGGTAGGTTAAAGAGATGTAGGAAATGTCTTGCGGTCTTCGATGTTGATGATATGTTTAGTAAGACAGTAGGCAAGGCAAGGACGCAGATGAGCCATTATTGTCTTGAGTGCGCTAAGAAAATAGGGCTTATTTGAATATTCTTATTGACTTAAGTCGCTGTTTGAATTATGGTTATTTGTAAAAAAGAATGGGGGCAAAGATGAAGAGGCGGAAGTTTTCCGGAAAATCTATGGTATTGGCATTAGCGACAGTAATGGTCATCTGTTTTTGCAGAAATGTTAGGGCTGAAAATCTTATAGAAGGCGCAAGTTTTGAATGTGGGCTTGATGGTGTTGAGGCGGTTAATACGGTAATATCTAAAATGGAATTCCCTTTAAGCGATTTCGAAAAGCCTTCAATAGAAAACGGTGGCGTTCATGGAAATCGATGTTTAGAGATAGCGAAAGGAAATCAGGCAGAATTAGGGATTTCGTATGCTTCTAGCGGGTTGGCAACAAAGCGATATAAGTTAGAGGCGGGCGTAATGTATACTTTGTCAGTCTACATGAAAGCAAGCGAAATATGTTATGTCGGATTGTATGTTGGCGAGGATATTTGGTGGCCTTCGCATTCTTGGCCGGATGTAAAAACGGTACAAGTCACAACTGAATGGCAACGGTACGAAAAAGTTTTTATGATCGATGCTTTTTCGAAGACGGATGAATGTTTTGTTTGGGTAGGATTTGGCACGTCTGACACTCAAGCCGTAACATTGTGGATGGATGCTATACAGTTGGAGGCAGGATATTATGCGACAGATTTTGAGAGTCAGGATTTAGATTTTTTTGCAAGTGTGGAGAGAGACAATAAGTTGTTTGAACTGGGAGAGAGTATCCCTTTAAAGCTTAATTTCAGGAACAATACTATAGCGATGGAAGCTTGTTGCGGTCAATATCAGATAAAGAATTTTTGGGGCGGCATAGAAAAGAGCGGTGTCTTTGCTGTAGAGATAGACGGAAACACAAGTGTAGAGAAAATTATTGATATACAGGGGCTGCCGTATGGGTCTTTCAAAACAATAGTTGATATAGGGGGAGAAGTAGAGGAAGTCATTTACGGAGTGTATAAAGAGCGAGATCCTGAAGGGTTAGTTTCAGAAAATTCAACGGTAGGGACACACAACAGGCCGTCGATTGAGATGAAAAAGCTAGGGTTTGGATTAATGAGGACTTGGAAATTCGGTTTTTATGATATGAGCAAGTTTTTAAATGAGTCTCCTGATAAGGATTTTACTATAGCGGACAGGCTTTTTGATCTAATTCAAGTTTATGATATGAGGACAATGGCGGTTTTGGGTAGTGTCGGAGATGAGACTGTTCCGGTTTATGCAAGAGGACTAATAAAGCCGAATGGCATAGCTTTGCCGACTGTAGGATATTGGCAAGAGTATGTCACTATCGTTGTTGATAGGTATAAGGATGCTGTAGACTACTGGGCAATATACAATGAAATTGGATATTACTTTACTGCTGCTGAATACTTGCCGTATTTGCAAGCCGCTTATATTATAATAAAGACTCTTGATCCGACCGCGTTAGTTGTCGGGGTATGCGGTTCTTTTGAGGGGGCGGATGCTGATCCTCAAGGATTTGTAGATCAAATAATTGAGATAGGCGGTCTGAACTGTATGGATATTATGTCTTTTCATTTATACAATTCTACATTTCCGGAAGCTTACAGGGGGATTGGTATCGTTGAATATATCGAAGGGTTCAAGGTTAAGATGCGAGCTAAGGGCAAAGAAATTCCGATCTGGAATGGGGAACAGATGTATCATGTTAGGCAATCCGGATATTCGCAAGAGATTTTGTCTTTTCCTGCTAGTTTAATACGAGAAGGACATGACGCGATAGGGGTAGACACCGTTGAGGAGTATGCAGAAATTATTGTCAGAAGTCATATTTTGATGGACGTGATGGGTGGGAAACAATTCATGCTAGGCAAGTATAACTCTGATGAGTTCTCAGCAAAGGCGACAATCATTTATCCCGCTTACAGTTCTCATGTTGAATTCGACAATTCTTCCCGACCCTCCAAGGTGGCTCTCAATGCAATGATTAATATTTTAGATGGTTTCGAATATTGGGAAGAAGCCGACTGGGGAGATGGCAAGAGATGTTATTTATATAAAAATGACGAGATGATTACTGCGGTCATATGGGCGTACGACGGAGATGTATCTCATGATTTGGTTTTACCTGATGTTTCGTACAGGGTGTTGGATTTTTTTGGGAATGTTACAAAGGAAACATCTATTGACGGAGGTTTTACTGTAGAGTTAACTGGCGACGTTAAGTATTTACAGATGTATATCAATACTGCTGAAATGATTTTAGAGAAAGTTCAGGGGGAATAAACTATGTCGTTCAAATATAGGAAACAGAGAGGAACACTTAGCGAGTCGATGAAAGCTGTTAAAGAGTTTCATTCAAGATCGGATTTTGTCAAATACTTGCAAAATGATCTTGATAAGGAGTTTGGCATTGGGGAGCTTGATCTTAACGAAGTAAAGGTTAAAAAATATAGCGATGGATTTGATGAAAGGATTGGGTGGGACACACATGTTGTTTATCTTGACGGGTATGGTGTTCTTGGGTTTACCGATGCGCCAGTTTAAATCAAATCAGACTTTAAAACACAGGAGAAAAAGATGTTTCAGCTCTGCCAGCATTGCTTTGAGAACAGAGGAACACAGCATCATCACAAATTTTCGAACTCTAAGGTTAATAAACGCAAATATGGTAGAAAGCTGATCGGAGACGAAAGGAATTTGATGCTTGTATGCGCTGATTGTAACAGCTCTCATGCGAAGTTGAAAGTGTTAACAGAGAGGGAATTCTGCGAGATGATGGGAATTTTGAAGTGTGTATTATGCAAACATGATTTAGACGGGCAATGTATATTTCATGATAAGATGTTCGCGATGACGTGCAGAGATTTCTATTTTGACAAGGACAAGTATTATGTTAAAGAGTAGGGAGAGGATGTCCTCTCCCTACCAGGTGTTTATTTGTACATTTTTTTAAGTTCTAGAAAGTCGGGTAAAGAATAAAGCTTTCCCCCGT
>Ga0209345_10000889_pt1 | contig 38431 bp, 30 predicted proteins | sample Cruoilmetagenom7_FD_187294 | JGI IMG/M metagenome (GOLD analysis project Ga0209345, IMG submission 187294) | Oil polluted marine microbial communities from Coal Oil Point, Santa Barbara, California, USA - Sample 7 (SPAdes) (version 2) | ecosystem: Environmental > Aquatic > Marine > Oil seeps ...
CAGTCGCAAGCTCCCTCAAACAATCTGCAATTTTCAGCTTCACTCACTAAGAATCTTTCTCAAAATGAATCAAGAAGGTTCGTCAAAGATCATTCAAGTCATATTCCGACCAACTGCACAGGTCGAAGTATTTTGAGGATTACAATCTGAGTCTGACCTGTCTGTGTGCTACGCACAGGCAGGCGCAGAGATTGCGAGGAATAGCCATTTATGGATGACCCTGGGTAGTCGTATGGAGGTTATTAGCGAGCAACAATCATTCAAAAAAAACTTGACATAGCAACACAGATGATTATAATAACAAACTATAAGGGATGAGTGTAGAATAGCGGTTCTGAAGTGTCGCAAGCCCTCTGCCACGAAGGCAAGAGGTGTAGGTTAACCCTCACCCTTTTTGATGAAAGAATATGAGGCCACGAAAGCCTACAACCTAATTGAAGTTAGGGTGAGTAAGCTTCGTGGCCTTTTTTTTGATATGCCTTTTTATGATATGGATTGTCCCGAGATGAAACGAAAGGGGGTGATATTATATAGCCCCCCCCTGACAATTTATAGCCCATAATTGAGTTTCAAAATTTCTGTTAATCTTTTATTGGGTTCCATCGTCGTTATAAAAACGAGGAGAAAAGGAATGATGAGAATAATTGTAAGAAGTGAAGTGATATTTATCGCAATTTTTAGTCTTATCCTGTTGATGGGAGCACAGAAGGCTTTTGCTGAAGACCTTTCAAACTATGAGTTGGTGGAGGAAGTTAAGAAACTGAAAGCAAAGACCGAGCAGCTTGAAGCTCAAATCAAAGGGGAGTTGCCGGGAGAATCAAGATCAGGAGAAAAGGAGCATTACCACGGCGTCAAAGGCTTGGCTGACAGAGTCCATAGGATTGAAGATCAAATGAGAGAGGGACTATTGGGAGATTGGGCCAAAAGGATAAGCCTGAGCGGCCTCATAGAGGTTGAAGCCGGTTATGAGGATCTCGATTTTGATAATCCTGCCTGGTCTGATGAGGATTCGAGTGACATAGCCCTTGCAACGGTCGAATTGGGTGTTGATGTTGATATTGCAACGCATGTCAAAGGGCACGTACTCTTTCTATGGGAAGAGGATGACACGGAACCTGTTGACATCGATGAAGGTATAATCATTATTGATGGAGAGGATGTGATTCCCCTTTACCTCAATGCCGGGAAGATGTATGTGCCTTTTGGAAAATTTGAAAGCCACTTTATTAGCGACCCGTTAACGTTGGAGCTCGCAGAGACTCGGGAAAGCGCTGTAAAGCTGGGGTTCGCAAATGATACACTTGACTTATGTTTCGGTCTTTTTAACGGTGATATTGATGAAACAGGGGAAGATAATCATGCAGAGACCTATTTTGCCGGGTTAACATTTTCCCTTCCGGAAGAGACCATATCGAACCTCAGCTTGTTAGCCGGCGCATCTTTCATATCCAATATCGCAGACAGTGACACCCTGCAGGATGACGACGGTGTTGGTTTTGCAACCATAGAGGACTATGTTGGGGGGGTCAGTACGTTCGTGAGTCTCTCTTCAATGGACCTGTTCTTTTTGGAGATTGAATACGTGGGAGCTACCGAGAGCTTTGAAGCCGGCGAATTGGGTTTTGACGACGGCGAGTCATACAAGCCGAGCGCATGGAATATTGAGTTGGCTTATGCAGTTGCCGAGGGTCTTGAAATTGCAATTAAATACGAGGGAAGTGATGATTGTGGAGATTTTCTTCCGGAAAGACAGTTCGGTAGTGCCGTAATCTATGATCTTTTTGAGAATACTTCCCTGGCGCTTGAATATCTCTACGGAGAATTTGAGAATGATGATGAAAGGAACTTGTTCACCTGCCAGCTTGCGATAGAATTCTAGGCTTCGCCCCTAGCCATGAACAGTTACTGATAAGGAGGCAAAAATGAACGACAGAATGGCAAAAATGATGGTTACCTTGATGTTTATAGTGATGTTTCTGGTTGGCAATGTGAACATGGCCGGGGCTCACTTCGGGATGATAATCCCATCGGATGATATGGTGACGAAGTCAGAAGACCGGAGTATTACACTTAATGTAATGTTTATGCATCCCATGGAAGGTCATTATATGAATATGGCTAAACCAGCCGAATTTGGTGTCATAGCTCAAGGCAAGAAGAAAGATCTACTCCCCACTATCGAGGAGAAAAAGGTGAAGGGTTTCTCGACATGGGAAGCCCGCTATAAAATCAGACGTCCAGGAGACCAAGTCTTTTACGTGGCGCCCGAACCTTACTGGGAACCTGCTGAAGACTGCTACATTCTTCACTATACAAAGGTGATCGTCAATGCTCTCGGAATGGAAGAAAGCTGGGACCAAGAGATAGGCTTGAAGACCGAAATCATCCCTCTAACAAGACCATACGGGCTCTGGACCGGCAACGTTTTCCAGGGTATCGTGAAAGTCAGAAGTAAACCTGCGCCCTATGCAGAAGTGGAGGTAGAGTATTACAATCAAGATGATAAGGTCAAATGGCCAGCAGATCCAATGATTACCCAGGTCATCAAAGCCGATAAAAACGGTGTGTTTACCTATGCCATGCCAAGGGCAGGATGGTGGGGTTTTGCAGCACTCAGTGAGGATGAACAGATGATGGAACGAGAAGGAAAGCCAAAATCTGTTGAAATAGGCGCTGTGCTTTGGGTTAACACACATGACCTGAAGTGACGGAGCTATTCTCCGCCCTATTCTTGAGTTTCAAAATTTCTGATAAAAGGATAATATATGCATATTTCAGAAGGTGTACTGTCTGCGCCGGTCTTAATTACGGGTGCGGCTTTCACCACGGCAGCCATTGGTATCGGGCTGAAAAAAATGGATTATGACAGGATACCTCGAGTTGCAATCCTGTCATCTACGTTTTTTGTAGCGTCATTAATACATGTTCCTATCGGTCCATCAAACGTACACCTAATACTTAACGGGATTACAGGGGTACTTCTAGGCTTCTCGGCTTTCCCCGCAATACTGGTTGCTCTGTTCCTTCAGGCTATCCTTTTCCAATTTGGGGGGGTTACGACACTCGGGGTAAATACTTTCAATATGGCCTTCCCAGCTCTCGTTTGTTTCTATGCCTTCGGTTACGGGGTCAAACATAATAATTCCATGATTGCACTTGGCTCTGCTTTTGGGTGTGGTTTTTTTGCCGTATTGCTCAGTGGCATCATGGTTGCAACTTCGCTTGTTTTTGTAGGAAAGTCATTTGTACAAGTGGCAAGACTCGTTGTGATTGCACACCTTCCGGTGATGATCATCGAAGGGTTATTAACCGTCTTCTGCGTGGGGTTCTTGAGGAGAGTAAGGCCTGAAATACTGGGAGGATGATTTGGAAAGGTACAATACATTCAAGAGATTTCAGGGAGTTTTATTAGTCTGGTTCAAGTTGATCCTTATAACCCTACTTATATTTGTCACACCTTCAAAAATATTGGCCCACAAGATAAATATCTTTGCATATGTGGAGGGAGATACGATCTTTTCCGAAAGTTATTTTAACAATGGGAGAAGGTGTATCAATTCAAAGATTGAGGTCTTCGACAGTGCAGGAAATGCACTGTTGGAAGGCAGGACTGATGATGCAGGGGAATTTTCTTTCAAGGTTCCAGGGAAAACGGACCTGAGACTTGTGCTAACGGCTGGCATGGGACACCGGGCGGAGTATATTATCCACACAAGTGAATTACCAGGCGCTATTGAAGAAAAAGTTGAGGAGTCCGTACCTCAACCAGCCCAACGAGAGATTCCCGTGGCAGGTATCATGAGAGAGAAGAAAATCAATACTGCGGAGGTTTCGCAAATTAATTTGGAAGAGATTGAATCCGTAATTGAAGAGGTACTGAACAGAAAGTTGAGACCCCTTATGAAACTTATGACAAAATCCCAGGAGAATAGAGTTTCGTCCACCGAAGTGATAGGTGGGCTCGGCTATATTATCGGCATTATGGGGATCATCATGTACTTTAGAAGCAGAAAGAGATAGGGGACATGGTACAGGAAAAAAGAAAATATTGTCTGGCATCTGACCCTTATGAACCGGTACAAAGGCTTGGATATGATTCGAGAAGAATTTTCATCAGGTGATTCCTTTATCCATCGCCTTGATCCAAGGGTCAAGCTGGTTGTTGCCATATTGTTCTCAATTGTAGTGGCAGTGGCAGACAGATTCACTGTGTTATTATCCGGGTTGCTCTTTTCCATTGTCATCATAGCTATGGCCCGGTTGAAGGTACGACAAGTATCCTATCGTCTGTTGATCGTCAACGGGTTCATCTTGCTCCTGTGGATATTTCTTCCTTTCACATTCCCCGGCGAAACACTCTTTTCCATCGGCAGATTTAACGCTTCGAGGGAGGGTATTATATATTCTTCATTGATCACCATAAAATCAAATTCAATAATCCTTTCGTGCATTGCCCTTATTGCAACATCTTCTATAACCACCCTAGTGCATGCGTTGAGACACTTATATGTCCCTGATAAGCTGGTCTATCTATTCTTCTTCTGTTATCGATACATTCATGTTATCCATCTTGAATATACCAGGTTAGTGAACGCCATGAGAATACGGTGCTTTAGACCAAGGACCAATATCCACACATACAAAAGCTATGCCTATCTTGTTGGGATGCTTCTCCTAAGAAGTTACGACCGGTCAGAGAGGGTTTATAGCGCTATGCTTTGCAGGGGGTTCAAAGGAAAGTTCTGGATGCTTGACCATTTTTCCTTGAAAAGATCTGATCTGGTTTCAGGGGTTATGATGCTACTTTACATAATGGGACTGGTGCTTTTGCAGTGGAGAGAAACCATACTTTAATTGAGTTGGATAATATAACATTCAGTTATCCGTCGAGAGAGAGCGTGCTAAATGGTTTGAATCTTACCTTTTGTAAAGGTGAGAGGGTTGGTTTCGTTGGGACCAATGGAAGCGGAAAGACAACGCTTTTTCATATAATAATGGGGCTTCTGAGGCCAAAAGTAGGAAGGATTAGAGTCTTTGGGGAATTCAGAGAAACAGAGTCTGATTTCAGAGAGGTTAGAGAGAAGATCGGCCTTCTTTTTCAGGATGCTGATGATCAGCTATTCTGTCCAACGGTAGCAGAGGACATTGCCTTCGGACCACTGAACCTTGGAAAAACGTATGACGAAACGCGGGATATTGTTAGGGAGACCCTTGAGGCCGTGGGACTCGTTGGTTTCGAAGACAGGGTGACATACAACCTCTCAGGTGGCGAAAAGAAGCTTGTGTCCCTTGCAACCGTTATCGCCATGAAGCCTACGGTACTACTACTTGATGAGCCGACAACAGGGCTTGATGAAGAGACAACCGAGAGAATAATTAGATTTCTAAACAACAACACTTCGTTTTCGTATATCACTATTTCCCATGACCGAGAATTTCTCGAACAGACTACACATTGTATTTACAAAATGAAAGGCGGGAAAGTAGAAAAAGAATAGGCGCAACTTTTCAAAAAGTTTGGGTAATTTAAAAAATCGTTTATGTAATCTTACCCGAACTTATTGAAAAGTTGCGATTACCCCAGTAATACGCGATGAACCTTAAAAGTTACTGAAGGGAAGTTTTGAAAACAATAAAAAACGGAGGTGTGGAGATGGAAATTTCCGAAGATACGTTGAAAAAAATCTATACTACAAACTCTGCAGGGCATATAAGCTATATAATGGCTGTGGGAGAGAAAATCGGCAAGGAAGAGGCCTTAAGTATCCACGCCGACCTCCATGCCGGTATGGCTGAGATGATAAAAGAGAACCTATCGCAATTGGGTATAACCGGCGATGATGCCCGTGCCGGTATGTCCCTCATAGACGCTGTAATAGAAGAACACTATCCTGGGTTGGGTCAACTGATGGAACGGGAGCGTACTGAAAACACTCCTGAAAGGGTGGTATCGAGGCATAAGGGATGGTGTGCCACCTTGGAAGCCTGTCAGATGCTGGGAGTTTCTCCGGGGGAATTTTGTCCCATCCCCCATGAGAAGGGACTCACACCCTTAGTTCAGGTGATAAACCCCAAACTTCGGGTTAGATTAGGTAAAATCAGACCGCAGGATGAGTATTGTGAATTGATAGTCGAGCTAAATGGTTAGAACACTGTACTGAATCTTGCCAGCACTATATGTCTGCAGAAATTTTGAAACTCATTTGAATTATGCCTTTAAGCCATTGTCAGGAGGACTATTTGTAGCTCATAATTGAGTTTCAAAATTTCTGGTCTAAGTCCTGCAGGGGAGATTGGAGATAAAATCTTCAATCTCCTTGTTAAACTCCCTTGGCTTTTCGATCATCACCATATGTCCGGCATTCCTGATAATCGCTAGTCTCGATCCTTTTATGTTTTCGTGGAGAAAATGGGAGTACTCGGGGCATGTCAGTTTATCTTCACTTCCTGAGACTATGAGTGTAGGGACTTCTATCCTTCCTATATCTTTTAGGACATCAAAGGCATTGCATGCACAGATATCGCCATAAAACACTTCGGGCCTGGTCCTAAGCATCTCCTTTTCTCCCATCTCTATAAAAAAAGGAGATATACGGTCCGAATAGGCTAATTTACAGATTAATTTTACTGCATCGGTGAAATTGTTTTGAATGCCATTTTGGATATCCGGCCTAACCTCCAATACGGCACCTGTTCCAACCAATATGATACCGTCTAGATACTGAGGGTATCTCAAGGAAAAACTCAAGGTTATGGCCCCTCCCATGGAATGACCAATAAGGAAACAAGTTTCCAAGGATAGACCTTCAATAACCTCTCTTATCCATTTTGAGTACTTGTTTATATCGTTTTCTCCTACCCCATTCGATTCACCATGACCTGGTAGTTCAATGGCTATGCGGTTACAGTCGCCTTTCAAGTGGCGCAGTGCTATTAGCCAGGCCTTATGATTCCCTCCTCCACCATGGATGAATAACAGGCTTTTTCTCCCTCTTGTGATCCCGTCTTCTCCGGTAACATAATTTATCTTCGTGTTGTTGATCCTTAAGAACGGCATACCCCACTCATTGGTCAGTGTAATTGCAGCTTCTGTGTGCTGAACTCGGTCTTGATTAGGGACGGGGACGAAACAACTTGCTCAGATTGGCATCCTTCAAATATCAGTTTACACTTCTTGTGTTATTGACTCTGCTCCGGCTCTTAATGCTTGCTTATCAAGGGAGAGTAATCCCTCCCACTTTTCCCCCTTTAGCTTCTTCTCGAGCAACTCTTCGACGAGCTTAACCGGAACTGCCTCTATAAGGTTAAGATATGCTCCAAGTAGCACAAAGTTAGAGGTTCGGATATCACCAAGTTCCGTAGCGATTTTAGTCGCAGGGACATAGCAGACCTTCAAGTCTTTTCTGTTTGTCGCCTTTTCAGGTATCAAGGACCCGTCTAACAGCAGTAGGCCGTCTGGATCAACTCTTTTTTCATACTCTTCGAGTGAAGCAGGGCCCATAATGATTGTTGCTGAAGAGTTGAGCTTTATCACGGAGTCTATCTCTTCATCAGAGAGGATCACGGTGCATTCGGTCTCACCACCTCTCATTGCCCCCCCGTAATTGGAAAAATAGGTAACGTGTCTATATTTTGACATCCCTGCTTCGGCTAATAACCGACCAATCAGTAAGGCGCCTTGACCTCCAAGTCCGACTATCATCACCTCAAAATAACTCGCTCCACTTTTATCCATTGTATTGCCTCCAATCTGCGTAACTTCTCAAAAAGTCCGGGAACACGCGTAGCCTACAGGAGTGGTTTTTTGGCGTATTCAGGGTATTCGGCTAAAATTCAAAAAATCGGGCTGCCGCCTCAAACATTTTGAATTTTTTAACTCCAAACACCCTGAACACTACCTGCCAAAATTCGCAATGTCCTTCATAAAAGTACTCCACTGCGCTGAGCCCCCCATAGTTAGTGTCCGTCCAGAAATAAGATGGTTTCCGCAAGGTTAAGGAAGACGAAGATTTTAACCGCAGGAATACATAGAGTATTTTGAGGATTAAAATCTTCGTCTGACCTGTCTGCGTGCTACGCACAGGCAGGCGCAAAGATTGCGGAAAATAGTCATTTATGGATGGACACTAGTTAATGATAAGCTACTGCTATAAGCAGTTAAATGCTTTCCACGTTCTTGAACTCGCCTAGGGGATATTCGGTTATCATCTTTTCAGAAATAAATTTCAAAGAATCAATAGGGGTAAGCCCCCAATTGGGAGGGCAAGCAGAAAGGAACTCTACAAAGCCATACCCAATTCCATCTATTTGCTTTTGGAAGGCTATTGTTAGAGCTTTTTTAGCGCGTTGAAAGTTAGCAGGAGAATTGACGGCACAGCGAGCAGAATACACTATACCTTTCATCGTAGCCGCAAGCTCTGAAGCATGAAATGGGAATCCTGTTGTCTTTGTATCCCTTCCATAAGGGGTTGTCGTTGTTCGCATTTCCAATAGGGTAGTAGGCGCCATTTGCCCCCCGGTTGTTCCATAAACAGCATTGTTTAAAAAAATAGTGGTGAGCTTTTCGCCACGAAGAAGGGAATTCATGAAACAGCCCAAACCAATAGCCCCTAAATCTCCATCTCCCTGACAGGTAAATACAATTGCCTCGGGGTGGAGGCGCTTGATAGCGGTCGCCATGGCAGGGGCACGCCCGTGAGGACAGGAAGTGAGATCAACATCGATATACATCGGCCAAGGGAAACTGCAACCAACACCTGCTAGGCCTATGGCTTTGCCCTCAATCCCCAACTCCTCAATGACCTCACAGATCAGGCGAACGATAATGCCATAGTGGCATCCAGGGCAATGCATGAGGGGGATAGCGGTCCTTAGTTTTGGCTTCCCATAAACCTTCTCTTTGGTAATAGAATCTTCTTTCATATCAAGCTTTTCACCTCCTGTAAGATTTTCTCAGGATAAATGAGACCTGATGCTCCACCTAAAGCACCGCCAACTTTGGGCGTATGACGACCCCATATGCCTAAAAGATGTACTGGGACATTACCCAGTACTGCATACTTAACATCCTCGACGAGTTCTCCAGGGCTATCCTCAACCACTAAAACCTCCCCCACCTGGCAGGCTGTTTGTCTTAATGCCTCCTCTGGGAATGGCCACAAAGTTATTGGACGAAACAAGCCCACTTTAAGACCTTCAGACCGTGCCATGTTAACAGCCCCCCTAGCCGCCCTGCCTGAGGAACCATAGGCTACCAGAAGAAGTTCCGCATCCTCGGTTTTGTATGTTTGATACCTTAACTCAGAATCCGTTATATTCTGATATTTCTGGGATAGATGTTGATGGACTTCAACAGGCCCTCCATATCTAAACATTGCACCTACATTTCCAGTACGCTTGCCGTTTTTTTTATCCTTCCCTTTCAGTGCCCAGTCTTTCTCAGGCAAGACTTCATCTGAATAAAGGGGCTTAAGTTCAACCGGTTCTGTCATATGACAGATTATGAAGTCTGCCAATACCAAAGCTACTATTCGATACTTATCAGCCAAGTGGAACGCAAGTTGTACAAAATCGAAGCATTCTTGAGGAGAATAGGGGGCCAGCACGATACACCGGTAGGCTCCATGCCCTCCCCCTTTGGTAACCTGTCGATAGTCTGTCTGTCCCTGCTGGGTGGTCCCTATCCCTGGGCCCATTCGAGTGACCTCGACTACCACAGCCGGCACCTCAGCCTCTGAAATGAAAGATATCCCCTCTTGCATTAGGCTGAAGCCAGGACTTGAGGTGGATGTCATGACCCTTTCTCCAGCAAGAGCGCCGCCATACACCATGTAGATGGACCCCGCTTCAGACTCCGATTGAACAAAAACACGTCCAAGCCGGGGAAACTCTCTTGACATAAACTCAGGGATTTCGTTCTGGGGGGTAATGGGATAACCGAAGAAACCCGTGCATCCTGCATGGATAGCGCCACGGCATATAGCCTCACTACCCTCAATCAAAACTCTTTCAACCATAGCAACCTCCTTTCTGAATTAAGATATGAACTAGGACCAATACTTATGCCTATCCATAAAGGATCTTCCGATTAAAGCTGATTCGTCTGTGATTGTATGAATAGGGAGCGATTATGAGTAATTCTCTAAGCTTTTCCCAGCAGGGCCGGCGACATCATACACACTGACTCCTAAATCAAACCCGATACATATAGATTTCCATATATCAAATTTCACTGCGTTATCGGTCGGCACCCTCGACGACGTACTACAATGTACGACTTACTCGGTTTCCTCCCTCTGGCCTTGTGAAATTTAATATCTGAAAATCTATAGGTCTGATGGCTTTAATGTACTAAATCAGTGACTACCTAATAGCAACAGCGCCTTTTGAACAACATGATCGGGGGTAAGTCCAAATTTTCCGTAAAGAACCTTAAACGGGGCAGATGCTCCGAAATGATCAATCCCAACCACCTCACCCCCATTGCCTAGATAACGGTGCCATCCTTGTGAGACCCCTGCCTCAATGGCTATACGGGTCTCAATATGAGGCGGTAGTACTTTGTCCCGATAATCCTCCGGTTGCTTCTCAAATAGTTCCCATGAAGGCATGCTCACAAGTCGGACTGCTATGTTATTTTCCTCAAGCCGTTGAGCTGCTTCTAATGCTATCTGGACCTCCGAGCCGGTGGCGATCAAAATGATGTCTGGGTCGCCACTTTGGACGTCCCGCAGGATATAAGCGCCCTGGGATAGTCCCTTTGCACCCGCATAAAAAGTGCGGTCCAGAACTGGAAGGTCTTGCCTCGACAGGGACAGAGCCACTGGGCCATTCTGTGTCTGAACGGCCGCTCGCCAGGCCTCCGCAGTTTCATTGGCATCACACGGTCTGATGACGGTAAGGTTCGGGATAGCCCTAAGAGCCGCCAACTGTTCAATAGGCTGGTGGGTAGGTCCGTCTTCACCAAGGCCTATACTGTCGTGCGTAAAGACATAGATGGTCCGCAGTCCCATCATAGCTGCCAGGCGGATGGATGGCCGCATATAATCTGAGAAAACAAGAAAAGTTCCACCATAAGGAATCAGGCCACCGTGCAATGCAATGCCATTCATAATAGCCCCCATACCATGTTCCCGCACACCAAAATGGAAGTTACGTCCTTCGCGTTGCCCCCCTTGAAAATAACCTTCATTCTTTATAACTGTTTTGTTGGACGGAGCAAGATCGGCAGAGCCTCCGATAAGGTTGGGGAGGTTCGAAGCTATGGCATTTAATACGGTGCCGGAAACCACACGGGTTGCCAATCCTTTTGAGTCAACGGGGAAAGACGGAATATCTCGTTCCCAGTCGCTAGGTAATCGTCCGTTCATCCATTGGTCCCACTCACTGGCCAGCTCGGGATAAGTCTCACCGTAAGAAAGAAAGAGCGTATTCCACTGGTTCTCCCACTCCTTGCCATTATCAAGCGCGTGGCGGAAGTGATTTAATGCTTCTTCAGGAACAAAAAACAAAGGTTCTACGGGCCATCCCAGGTTCTCTTTAGTCAATTTGAGTTCCTCGCTGCCTAAAGGCTCTCCATGAACCCCGGCTGAGTCCTGCTTGTTGGGACTACCGTAACCGATATTTGTACGGACTGAGATGAACGATGGTCGCTCAGCCTCTTTCTGTGCCGCAATAATCGCCCGCTCTATGGCATCCATGTCATTCCCATCCTCCACCTGCTGCACGTGCCAGCCGTAAGCCTCAAAGCGGGCGCTCCGGTTCTCGGAAAAGGTGACATCTGTGTTTCCCTCAATGGAGATGTGGTTGTCGTCGTAAAGGTAAATCAGCTTGCCAAGCCTCAGGTGCCCTGCCAGCGAGGCCGCCTCGTGGGAGATACCCTCCATGAGATCACCATCGCTGATGATACCATATGTGTAATGGTCCACAATGGTATGTCCCTGACGGTTGAAATGAGCAGCCAAGAAGCTTTCGGCAATGGCCATTCCTACTCCGTTTGCGAATCCCTGGCCGAGCGGTCCGGTGGTGGTCTCCACTCCGGGGGCTAAACCGTATTCCGGATGCCCCGGGGTCTTACTGCCCCATTGACGAAAACGTTTCAGCTCCTCTAACGAAAGATCATAGCCTGTAAGATATAATAAACTGTATAGCAACATGGAACCGTGACCAGCCGATAGTACAAATCGATCTCTGTCATACCAATTGGGCTTAGCGGGGTTGTGCCTTAAAAACTGCATCCACAATACATAAGCTAATGTGGCGGCACCCATGGGCATGCCTGGATGCCCTGACTTAGCATTTTCTATACAGTCCGCAGAAAGCATTCGGATCGTATTCACACATAGATTATCTAGGTTTTTCATAGGATTTACTCCACTCCTTTCGGATTTTGATACCACGGCAATCCTTTCCTCTGATTTTTTTCACGCACCTGGACCCTGAAAGACGAGGAGATAGATATAGGTTTTCAGATATTAAATTTCACGATGCCAGAGGGATAAATCCGAGTTAAGTTGTACATTTAGTTCGTAGTTGAGGATTCCGACCGATAACGTCGTGAAATTTAATATCTGGAAGTCTATAGGAGCGGGTTGCAATACGCCTTCACGTCTGAGTCTGCTAACACAGGAATTACTTTTATTCCACTGGGCAGGCGCAGAGATTGCGGAAACAGCCATTTATGGATGGGCACTATAGATTTTCTTGTATTTAATTTCACAATGCCAGAGGGAGGAATCCGAGTAAGTCGTACATTTAGTACGTCGTCGAGGATTCCGGCCGATAACGCCGTGAAATTTAACGACCTGTGCAGTTACTCAACAATAGCGCCTATGACTTGAATAATCTTCTCCTCACGGCTTGATTCATTTTGAAGATTCTAAGTTCGCTGCGCTAAATTGCAGATAACTCGGTCGCAAGCTCCCTCAAACAATCTGCAATTTTCAGCTTCACTCACTAAGAATCTTTCTCAAAATGAATCAAGAAGGTTCGTCAAAGATCATTCAAGTCATATTCCGACCGACTGCACAGGTGGAAATTTAATATATGAAAATCTATAACTAATCGGCAGAAAAGGAGGAAGAGGTTTGTATACACCATCTTCCCCCTTCCTGTTCCTTCCGGACTAAGTTCGGTGTTCTTTTGTTCTCTATTGTCGGGTTTTAGCAAGGTGTTTTGTTTATTACGGACACTTATTGCCCGTGGCCATCTTACAAAGAAGATCATTCACTTTGTCCCCAATAGTAGCTCCGGATGCCGGGCCTTCTTTTTTGGAAATTGTCAATATTTTTATATGTTTCATGCTTCTATCCTCCTCTTTTCGTTTTCATTGTTTGAGCTTTCTAATACGCTTTTTTTGTTAATTTACAGGTTTGAGTAATTTGGCAAAAAGGTCATCTATCTTCTGTGCCAGCCAGGTATCGGCTCCAGGTGCCGGGCCTTCTTTTTTAGAAATTGTCAATATTTTTATATGTTTCATGCTGCTATACTCCTCTTTTCGTTTTTGGTTTTCAATGGTTACTTCCTAGTTCAAGCTACGGATGTTAGAGAGAACAATCTTTGCTCTGCGTAGCCATTTTGCACGCAAGTAGATTTACCACCTTGTCCCCTAAGGATGCAACTGCCGGGCCTTCTTTTTTAGAAGTAGTTAATACCTTGATATGCTTCATAGTTATAAACCCCTCTCTTCTTTCTTCTTCAGGTTAGAATTATTAGATTTGTTCGTTTCACTATCAATACCAAGTATCGCTATTACACCTCCTTTCATATTTGTATTTACATATAAGTGTCACATTTTCACTTCTATGAAAAGAGATTTCCCAAATAGGTCTCTTAATGGAAAGATAAAGATTAATTGAGGTTCGTCATCAGGTAAATAGAAAATGCAACGACCCAAGGCCTTTCAGCTTTATCCTCATTATATAGCTTTTATCATATATATTCATACAGATGTCAAGCCCTTTTTCTGCAATTCTTAGCGTCCATCCATAAATGGCAATTTCGGCAATCTCTGCGCCTGCCTGTGCGTAGCACGCAGACAGGTCAGATTCAGAGGTAAGGGCACATTGCAATGTGCCCTTATGTACTCTAGTATTTCGGCGGTTAAAATCTTTTTCTTCCTTGACCTTGAAAAAACTATCTCATTTCTGGATGGATACTAATTAGCTTTTAGGCTTTCAAGGCTTTCATTAAGGTTAGCAAGAAATATACCAAAGAACTTAATGTTATCTAAGTGGTAGGTTTTATTGTGTTATTGTTGCTAAGCCCTATCTTTTGCAAAAGACCTAAGGAAGAAAAACGAATAGGATTGTTCATTTTTATGAAATATTTTACTCTTTTGGGATAAAACTTTTGACCTCAATAACCCCAACGTAAAACCTGCTCACCCCCGAAGCGATAGAATACACCAAGAGTCTACTCTATCGGTCCCCCGGAATTACGTAACTTCACATAAAGTCCGGATATGCTCCACGGAATGGGGTGGTCTCGTTCTAAAGAATGCCCCTTAGTCTATCGTTAATCCTTCTTGAATTATTGAAAAGTTACTGGTTACCAGCGTGAACCACTTGACAAATATTCATGTTTCCTTTATTTTCAGGTTATTGGAACTTTAATGTTTTAGATCTGTCCGGTTAACTAGGGACGGGGCCGAAATAACTTCCTCAAGTAGGCACTCAGATTTAGGTTGGATTTGTTAGATCTGAAAACGCAAAACCGCAGGAATAGTCGAACTATTTTGAGGATTTTGTGTTTGAAGATCGGGCAAATCTGGCCTGAAGATGAGATGCACAAATGGGGAAGTTATTTCGGCCTCTTCCCCTAGTATCCATCCGGAAATAGGCAATTTTATTCAAGATCAAGGAGGGAAGGAAGACTATGGATTTAAAAGAAAAGGAATTTGGAACGGTTAAGGTGGTTAGAAAAGAAAGTTTTGCTGTGGTAATCTTGAATCGACCGGAAAAGTTAAATGCCTTGAGCCCTGAGTTGATAAAAGACCTTATTGTAGCCTGGGCTGATGTAATTGACGATGATAGCGTTAGAGCGGTAATTATTACGGGAGCGGGAAAGTCATTTAGCGCCGGAGGTGACGTGGTGAAGGACATAAACCCATTGAGGGACATGGGCGCTTCCGAGTTCCATAAGTATTTCAGTCAGGCAGAAGATATGTACCAGGGCATAATAGATGCGGAAAAACCTGTAATAGCTGCAATAAATGGGTTCGCAGTGGGAGCTGGTCTTGACCTAGCCCTGGCCTGTGATATTAGGATCGCTGCAGAGGATGCAAAGATGGGTGAGTTCTTCGTTAAGATGGGCCTTACCCCTGAACTGGGGATCTATATGTTGCCCAGGTTGGTTGGGTTAGGTTGGGCGAAGCTGATTAGTTTTACAGGAGATATCATTGATGCGCCCAAGGCAGAAAGCATAGGCCTTGTTGAGAAAGTGGTACCGGCAGACCAATTGATGTCTTCAGCCGAAGAATTAGCAAAGAGACTCTCAACCGGCCCTGTGGCTATAGGAACCATTAAAAAGGCGATCAACGAATCCCTCAAGATGACGCTAGAGACATCTGTGGATTATATATCGAGACTGCAATACCAGTTATGTCATACCGAGGATCACAAAGAGGCGGTTACTTCCTGGTTAGAGAAGAGGAAACCGGTGTTTAAGGGGAAATAGACGAAAAGCACATTCGCGTTGCTTCAATAGTTTTTTCCAGATCTTCCTCTGTATGTGCCAGAGACACAAAGGACGATTCGAACTGGGAAGGTGCCAGATATATACCTTCTTTCAGCATCTCTGAAAAATACCTTGAGAAGATATTGGTGTCGCAACCCTTTGCTGCAGAATAGTCTGTTACCGGTATATCGGTAAAGAAGACGGTAAACATAGATCCAACCCTGGTGGAGAATATCGGGATGCCTGCTTTACGAGCAGCAATTCTTATCCCTTCTGACAGTATCTCGCTCTTCTCTTCCAGGGTTTTATAAACCCCTTGATTAGAGAGGATCTTTAACGTCTCGATCCCTGCAGTCATGGCCATGGGGTTTCCAGAGAGGGTTCCAGCCTGGTACACAGGTCCTAACGGGGATATCTTCTCCATAATCTCCCTTGCCCCTCCAAAGGCTCCCACGGGCAGCCCCCCGCCTATTATCTTACCCAAACACGTTAAATCCGGCATAACCCCGTATAGCTCCTGAGCCCCTCCGAAGGAAATACGAAATCCGGTGATGACCTCATCGAATATTAGGACAACACCATGTTGATTACATAGTTCTCTAAGCCCCTCCAAAAACCCATCTTTCGGGATGATGACCCCCATATTTCCCGGTATTGGTTCCACTATGATGGCCGCTATATTTCCTTCATCCCCCTCTAAGGCTCTTTTAACGGATCCCAAATTATTGAAGGGAAGGGTCAAGGTGTTTTTTGCAAAATCCCGGGGTATGCCGGGACTATCAGGGACACCAAAAGTAGCAGCCCCTGATCCGGCTTTGACTAGAAGACTATCCACATGACCATGATAACATCCTTCAAACTTGATTATCTTATCCCTGTTGGTGTATCCTCTTGCCAGCCTAATAGCGCTCATCGTAGCTTCGGTACCGGAATTCACCATCCTGACCAGATCAATGGAAGGTATGGCCTCCACTATCATCCGAGCCAGCTCCACCTCCAAGTTGGTGGGGGCGCCAAAACTGGTGCCCGTTTCCATAACATTCTTTAAGGCGGATATGACCTGGGGGTGGGTGTGGCCTAGAATCATTGGTCCCCACGATCCTACGTAGTCTATGTACTCGTTACCATCCACATCGTAGATATTAGCCCCTTTCGCCCTTTTTATAAAAAGAGGGTTGCGCCCTACAGCTTTGTACGCCCTTACCGGACTATTTACCCCGCCTGGCATGTATCTCCCGGCCACTTTAAAAAGAGCTTCTGATCTCTCTGTGTCCATGGCATTTACCTCCGATTTCATGACTTCCTACAAGCAAAGATTCTAAGCATCCTGGGGCATCCTTCATATAAACAGCGTAAACTGATATTTGAAGGATGCCGAAAATCGATAAGCTCAAAAATACTCCATACTCGTCTTCTTAAATTCCTCTGTGCTAAACAGAAGCTCATACTCCTTTATCCCTGTCCTCTGGGATATCTTTTTTACTATTTCAAGGCATCCGTCCCTTGTCTTAGCATGAATCATGGCGTATAGATTGTACTTCCAGTCTGGCAATGTGTGCCTTTCATAGCAATGGGTTACCTCCTTGAAGGATGCTATTATCTCCCCAACCCTTTCGATATCCTCATCCTGGACTAGCCACACAGACATAGCGTTGGCATCGATACCTACTTTTCTGTGCCGAAGGGTGGCTCCAAAGCGTCTGATATAGCCCTTATCTATCAACCCTTGAACTCTTTCCAAAAGGTCTTTTTCTGTTAGGTTAAGCTTCAGTGAAACCTCTAGGAAAGGCCGGGGGGCTATGGGTAAATCCGTCTGAATCTCTCTTATTATCTTTTTGTTTAGATCGGTTAAGGTCATATTTGTTCCTGATACTGCCGAACTTGATACATAAAGGCCTCTAACCTGGCCTGGGTATTGGTATTCCCTTGTCCATCATAAGCAATGTTCAAAACAGGCATATTGTCTTGATCCTCCCGATATCTTTTCAGCAGGGCACTAACTATGGTACCGGGCATGCAAGTGAAAGGCATCACATTTACAATACCACTTACGCCTTTTCGATAAAAGTCTACCGCTTTCCCCATACTCAGAACAGCCTCCCCTTCAAAAGAGGAATCGATGTAGGGTTTAGCCCATCTAAGTGTCTGCTTGGTTGTTGGCTCTTTAAGGTTTTTTATCGATCCGTCAAATGCCTTTTGAAATCTATGTTCGTCCCATTTTTGAAAAAATTCTGTCAAATAGACGCTGCATAGTCCCTTATGGTTGTGATCTGCGAGGCTCCTCCTCTTCGCTGTAAAGTTCGTGTAAAAGATCCATTCAGATATAGGGGTGACCCATGCCTCTCCACCAAGCTCTTCAATCTGCATTATAATGTTTTCGTTACTGAATTTGTTTGAACGGATATATATCTCGCCAATTATCCCGATCACTGGTTTTCTTCTCGAATTAGTTAACTCTATCCCATCGAATTCTATCCGCGCTTCTCTCAATGCTTTTTGCAGATCCTTTTCTTCCTTTAAAACACGACATGTTTTTTGCAGAAGATGCTGGTAGACCCTTTCCGCTTCCCCAGGGGTTTTCTCATACGGTTTTGTCTCCCTCAGTTTTTTCTCGAGTATATCTACAGCTATCATGCCCTGCCAAGCCCGCCGGACGAGCTTCTTTCCTATGGTCTGTAATTCATGGTAAATCGTCTCGTCTTGCATTAACGCATAGATGGGTACATCATCATACCCCATCTCATCCAAAACCATGCGGTGAAAACGATGATATTGACCAAAACGGCATGGTCCGTTGGCAGACGGCATAAAGAAAGCAGAGTTTCGACGATCAAAATCCTTGTCTTTTAATAGCCTTACCATATTGCCGGATGTCAGGACACAGGGATAACATTCTCTACCGGAAGTGAATTTTCTTCCCAAATCCAGGGTTTCCTCATTCGATTCCGGTATCACGGCTGAGGGTACACCACACGCTTCAAATGCTGCGGAGAGGGCAAATGCATGATCAGACATGTAGGGAAGGTATATCTTCCTCTTTTTATCGCTCTTGGTTGCAACGGTCTTTACTTTCCTCCTTTTGGAAACTATCCGCCGCACCCTAACATTATTTAGGGTATCCAAGAAGGCCTCAAGACGGGTAATAATACCAGCGTCTGCGCTGTGTTCATCTATCTCGATCTGAAGGTAGGGCTTACCTCTCAATATATCCCTGAAGAAATGAGATATGAAGGAGTCTGGGCCGCAGGAAAAATTGGTTATGTATAGGGGATATAGATTTGGGTTCTTTCTTATGATTTGAGCAGCTGCCAAGAATTTCTGTCCGTATGTCCAGTACATACGTCGGGAAGCGTCCTTCAGGTCGGCACTACTCATGGGCAAGTAGTCTAAAGGTATTGCCACTATCCCCAAGTCTCTCAATTTTTTAGGGAGATCCATATTAATCCCCGAATCGCATCCATTGTATGGCCGGCTTACTACGACCATTGCCTTTTGGTCTTCTTCTAGATTGTTCAGGATATCAGCGCCTCTGGTCTGCATAGCGGAATAAAAGCTTCCCTGAACCGCCAGTGCCTTAGATAGGGCCATTTTTGTTTCTCTTGATGGTATCTTTAGCTCCTTTGCCATCTCCACTAAAGACCTCTCTAATCCATCTCGTCCTCTTCCTAGATGAATGACAGGTTGGAGTACATGCACCCCGTGCTCTTCAAAATTAATGGCGGCTTTCAGCGTATAGGGGAAGGCCTGTGCATAAGGACAGTTAAAACTCTGCTTTATATCCGCATTGGTCCTGTCCATATCAATGATACTCGGGCAAAAAATTGTTTTTATGCCTTTCTCAATTAGTTCCAATATATGTCCTTGGGAAACTTTGATCGGGAAACATGTCTCGGCTACGACACTTTCAACCCCTTGACGGATGATTTTTTTGTTCGTCGTCTCAGTGAATACAATTCTAAACCCAAGCTCATTAAAGAAGGTCCTCCAAAGTGGTATAAGATCATAAAAAAATAGGATCCTGGGGATCCCTATTACCGGGGCGGTATCGCCCAAACTACAATCCATTTTCCAGCCATCGAGGAGCAGGGTTTCTCTCTCAGCGAATAGATCCGGGAGGTCACCCTCCATCTCTTTCTTTTCATTATCTACTTCGTATTTTTCACACCTGCTTCCATAGAAAAGAGGTCTCTCTCCTTTAACAGTGAGCTTCCTTATCTCGCACATATTGGGGCATCCCCTACATTCGAAGGAGGAAAGATCATAACTCCTTTCGCTGAGATCGAAACCCTTGAAATTGCTCTTTTTTCCCGTATTCTCCTCTATAGAAAGGATGGCCGCTCCTATAGCCCCTGTGACCTCATTATTCACCGGGACTTCTACATGCTTGCCAAGTATTTTCTCGAAGGCGGCTACCACACCGAGATTAAAGGCTGTGGCCCCCTGAAAGAAGATCCTGTCTCCTATCTTTCTGTCCCCGACTACCTTATTTAAGTAGTTCATGGCTATTGAGTAACTCAATCCCGCAACCAAATTATCCTTAGCAGCCCCTCTCTGTTGGTGATGGACTAGATCAGATTCCATGAACACTGTGCACCTCTCACCTAGGGAAATTGGAGATGCAGCGTTTAATGCCAGGTCGCCGAATTCCTGCTTAATGGATATCCCCAATTTTTCCGCCTGTTCCTCCAAAAAAGAACCTGTGCCGGCAGCGCAGACTTTATTCATTTCAAAGTCTACTATGGTACCGTTTTCTATACGAATGTACTTTGAATCCTGCCCTCCGATCTCGAATATAGTATCGAGGTTCGTGTCGATGTTAATAGCAGCTGTGGCTTGAGCGGTTATCTCGTTCCTCACTATGTCGGCGCCGACGAAATCCCCGGTCAAATACCTTCCCGAACCTGTCGTCCCAACACCGCGTATAGTCACATATTCTCCGATTTCTCCCCCAACCTCCGCAAGCCCTTGCCTTATAGCCTCTATTGGCCTGCCGGCAGTCATTAGATACCGTTTAGATAGAAGGTTCTTTTCCTTGTCTATAACTACTAGGTTTGTACTGATGGATCCTACGTCTATACCCAGAAAGGCGTCAACCTTGTTCTCTCTTTTCAGCAGAAAAGGCTTGGGGTTTAGTCCTGTCCTTTTCCTTTCATTTTTCTCCGATAGGCTAAGAGGGCTTAACCTAACAGTTTTCTCCTGATGGGTTTCAACGTAGTTATGCAGCTTTTCTAACCCATGAAATCGGGTTTGTTTATCCGGATCTTCCATAGTAAGAATGACGGCGCCGATTGCCCCCATTGATGCAAAGTACCTTGGGACTATAAACTCCTCTTGCGCTAAACCCAAAACATCGAGAAAGGCCTTCCTCATGCCTATGTTGGCTGCAACCCCCCCCTGAAAAGAGACAGGGGGAGTAAAGGCCTTGCCCCTTCCAATGTTGCTTTTGAAATTTCTAGCTAAAGCATAACACAGACCTGCCACAATATCGAAGTCTGGGGTTGCTCCCTGTTGTAAATGAATCATGTCGGTCTTGGCAAATACGCTGCACCTTCCGGCGATGCGGGCAGGGTTCTCCGATTTTAAAGCTAGCTTGCTAAACTCTTCTATACTTAAACCCAGCCTGTGTGCCTGCTGGTCCAGGAACGATCCGGTACCAGCAGCGCATATAGTATTCATGTTGAAGTCAACAATCTTGGTCCTTCGTTGGTGTTTATCGTAGTCAATCAAGATGAGTTTAGAGTCTTCCCCCCCGATGTCAATGACTGTCCTTACCTGAGGATAAAGGTACTCTATCGATTTGCTCAGTGCGATAATCTCATTGACAAAATTTGCCCCTATAAGTTCGGATACTAACTTACCTGCGGTACCTGTGACGGAGGCAGCCTCGATTCCGTCTTTGCCAATACGGAAGAGGATTTCCGAGAGAACCCTTGTGACCGTTTCCAGGGGCTGTCCCATCGTCCTCGTATAGCGCTCTTCCAATACGTCCCTGTCTTGATTCATTACTACGGTGTTGACACTTACCGAGCCCACGTCTATACCCAAGAAGATCCGGTTAGATTTAGTCATACAACGATCCATTATTATAGAGGTACTAAAGAAATTTAGAATTCAGTTGGATTGTCAACAAGCGCGAGATTCAAGAAGGGACTAAGATATTTAGAATTCATCTCGATTATAAGACTCGAGCTCGCATTTTAGGTCTCTGGTCATAAGTTCATCAACAACTTTCCCGACGGGTTTATCTTCGTAAAGCAAACGATATATCTGTTCTGTGATGGGCATTTCTATACGAAGCTTCTCGGCAATACGATAGGCTGCTTTGGCGGTCTTTACACCTTCAGCCACCATCTTCATATCGTCCAATATCTTCTTTAGTTTCATCCCTCTGCCTAACCGTAAACCCACTGACCTGTTTCTACTCAGATCACTTGTACAAGTCAAAACCAGATCTCCCAAACCGGTCAGACCTGAAAAAGTTAGGGGGTTTGCCCCCAGTCGCACACCCAAACGGGTGATCTCGGCTAAACCACGAGTAATGAGGGCAGCCCTAGTATTATGACCGAAGCCCAATCCGTCAGAGGCTCCAGCAGCAATGGCAATAACGTTCTTTAATGCCCCGCCCAACTCTAGTCCTGTAACATCTGAGCTTGCGTAAACCCTGAAGTGGGATGTTGCAAAGATTCTCTGGACAGTCTCCGCCGTCTCCATGTTTTCCGAAGCAACACATACGGCTGTAGGGGTTTTATTGATAACCTCCCTGGCAAAACTTGGGCCTGATAAATAGACCAGGTTTTTGTGTACTTTGGCGGGTAGCACCTCTTTTAATACGAGGGACATGGACATCAGAGTATCGGTTTCAATACCCTTTGATGCGCTAACCACAATCATTTTATCTGATAAGAAGGGAAGAGTTTGGGAGATGACACCCCTTACTACATGGGAAGGTGTGACGGACACAATGACCTCTTTGTCGAGACAGGCCTTCTCCAAAGAGGTAGTGGGATTGATGTTCTTGGACAGTTTAAACCCGGGGAGATAGACTGGATTCTCGGCCTTTTGGCGCATTGTCTCACAAAGGTCCGGCTCAAAGACCCAAAGTGTAACACTGTAACCTTTTTCCGCCAATAGGTTTGCGAGAGTAGTCCCCCAGCTACCCGCACCTATAACTCCTATCTCTCTTCTCATCTGTTCCTTTTTTTCAGTCTATTTTTTACGCCTTCGATCCTTATCTGCACTACTGTTCTATCCTCATATCTGTCCAGGATTTCCTCGTAGAGCTTCAGGGCCTCAGGAAGCTTTCCCATCTCCTCCAAACAACTTGCAATACCAAACTGTGCATAGATGGAAACATTGGTTCCCGGAAACCTCTCAATGGCCTCTTTATAGGAGTCGACAGCTTTTTCCAGTTGGCAATCTATGTAATAACAGTTAGCAATCTGAAGATAGGTATCCTCGGCAAGCTTTGTGTGCGGAAAGTTTTCCAAGAGAATTCCATACTCAACTATGGCCTGTTCGAAATCGTCAAGGTGGAAGTAGCATTGGGCAATCTGACGTTGAAAGCCATCTCCATCTTCTGTTCCAGGATAAGAGTCCAGGATCTTCTGGTATTCGACAATAGCCTTCTTGAAATCCTTCAATTTCACATAGATTTCTGCAACATGGCGTTGGGCCGTGAGAGAAAACCTAGAGTTGGAGTAAGAGGATATTAATCTACTAAAAGCTCTCAAGGCCTTCTCGTAATCATTGACATATACGTAATAGGTGCTGCCTAATTGAAAAAGGGCATCGGATGCCATAGGACTCATGGGGTATTTATCCGCTATCTTTCGGTATTCCTCACAAGCCTCCAAATACTCCCCTTTATCCCTCAAGTCCTCGGCATAGGAGAAATGGTTTGAGGCTGCTCTATTCGAACAATTGCTCGTTGTGATAACCGAGATAATGATCAGCAACCCCAAAAATTTGCGTACGAACAAAAAATTCCACTCAACTTCAGCTTTATTCATATTCGGCTAATTTTGCTACCGCAACAACCTTTCCTTCCGGATCTAAATCAATCAACTTTACACCTTGGGTGTTTCTTCCTATTATTGGAATATTCGCAGCATGAATCCTGATGAGCTTTCCACTGTCTGTAATGATTATTAAATCATTATCATCTAAAACTCGTTTTTGGCAGACTACACATCCGTGTTTTTCGGTGACCTTTATCGTAATAATGCCTGCACCGCCTCTCTTTTGCGATCTGTACTCGGAACCCATAGTCCTTTTACCGAGCCCTTTCTCTGTGACCGTAAAGATTGTAGTGTCATTATCTATGATCTCCATGCCAACGAGTTCATCACCTTTATCCAACTTAATTCCTTTAACACCCCTGGTTGCCCTGCCCATGCTCCTAATCTGAGTCTCATTAAAGCGTATGGATTTGCCCGATTTAGTGCCCAAAAGAATATGCTGAGTTCCATCAGTCAGTTTTACGGAGATCAGCTCATCATCATCATCTATATTAATGGCTGCTATTCCGTTAGAACGGGGTGTGCTGTAGGCAGAGAGAGGCGTCTTCTTTATGACCCCATTCCTTGTCGCCATGATAATGTATCTATCGTCCACAAATTCCCGTACTTTGAGGATTGCCGAAATGTTTTCGTCAGAACCCAGATTCAAAAGGTTAACAATAGCTTTACCTCGGGACGTTCTGCCCGTTTGAGGAATCTCATAAACCTTTAGCCAAAAAACCTTACCCTTGTTTGTAAAGAAAAGTATAAACTCTCGGGTGGAGGCAACGAACAGATGTTCCACAAAATCCGAATCACTGATGGCCGTCGCCATCTGTCCTTTACCTCCACGCGCTTGACTTCGATATAGAGTTACTGAGTTTCTCTTTATATATCCCTTATGGGTAATGGTTGTCACCATATCCTCTTCAACAATCATGTCTTCAAGAGTCACTTCCGCAGTCTCTTCTATTATCTCTGTTCTCCTCATATCATGATACAGTTCTTTTTGAGCCCTTAACTCCTCCACAATGATATCCAAGACAAGCCTTTCGCTTGCCAGGATTTTCTTGTATTTCTCTATCAGTATCAGCGTCCCTGTATGTTCCTCAATGATTTTTCCCTGCTCTAATGCAGTCAGTCTTTGTAATCTCATTTCCAGAATTGCCTGAGCCTGTAAATCGGATAACAAAAATTTGCTCATGAGGGATTCTTTTGCAATTTTCGGGGCTTCAGACGATTTGATTAGGGTTATAATTTCATCGAGGTTTTCCAACGCAACCCTTAAACCCTCGAGGATATGGGCCCTGTCCTCTGCCTTCCTTAGGTCAAAGGAAGTCCTTCTTATGATGATCTCTTTTCGATGGTTCAGGAAAGTGCGCAGGATCTCTTTCAAATTCAAGAGCGTTGGTTGTCCCCCAACAATGGCCAACATTATTACTCCAAAGGTAACCTGCATCTGGGTATGCTGATAGAGCTGGTTGAGGACAACCTTTGCAATTTCATCCCTCTTAAGTTCAATAACAATCCTTATACCTTCCCTATCCGACTCATCTCTGAGCTCTGATATCCCTTCTATCTTCTTTTTTCTGGATAGTCCGGCTATTGTTTCTATAAGCTTTGCCTTGTTTACCTGATAAGGAAGCTCTGAAACGATAATGCTTTCTTTACCGCCGCTCTTATTCCTTTCAACATTCGCTCTAGCCCTTACGTGTATTAGTCCCCTTCCAGTCTGATAAGCCGATCTAATACCACTTTTACCAAAAATGAATCCGCCGGTGGGAAAATCAGGTCCCGGTATAAGCTCCATCAAGTCATCTAGGCTAATGTTCGGGTTATCTATTGTAGCAATCATCCCGTCTATTACCTCTGCCAGATTATGAGGGGGGATGTTCGTGGCCATTCCAACGGCAATCCCTGAAGAACCATTGATCAAAAGGATTGGAAGCTTAGATGGCAGGACAGTGGGCTCCATAAACGAATTGTCATAAGTGGGGATAAAATCCACAGTCTCTTTTTCGATGTCTGCGAGAAGTTCAGAGGTTAATCGGGTCATCCTTATCTCTGTATATCTCATCGCCGCTGGGGGGTCTCCGTCAACTGAACCGAAGTTCCCCTGTCCATCTATTAAAGGATGTCGCATAGAAAAATCCTGGGCCATCCGGACTATGGTATCGTATACTGCTGTATCGCCATGGGGATGATACTTACCTATAACATCGCCGACAATCCTAGCGGATTTTTTGTACGGCTTATTCCAATCACTGCCCATACCTTTCATCACGTAAAGGATTCTGCGATGAACGGGCTTTAATCCATCCCTGACATCGGGCAATGCCCTGCCAACGATTACACTCATCGCATAATCCATATAGGATTTTTTCATTTCCTCTTCAATGCTGACAGGTATCTTCTGCTGTTGTAAGTGCATGTGCTCCTCAGATGTTAACTGTGTTCCCGTCCCTTATCATATGTCTAGATTCTTGACATATAAGGCATGCTTATAGATGAATTCTCTTCTAGGTTCAACCTGGTCTCCCATCAAGATAGTAAAGATTGTATCCGCCTCGATCGCATCTTCTATCTTCACCTGAAGTAAGGTTCTCGTCTCAGGGTTCATTGTGGTCTCCCAAAGTTGATCCGGGTTCATCTCACCCAAACCCTTGTATCTCTGTATCTCGTATACCTTTTTTGCTGCTGAAAGGATATGTTCAAAGACCTCTTCCAGGTTGTTTAACTCAAACCTATTGCTATTGTCCTCGACGAAAAGGGGTGGTTTGTCTGTACTTTCGAAGTTTTTTAATAGTTTTCGTAGTTCGTAAAACTCAGGAGTATTTAGGAGGTCAAAATCTATAACTGTTTCCAGAGGAGACCCGTTGTTCCAAGACGTGCATTGAACCTTATAACATTTATGCTCCATATCCTCTGATATTTCATATCGGATACCTGGGATTTCAGGCTTTAAGGTGCTGATACGGGCCTTGATCTCCTCTATTATCATTGTGAGTTTTTCTTGGTCTATTAAGGTCTCTTTTGTAAAGTCACTATTCCGAGCAAGGGCATTGATGATATCCTTATCTTTCCTTTTCTTTCCGATCTTCTCCAGAATGCCCTTATAAGCAAGCACCTTTTTCATCATATTGATTAGACGAACACCGGAGATCGAGGCTTGTGTCTCTTGTGTGACCAGTCTTATGTTTTCTACCCCGGATTCCAGCAGGAAATCCTCCATCAAGGCCTCGTCCTTGATATACTGATGTTTTTTCCCTTTTTTTACTTTAAACAGGGGAGGCTGAGCTATATAGAGGTTTCCCATTTCTATCAGATCAGGCATGTGCCGAAAAAAAAAGGTCAAGAGCAATGTTCTAATATGGGAGCCATCCACATCGGCATCGGTCATTATTATTATATTGTGGTAACGAAGCTTGGCCGGGTCATAATCCCCTCTGCCTATCCCTGCCCCAAGTGCGGTGATCAAGATCTTTATCTCCTCGCTTTGTAGCATCTTGTCAAATCTGGCTTTCTCAACATTCAATATCTTCCCTTTCAGGGGTAGGATGGCCTGATTTCTGCGGTCCCTTCCTTGCTTTGCCGATCCTCCTGCAGATTCACCCTCTACCAAATACAGCTCGCTTCTGGCAGGGTCCTTCTCTTGACAATCGGCTAACTTGCCCGGCAAAGAGCTAACTTCAAGGGCATTTTTTCGTCTGACCAAGTCTTTTGCTCTCTTAGCTGCGTCTCGGGCTCTGGCTGCATCGATAGCCTTTGACATGATCTTCTTGGCAACACCGGGGTTTTCTTCTAGATAGACACTTAACTTCTCATTGAGAAAACCCTCCACCAGTCCCCTTATCTCACTATTCCCCAGTTTGGTTTTAGTCTGGCCTTCAAACTGGGGAAATGGAGCCTTAATACTCAGAACCGCAGTCAACCCCTCCCTGATATCTTCGCCGGTGAGGCTCTCCTTGAGGTTTTTGGCCAATGGGCTGTTGACTAGGTATGAATTGACTGTGCGGGTGAGGGCCGATTTAAAACCACTTAGATGGGTCCCGCCCTCATATGTGTTTATCGTATTGACAAAGGAGAAAATGTTTTCGCTATAGCTGATATTAAACTGGAGCGCGATTTCTATATGGATACCTTCTCTGTCGCCTTCAAAATATATGGGCTTGGGATGGATTACCCCCTTATTTTTACTTAGGTGCGTAACGAAAGATACAATACCCCCTTCATAATGAAACTCATGTTTCTTGTCCGATCTTTCATCTTCGATGGTGATGAGAACCCCTTTGTTTAAAAAAGAAAGCTCCCTAAATCTTTGAGAAAGTATGTCAAAATTAAAATCAGTACTTTCAAAGATCTGATAATCGGGTTTAAATATAATCTTCGTTCCTCTTCGTTTGGTTTCCCCTATGACCTCCAACGCTTTATTGGGATTACCCCTTTCGTAGCTCTGGTGGTAAACCTTTCCATCTCGCCTGATCTCCAATTTTAAGTGCTCTGACAACGCATTTACCACAGAGATACCAACCCCATGTAACCCTCCGGATACGCTATACGTGTCGTTGTCAAACTTACCCCCTGCGTGGAGCGTGGTCATCACCACTTCAACAGCGGATTTCCCCTCGGTCTTATGCAGGTCTACAGGTATCCCCCTACCATTATCTTCTACAGTGATACTGTTGTCTATATGTATCACAGTATCTATCCTGTTACAATAGCCGGCTAATGCCTCATCGATACTGTTGTCAACCACTTCATAGACCAAATGGTGTAGTCCCCTGTTCTCAGTTGATCCGATGTACATTGCCGGTCTTTTTCTTACCGCTTCTAGCCCTTCCAACACCTTAATCTTATCAGCATTATAAGTATCACTCATTGTTGCCCTACCTGACTGCTCTCTTATAGATTTCCATATATTAAATTTCACTGCGTTATCGGTCGGAACCCTCGACGACGTACTACAATGTACGACTTACTTGGTTTCCTCCCTCTGGCCTTGTGAAATTAAATATCTGAAAATCTATAGTTAGTATCCATCCATGAATGCCTATTTTCCGCAATTTTTGCGTCTGCCTGTGCAGGCGCACGCAGACAGGTCAGACTCAGATGTAATATCATATCACAAATTTCGAACTTAAGCATACCACATAATACATTCTTTGAAAAGGAGAAATCCAAGGTTGTACCCCCCTCCCCTTGCAAACCGGAACTCTGTTCATCTGCGTTGTATGACTATATACTCATGACTCCAGGGACGCTTCTGCTAAATGTATGAAAAGAGAACAAGACTTCTCTTTTCATACAAGTAAGGCAAATGAAACTCGACTACGTCAACAACCCTTAACCTTAAGCGGACCAATACTTTGTCATTTTCAGCCAACTCCTGTCTCACTTCCCTTCCCCGCATGGCTATCAGAAGCCCCCCTCTTCTTAAATAAGGCTCTCCTATCGACAAGAATCCCCCCAGATCTGAAAAGGCCCTTGAGATAACCACATCAAAGGACGAGCCCATTTCTTCATACAGGTCTTTATTTTCGGCCCTTCCATGTAATGCTCGAATCCCATTTAACTGAAGGAGTCGTATTATGTGTTTTTGGAAGTTTACCTTCTTTAGTGTTGAATCGAGTAGTGTGACATACAAAGACGGGGCTGCGATCTTCAATGGTATACCCGGGAAACCACCTCCTGAACCTATATCCAAAACGAAGGAACCTTGCGGGATATGGCGTACAGGAAAAAGGGAGTCAACAAAATGTTTGATCACTATTTCCATGTCCTTGCGTAAAGAGGTGATATTTATTTTGGAGCTCCATTTCTTAAGCTCCATCAGGTAAATCTTGAATAGTTCAATCTCTCCGGAGGACAAAGAGATACCTGCCTTTTGCGTTCCGCTGTATAGGATTTTCTCAACAGATTCTTTCAACGTTGCTGGTTCCTTGACATTTAGCAGAAATCAATTATATAATACGGACTCCTAGAAAAGATGCCCCCAATTTAGTTCTCCTACAGAGTCCCACGCGAATTGTCCAAATCTGTGAATTCAAGGCATAGCGATATGATAGCGCTTGTTAGCGGGTTTCTCATTACAAGCAGAAAGAAAAAGGCTATGAGTGATATCAACTACAACAATTTTTACGAAAAGGGTCTTCCCCCGACCACAGTGCTCAAAGCAATCATTCTTGCTGCCGGCCCCGGCAGCCGAATGAGCCCTTTCTCTGATCACACACCAAAATGTCTCGCACCAATAAATGGTGTGCCGATTATTATCAATGCGCTTACTCACCTGTCTGACTCGGGGATACAGGAAACCGTGATCGTTGTCGGGCACCTCAAGGAAAAGATCTACGACACGGTCGGAGATTCCTTCAATGGGATGAAGGTATCGTACATTGAATCCGACCGCTACAATACAACTAACAACATCTATTCACTTTGGCTCGCCAGGGAGCATCTTACCGAGGACGTCTTGCTGCTGGAATCGGACATATTTTTTGAACGGTTGATGCTTGATCGCCTATTTTCGTCTGGAATCAATAGCACTGCGGCTGTCGCCCGGCACCAGTCCTGGATGTCCGGCACGGTTGTCAGCATCGACAAAAACGGAAATATACAGGCATTGCTGGAGACAAGTAGACAGGGCGCTAATTTCGATTACTCAAAGGTATTCAAAACCATCAACATCTATCTGCTCCGCCGTAAGTTTTTGACTGATCAATTTGTGCCTCGCCTGGAGGCCAGCATCAGCGCCGGCGATGTCAATCAGTACTACGAAGTCATCCTCCACGCGACTACCTATGGTCAACAGCACGATATTGCAGCACTTGTGTGCGATGGCATTAAGTGGTTCGAGATCGACGACGAAAACGACCGGATGAGAGCTGAATATATGTTCGCATCACAGGAAAAGCGCTATGAAATTGTCTCCAGCGAGTATGGAGGCTACTGGCGTTATGGGTTCACAGATCATACGTACCTCTATAACCTCTACTTTCCCCCTGAGGGGGTCTTTGCCTATATGAGAGATAACGTTTATGACCTGATAGAGAGCTATCCGGTAGGACAGGACTCTCTAGCCGGTCTTTTGGGCATTTTGACCAATCAGCCTGCGCAACAGATCGTAGTGGGCAATGGCGCTGCCGAACTCATCAAGATCATCTCAGGGCACTTGTTTAATCAAATCATCATCCCGGTTCCGTCTTTCAATGAATACACGAACGCAGCTCCCGAAGGGATAGTAAATAGTTTTGCCCTTAAACCACCTTCCTTTCAACTGGACGTAGATGAGTTTGCCGCAGAAGCCCATCGGTGCAAAGCTGACTTAGCGGTTGTAGTATCACCTAACAACCCGACATCTCTACTGGTTCCGAAGTCTGACCTCATGCATCTCGCGCGCGAGTTGGCCCGTCATGGCTGCCTCCTCATCGTGGACGAATCCTTCATCGATTTTGTGGAGAACAGAGACCAGTCGACCTTGGAGCGCGAGGTTGCTCAACAAGAGAACCTCGCGATTCTCAGGAGTATGAGCAAGGCTTACGGCATCTGTGGGTTGCGACTCGGCTACTTGCTCACCGCGAATCAGGGGTTGGCTTCAGCGGTTCGGAAGGAAGTGCCCATTTGGAACATCAACGGCTTTGCCGAGGCCTTTTTGCGAATTCTCCCCCGTTATAGTAGGGAGTTTACGGAAAGCTGCCGGAATGTACGGGCTGACAGGGACGACCTTTACCGGAGACTGGCCTCGATCCCTGGGATGAAAGCCTATAATCCTGATGCCAATTTTATTTTTTGCCGTCTCCCTGATAAGGCAATGTCTGCCCCCGAAGTAACCTATAAACTCTTCACTGAACACAACATCTACGTCAAGCATTGTGCAGGAAAGCAGCTCCCGGAGTCCGACCGGTATCTTCGTATCGCCAGCCGCACAAAGCCCGAGAATCACAAGCTCATCGAGGTTCTCCGGAGCATGCTTGCCAGGGGGTTATCATAGGATGAGCGGCTCAAATCAGCAACTGGAGACGAACCCTCGCAGAGCCAACACGACCGGATCAAGCATTCGGGGGGGAAGCGATAGGCCGACCATCCTGTCTTTTGTAAAAGACATTCCCAACATAGTGACCCTTTTAGGGTTGAGCTGTGGGGTTCTTGGAATTTACTTGGCGCTCCTGAAAAATTTCCCGGCAGCAGTAATCGCAATGCTCTGGGCCGTTTTGTTCGACTGGTGCGACGGCCCCGCCGCACGCCGGATAAAAGGGAGAAGCGACGTTCTGAAATCCGTCGGAGCTAAGATGGATTCCCTGGTGGACATCGTCAGCCTGGCGATCTGTCCGGCTATCATCCTGCTGAGTTACGGAAAATTCAGCGCATGGTTTTTCCCGGGAGCACTGGCTATAGTTATGGGGGGCGTTATCCGGCTTGCCTACTTCGATGTCTTCAGCGTCGACGACGACGGTACCATCGCAGGCTTATCGCTGGACATCACAGCTCTCGTCGTGGCATTTGTGTTTCTGTTGGAAGGCATCCTGGGCTACAATGCCTTTGCCGCTCTCCTCTATACCACAATAGCGGTCCTTTCGTTTCTGCACGTCGCTCCCTTTCGAATGCGTAAAATGGTGGGCTGCTGGTATCCTGTCATCACAGCCTATGTCCTGATCCTGACGGCAGTGTACTCTTATATAATGTGGGACAGCTAGCCCGGCAACATTGCGGAAGATCGAGGATTTTGCGACGGTTCCCCAGACCCTCCCCCCACAAATCATGACACCCCTCAGGTTGTTGAGGGGGCATGGATTCTGAGCGCCAACTTGAGGAAGTTATTTCGGCCCCGTGCCTAAACAAGGCGTAGCCTGAAAAAATGATTCCGTAGTCGGGGCCAGGTGATGTTTAGTTGTGAGAGCGCTCGCGGTAAAGCCCAAAAACTGAGCGGCGTGGCCAGTCTGAGCATCTGCCATGTCAAGGAGCCAAGCATGGTAGAATCCTTGGACAAGAAAGGTAGCCACTTGCGACGTAGATCAACCAACTTCTCTGCAGTCACCATGCTGGTGTAACCATAGTTCCGCCGAACTTCCACGACAAAGGGGCCTATATTCTTGAACAATTGATGGTACAGGCTAACACTCCGGTAGACTGCTTGATACTCACCTTTGGCTAAGGATGTCCCTTGCGTCATAGTCGACTCTCTAAGGATGATCGACCCCCCTTCACTAAGGCGGTTTTTCAAAGAGTGGAGTAAAGCCATAACGTCGGCGTCATCCAGATACATACATAGACCACCCAGGAAGATCATGTCGAAGGATCCTTCCGGAAGGTGTTTTCGAACATCGCCTCTGAATATCTTAACATTGGGCAGGAGGGCCACTCTTTCCCTGGCAGCCTTCACCATCAGGAGACTTTGTTCGACTCCTAAGACAGATTTGTAGCGCTTGGCGAAGATCTCGCTCCAGGCCCCCGCACCACAGCCAACATCAAGCACACGTCCAGGGCCGCACACCTCATCGAGCCAATCACTGATATTTCGTATCTCTTTGTGTAGTCGATATCTGGCCGCACTGGCCGGCAAATTATGCTCATGGGCCATCATACTTACTGTGGCTGCTGTGCCACCCCCTGCACCATCGAAATAGCGCTTGACAGTTGCATCGTCGATCTGTTTTTCTGTGCAGTTGTTGAGATTCATCGGCATCGACCTTTGAGGAATGGGATATATTGTTTTTTATGGCCTTTTTATCATTTTATCGAATTATAGATCGATCTTACGGAATTTGTAAAGCGGTTTCTCAAATCCATAGATCACAGACTCTCTTACCTTTCGGCCTTTTTGCCTGGAAAATTGGTAACTTCTCAACAACTAGTGTCCTTCCAGAAATGAGATATAGATTTTCAGATATTTAATTTCACAAGGCCAGAGGGAGGAATTCGAGTAAGTCGTACATTGTAGTACGTCGTCGAGGATTCCGACCGATAACGCAGTGAAATTTGATATATGGAAATCTATAGTTTTTGCAGGTCAAGGAAGACGAAGAACATATTTGCTAATGCCTCTCTCCCATTATCAGAATATCCAGTGCGCACAGAAATGATTTGACAAGAACATGCCGTCTCGGTATGATGATATGTGTGTTAAAGGACGAGGAGGTAATAACTTTTTGACTTTTAGCAGAACATCCTGAATATGCCCAAAATTCATATATAGCCCAAAATTCATATATAGATTTTCAGATATTATAATTTCACAGGGCCAAAGGGAGGATTCCGACCGATAACGCAGTGAAAGTTAATATCTGAAAATCTATACTTCAGGTGAGTCTCCCTAATCATGGTTGCTGTGCTTGAGGGCTTTCTGTCAACAACTTTATGAACATGCGAACAAGGGGGTTTTGTGTGGGTGATTTTTACCAGAGTGGTATGGTCGCAACGTTTCACAGACTTGGAGAGTTTGACCTTGAGAAGATGGAGAGCGCGCTTCTGAATATCTCCCAATACCGTGGCATAAGCCTAGTGCTTCCTTCCCTCTACTCAGAACTGCAGGGAGAAGCACTTAAGAATATAGTGAAAGAGTTAATCCATGCCAAATACATAAGAGAGATAGTGGTAAGCTTGGGACGTGCTAATCTAAATGAATTCAAGGAAGCCCTGGAGTTCTTCTCTGAACTCCCGCAGCGTACCACAATCCTATGGATCGATGGGCCGAATATCCAGTCTATCTTTGAAGAGATAAGGGATAAAGAACTTAATCCAGGGAATGATGGAAAGGGAAGAAGCGCGTGGATGGCATATGGCTACATCATAGCGGAAAAGGGGAGCCAGGTTATAGCCCTTCATGACTGCGATATTGTTACTTATTCAAGGGAGATGTTGGGTCGTCTTGTCTTCCCGGTAGCATCGACAAAGCTGGATTACGAGTTCTGTAAAGGGTACTACAGCAGGGTTACTAATAGGATGCATGGGCGGGTCACAAGGCTTTTGGTGTCACCACTGATAAGAGCACTGTCGAAGACCATTGGGGATATGGATATCCTTAGGTACTACGATAGCTTCCGCTACCCGTTGTCCGGCGAATTCTCAATGCTTACAGATCTTGCCCGTATCAACCGCATCCCATCGGATTGGGGACTAGAAATTGGAGTCTTGGCCGAGGTTTACAGGAATTGTTCGACAAACAGGATTTGCCAAGTGGAGATATGTGACAATTACGAGCATAAACACCAGGAACTGTCTCCTAATGACCAACAGAAAGGTCTCAACAAGATGGCCATAGATATATCAAAATGCATATTCAGAATTCTTGCAACAGAAGGTATCATATTCACCCCTGGTTTTTTCAACACATTACAGGCCACATACCTCAGAATAGCCCAGGACACAAGCGTATGGTATCATGGTGATGCCATGATAAACGGGCTTGAATACGACAGACATGGGGAAGGGATAGCGGTTGAGACTTTCTCCAATGCTATACGCACGGCAGGAGAGGTCATAACAGAGGATCCTCTCGGACCCCCGCAGATACCCAATTGGAATAGGGTCTTTGCAGCCATCCCGGACCTTCCGAAAAAGCTCCTCAAGGCTGTTCAAGAAGATAATAGTTAGTGTCCATCCACAAATGAGATAGTTTTTGCAAGATCAAGGAAGATGAAGATTTTAACCGCAGGAATACATTGGGTATGTATGGGCGCATTGCAATGTGCCTTACATATGAGCCTGACCTGTCTGCGTGCTACGCACAGGCAGGCGCAGAGATTGCGGAAAAATAGCCATTTCCTGATGGACACTAGTTAGGGAGCGCCATCACAGTGCGTCTAGGTTTTTTCCACACAACCATCTATCCCCTTCAGAAATCCCGGTCACAAGCAACTTGCCCCAAGAGAGACTAGCCATGGCCCTTGACAAGCTGCGGTAGGCCTTGATTTCAACTCTTTGAGTTTTAAGATTTCTGATTATAGCTTTTTCCTATCTATGAGGAATTTATTGATAGATATCGTGATTAAAAAGGTCATTAGTCTTACAATCGGCTTTCTTTTATTGCTCATCTTGGGGACGCCCGATCTCCTGGCGGATAGTAGCGAGAAGGAATATAAAGAGGCGTATAAGTCCTTTAAATCCTTAGAGGTGTCAAAGGTAAAGAGAAAATACAGGAGTAATTGGACCCGCTGCGCCAAAAAATTTAAAGATGTTTACAAGAGATATCCGAAGGGTTCCAAGGCTGATGATGCCATGTATATGGTGGGAAAGATCTATCTATATCTATATGGCTATTCAAATAAGGGTTCCGATCTGGATGAAGCGATTCGATCATACAGGATGTTGATCAAGAGATATCCGAAGAGTAAACTCACATATGATGCCCAGTTTCGAGTTGCGGTGATCTATGATAAATACAAGAATGATAAATCAAAAGCCTATGTAGAATACTCTAAAGTTATATCAAATTTTTCGAAGGGTAAACTTACGAGAAAGGCAAAACTGAGACTGAATAAGTTAAATAGGTACAAACCTACTGTTCAGCCTAAAAGACCATCCGCTGTCAAGCACGGCGCACCCGGGCTGGTTACCGAGATAAGGCATTGGTCAAACCCAAATTACACCAGGGTTGTTATTCATGTAAAGGAGAAGATTTCATACGCTATGCGTCTTCTGAGGAAAGATCCCTCAATCAAGAAACCTCCACGGTTGTATGTCGACTTAAAGAATACAACGATCAGCCCGGCTTTACATCAAACAATCCCCATTCACGACGGTCTTTTGAAGAGGGTTAGGGCAGGACAGCACACAAAAGATTCAGTAAGGATTGTGCTTGATATAGAGGATATTAAGAGCTATAAGGTATTCCCATTGGCAGACCCATATCGTATTGTTGTCGATGTGATCGGAGAAAGCACCCTCTCCAAGAAGGCACCTTCAAAGTCAGAGGATGTTGATCCATTGTCTTTGACCCAACAATTAGGTCTTCGCGTGGGCAAGATAGTCATCGATCCAGGACATGGAGGCCACGATCCGGGCGCTATAGGCCCTTCAGGACTGAAGGAGAAAGATGTGGTACTGAAGATTAGCAAGGGATTGGAAAAGATCCTTAAGGAAAGACTCGATTGTGAAGTGGTCTTGACTAGGAGAGATGATAGGTTCATCCCCCTGGAGGAAAGGACCGCAATAGCTAACACCCAAAAAGCAGACCTCTTTATCTCTATTCATGCCAATGCTAGCCCCAATAGGAATACCCACGGTATTCAAACCTACTTCTTGAACCTTTCCTCGGATGAGGAGGCCATTAGGGTGGCAGCCAGGGAAAACGCCACGTCTACCAAGAAGATCAGTGATCTACAGCCCATATTACGTGAACTTATGATGAACTCAAAGATAAACGAATCGAGTCGACTGGCCAGATTTATTCAGGAGGCTCTACTAAAGGAACTCCGTAGCAACTATTCAGAAATTAGAGACCTTGGGGTGAAGCAGGCGCCTTTTTATGTACTTATCGGTGCAGAGATGCCCAGTGTGCTGGTTGAGGTCTCTTTTGTCAGTAATAAAATGGAGGAAAAAAGACTACGCAATAACAAATACCTGAACAACTTGGCCTCTTCTATAATGACAGGCATTGGTAAATATATCAATGGGATGAGAGTAGCTGCATATTGATTGACTGGAATTGCTGCGTTATGAAAAGATTCATTGACTTCTTATAGCTTTTCAGATATTAAATTTCACAAGGCCAAAGGGAGGAAACCGAGTAAGTCGTACATTGTAGTACGTCGTCGAGGGTTCCGACCGATAACGCAGTGAAATTTAATATATGGAAATCTATATATGAGGAAATTGGTGTGCCAACCTGGAATCCACCTGGAATCCATATAGAGCCAAGATATTTAGGAGAGTTGAATGAGTAGTATTCTAAACTTATTGACTTGTGTTACACCCGGATATCTGGGCGAAGTTTTCAAAGGAGGAGTGGGTAGCATCATCCTCAGTGCCGGGCCGATGGTCCAGTTTGTTTTAGTGGTCTTATTGGTCTTCTCCGTGGTTTCCTGGGCCATAATCTTCGATAAATTCAAATCGATCCGGCGTGCAGATCGTGAGTCAAAGGAGTTTTTGGATATTTTTTGGAAGAGTAAGAAGCTCCCCACGATCTTTGGCGAGGCTAAGAAGATGAAGAACAGTCCCCTTGCCGAGGTATTTCGAGCTGGGTATATAGAACTAAATAAAATAAATAAAGGGAAGTCAGATCCAATTGAGAGAGGGAACCCTGACGATGTTACCTCAATACGTGCGGAACTGAGTGGCATTGATAACGTGAGCAGGGCTTTGAGGCGGGCTGTTACATCTGAAACAGCAAGGTTGGAAAAAGCGCTTCCTTTTTTGGCAACTACGGGAAATACCTCCCCTTTTATCGGACTCTTTGGAACGGTATGGGGCATCATGAATGCGTTTAGAGGGATCGGGATTAAGGGGTCTGCCAGTTTGGCTGTTGTGGCGCCTGGGATATCTGAGGCATTAATAGCAACGGCTGCCGGACTGGCGGCGGCAATACCTGCTGTCGTGGCATATAATTATTATCTAAGTAGAATCAGGATACTCGCCTCGGATATGGAAAATTTTTCTTCGGAGTTTCTTAATATTATAGAAAGGCATTTCTTGACCAACTAGGGACGGGGCCGAAATAACTTCCTCAAGTTGGCGCTCAGATTCAGGTTAGATTTGTTCGATCTGAAAACGCAAAACCGCAGGAATAGTCGAACTATTTTGAGGATTTTGTGTTTGAAGATCGGGCA
>Ga0209345_10000890_pt1 | contig 38399 bp, 37 predicted proteins | sample Cruoilmetagenom7_FD_187294 | JGI IMG/M metagenome (GOLD analysis project Ga0209345, IMG submission 187294) | Oil polluted marine microbial communities from Coal Oil Point, Santa Barbara, California, USA - Sample 7 (SPAdes) (version 2) | ecosystem: Environmental > Aquatic > Marine > Oil seeps ...
GCCAGGAGCGCACCCGTTTTCAGCGCGTGGGCGCGATGTTCCGCAACACCCGCAACGGGGACGGCTCGGAGTTCTTCAGCCTCAAGCTCGACTTCCCGGTCGCGGTCTCGGAGCTGGTGATGTTCCCGCCGAGCGCAAAGGACCCCCAGGACTGAATCCTCTGACGAGGATGGGCCGCCCCAGGATGATCTTGGGGCGGCCCGATCCCTGTTCCAGGGATGCCGGTCCCTGCGCGTTCAACGGACGCACTACACCCGGAATGATCAGGCCGCGACAGGGCGGCCAGTCAGCCTCAAGGGGGCCATCCACAAAAACCTATCGGCCAGGGCCTCCCGGTTTTTGCGGCAGAGATTTGGTACCCAAATCTGGCCCTCCTTGACCCTGTCTGTCAGCCCCGTCGGAGGGAAGGTGCGCCGCCCCTCGCGTCCGTCCAAACACGGGGTATCCCGTGTTCAGACAGATCCTCGGGCGCGGGCGCGATCATGGGCGGGCGGGGCGCTGCCGGAGAGGGAGGCTGGCGACCCTTTGGGCCGCGGCCTCGCGCCCCCGGTTGCACCGGGGCCGCTCGGCGGAAAACGGAATACGAGGCCGCCAGTACGCCGTTCATACGATCATATATGATTGACACGTTGCTATAGTTTCGTATGGTGGAGGCGACCTCGTATGGAGATGGCAGGAAATAGGGGGGCTTTCTTCCGCATGAGCAGAGCGAAGCGACTGACCGAGACGGAGCGGATGGAGATCGTCCGGGAGGCGGCTGAGGGCGTGTCCACGTCCGAGCTGGCTGCGCGTTTCGGGGTCACGCCGCGGGCGGTGCGGTACACGGTGAAGGCGGACGCCGAGCGGCGGCGCGACACGGCCGTTCCAGTCGTCGCCGTCAGCGTGAAAGTGACGGCGGAGCAGATGGCGGCCTTTGACGCGGCGCTGTCAGCGGCGGGGATCGAGACGCGGGCCGACGGGCTGCGTCGGTTAATGCAGGGGGCAGGCGGTGTCTTCGTTCCGGACGCCCGCGTGGCGGCCGAAATGGGGCGGCTCCGGACCTCTCTGAACGAGGTGGGAAACGGGGTCGCGCAGATCGCCAAACGGATGGCCGAGGCCAACCGGACGGGGGGCGGCGCAGGGGCGGAATTCTCGGACCTGCGGCTGGCGCAGATGCGGGCACTGGCGCGGTTCGTCCTGGACGCGGCGGATGAGATCGACTTGCTGGTGCGCCGCCGCCGGGACGCGATGCAGCTGGAGGCTGCGGCCGTTCTGAGGGAGTTTGCTCATGCGGCTGAATGATGCGGTTCATGATGTCACGGGCGAGATCTTCCGGGATGGCTGGAGCCGGATCCGAGGCTCCATGCAGGGCCTCCATGTCTCGAAACAGAAACAACTCGTCCGGGCCGCGGCCGGTCATCGCGCGGCGGTCTTCAAGGCGATCCGGAGCGGCGGAACCCACACGAAATCGCAGCTGACGAACCAGCTCGAATACCTCACCACGAAGTCGAGTTACATCGTCGACAGCAGCGGGTTTCTGGACGGGAAGGAGAAGCTTGAGACGGGCGAGATCAAGGACCTCACCGAGCGCTTCGCGAAGAGGTGGGACGGCAGGTTCAAACCCAAGCTCGGGCAGACCACGCACTTGCTGATGTCCTTCCCGATCGGCACTCGTGGGGTGGATGTGCGCGACATCGCCTCGGATGTCGCGGAGCGGTTCTTCCAGAACGATGAGGGGCACTTCGATTACATCATCGCGGTGCACGAGGACCGGGATCATCCGCACGCCCATCTTGTGCTGAACCGCCGGTCGCAGGAGGGCGAGTTCTTCTATCTCGGCCGGAACCACCGGTTCAACTACGACGACTTCCGCCTCGCCATGGTGGAGGAGGCGGAGAAGTACGGGGTCCGACTGGAAGCGACGCGGCGGATCGACCGGGGCGAGGTGCATTACCCGCCCCGGACGCGCGAGGTCTACGCGGCGAAGGCGGAGGGTCGCATGGCCGCGCCCCGGGCCCGCGTCGGGGCCGACCTCGACCGGGCGCTCCAGGAGATCGCCAATACGCGGACCGTCTACCGCTCGCTTGCTGCGGAGGCCTCGAAGGACGCCCGTGAGGATATTGCCGATGCCCTCTTCCGGGCCGGGGAGCTTCTGGCGAAGGGCGGCAAACTCACATCGGAAGGAGGCGTCTACATGGCCGAGGATCAAACGTTCGACGACCTGCGCACGCGCTATGCCGAACAGGTCGAGCGCATTCAGGGGATGATCGCCGAAAAACCCGAGGCCGAGCGGCCGCGGCTCGAGAAAAGCCTCAACGAGATCCAGTCGCGGCTCGCGCATATGCAGCCGCTTGGTCTCCGATCGCAGACACTGACAGAGCGACCGTCTGAAGGCGGGGTCTATTCTGAGCAGAACATCGATGCGGCCCATCTCGATCGGTTGCGCGACCCGGAGATCCGCGCGCAGGTCGACACCGCGTTGCGCGGCACCGGCATCAGCAGTTCGGTGGTGGTCGCGCGGATGGAGACGGGCGCGCAGAACGCCGCGCTCGAGCGGCAATGGATCGCGGACGATCTGAGCCGGGTGGCGGAGCGGGACGGTCTGAACCTCGAGCGGCGGGCCGATCTGGAGACGGCCCGCGAGACGCTTAACCGGGCGCATGTGCAGCTCGGGACCGCATTGGAGCGGGCCGGGGTCCTGCGCCGGGATGGGGTGACGGAGGTCGAGACGGTGACGGAGCGGGTCCATTACGATCCAGAGTCGGTCCGGGCAATGGAAGGGACCATCCGTCGCGAGATGCGGGTCGAGGGTCTGACGGATCGTCAGATCGACACCCGGGAGCGGGAAGTGGTCTCCCGTGCGGAACGGCGGATTGAGGTCGAGCAGCGCGACTGGCTGGCCGGGCATCCGGAGATCCTGTCGCGACCGGGCGACGTGATCGACCGGTCCGAGCCCTACCGTGAACACATCACCGATGACGCCCGGGCCGCTGACATTGCGCGCGAGGTCGACCGGATCATGGACGGGCGCGATGTCCGGACGCCAGTCGCGGAAGCGGTCTCGGAGAGTTTCCGGGACCGGTACCCGGACATGCCCGCGCATCTCGCCCGCGGGCTTGGCGCGACCTATACCGCTGTTGCGGAGGCGCGGGATACTGAGGCGATCAACGAGGTGCGGCGCGCGGCAGAACGGGACAGTCACTCGACCGTCACCGAGATCACGCGCGGCGTGGCCGATCAGTTCGACCGGGCACCGAGCGAGTTCACGCGGTTCGAACGTGTCGTGGTCGAGCGTGATCTTCTGGAAAATGATCGCCTGCAGGACGGGAGTGGCGTCCACCTGAGTTCGGCGGTTCAGGACCTGAATGACGATCTCAAGGCCGGTCGGCTGGATCCGGTCGCGGCGCAACGGGCTGAGGTCCTGATCCGGGAGACGATCGAGCAGCATGGTGATCGCATGACCCGGGACGTCAACCGGGACTATTGGGAGAGGATGTCAGCCCGCGAGACCGCGCTTCTGTCGGGGAGCGACGGCGACAGGACCGTCACCGAAATGGACTACGAACGGATCCGGTCTGATCGGGAGGGGCTCGGCACACTCCTGCGGGAGTATGCCCCGGCCGCAACCCGCGAGCGCGTCGAGTCTGATGAGGTCCGCCGCGTCATCAATCATGAACGCGCGGCGGATTGGTCGTCGCCCTTCGAGACCGCAGAGCATCGGGCGACGTACCGCGACGCCATTGAGCGGGACCTGAACGAGGCCCAGATCGACCGGTTGCGCGACGGCGATGTCGACGTCCTGAAAGACCAGATCGAAGATCGGCTCGACCGGCTCTACGCGGCAAAGCACTACCTGCAATCCGACGCCGCGACCGCCAACAGCGCGGCGACGCGAGCCGTGGTCGAGGAGATCGCCGATCGGGAGTACGAGCGGGACCGGGCCGATCTGACTGACGGCGAGACCGAACGTGGGGAGACCCACTGATGGGACCGCTCGCACCCGCCAAGCTCGCCTTCGGGGTCCTGTCGGTCACGCTCGTGGCGGTGGCCATGGGCTACGTGATCGCCTCGGCCGTCCTGACGTTCCGCGATGTCGGCTTCCAGGCCGAGATCGATTTTTCCTACATCGCGCGGAACTACCTCTCGATCCGGGCGTACCGCCCCGAGGACTTCCGCCTGATCAACCTCATCATGGGCGGGGCAGGGGTGGCGGGTCTCCTGATGAGCCTGGCGATATCCGGATCCGCTCTCACCCGGTTCGGCATGACCCACTGGCAGACCCGCCGCGAGATGAAGCGCAACGGGTTCTTCGGCGCCCCCGGCACGGGCTTCATCATCGGCAAATTGGGCAAGCCCGGATCGCGGGCACCGTTTCTCTCCTCGACGGTGTTCCCGCATGCACTGATTGTCGCCCCGACCGGGCGCGGCAAGACCACGGGGTTCGTGATCCCGAACCTGCTGACCTGGCAAGGCTCGGCGGTGGTGCTCGACGTGAAGGGCGAATGCTACGAGGCGACCTCCCGGCATCGCGCGGCGCAGGGCGATCGTGTTTACCGCTTCGCACCGACCGACTGGGAGGGCCAGCGGACGCATCGCTATAATCCGCTCCTGCGCATCTATGGCCTCAGAAACCCCGCCCGCCAGCAGATGGAGTTGCAGCTCCTGGCGACGCTCTTCCTGCAGAACGACAACGACCGGGTCCAAGGCCTCCTGAAAGGCGGCATCGATCTCTTCGTCGCGGCAGGGTTGCTGGCCTTCCAGCGTCGCCGTCCCACGCTTGGCGAGATCTATCGGATCTCCGCCTCAGGCGGCAACAAGCAGAAAGAATATCTGGCCCGGGCGCATGAGGTCGACAACCGGGCGGCCAAGCTGATCTTCATCCGGCTCGCCTCGACGAACAACGACACGCTGACCTCCTATGTCTCGCTCCTGATGACCTCCGGTCTCGATCAGTGGCAGAACCCGGCGATCGACGAGGCGACCTCGGTCTCCGATTTTGATTTCCGGACGATCCGGCAGACCCCGTTCAGTGTCTACCTCGTTGTCCAGCCTCTGATGGTCAAACCGCTCGCGCCGCTGATCCGGCTGTTCTTCTCGGACCTGCTCTCTGCGTTACAGGACAAGGAGCCGGGACCGGACGAACCTTGGCCGGTCATGATCATGCTCGACGAGTTCAACCGGCTCGGAAAGATGCCGATCGTGGCGGAAAGCATCGAAGTGCTTCGGCACTATCGTGGCCACCTGGCCGTGGTCACGCAGACCATCCCGGCGATCGACGAGATTTACGGCGAGAACACCCGTCGCGCGCTTCAGGGTAACGCCGGCGTCAAACTCTACCTCACCCCCTCGGACGAGAAGACCATCGAAGAGCTGAGCAAGGCTGTCGGCAAGACCACGAAGACCGTGGTTACGCGCTCCCGCTCCATCGGCAAGAACCCCTTCGAGGGCCGAAGCCAGTCGACGCGGACAGAAGAGACCTCACTCTTGCCCGAGGACGAGGCGCGACGGTTGCCGCTTGATGAGATCGTCGTCGTGGTCGATGCCCAGATGCCGATCCGGGCGAAGCGGGTCGTCTACTATGAGGACCCCTTCTTCAAGGAAATCCACGCGGCGCAGGACGGGGAGATGCCGTTCCCGAAGGGGCCAGTCCCACAACCATCGGCGAACGTGCCGTTGAGTGTGCAGGCGATGCCGATGGCACCGCCGGCCAGGGGTACAGCGGATCGTGAAGCCGTTGTGAACCCCTCGCAGGGCGAATTGAAATTAGAGGCTGACCATGTTCGATCGGCAACTGAGACCAAGAAGCGGGCCGAAATCCTGGCGGCGGATGGGCGGCAGCTTGAGATGGATCTGACGGGGAGCGCTGAGTTGATGGTCGAGAACCCGACCAAGCGAGACGTTGCTGAGGTCGAAGGGGCCTTGGATGATCTCAACAAGCTGGAAGGGGACATCGCTGCGGGGATGGAGGAATTGGACCGAAGGACGGGTGTGAAGGTTGGAGTTCGTTAGGGCGCGTGAATTGGTAAGTGCGGCCCAAAGCCGTCGCTCGCCGTCAGCGTGGACAATGTCCGCTTCGCGCCCCATATCGGTCGTTCGATGCAATTAGTTCGGCTCCCCGAAAGCGGCCATCGAGCTATGCACCAGATCCCAAATCTTCACGACAGTGAATTACTTCGTGGATTTTGTGCAGTGCCATTGCTCTACTAGCAAAGCTGGACCACCCTGATGCCGCGCTTTCGGAGGGGTTTTAGCATGTCCGAACCGCAGCCGCAGCAAATTGCTTCCCCCCTCTTGCACACGCCCTTCCGCGCCTTAAATTTGGTTAATCAGCGGTTTTTTGCCGAGGTGTGGAACCAATCTTGGGGAAATGAATGTTCGCAAGCGTGAGCGGTCCATCGTTCATCTTCTGGCCGGTCGGCACGGGGGATACAACGACTATAGTCATTAGCGAGAACGAGGTCATGCAGGTTGACCTCAACGACAAGCAAATGGCGGACGAGGAGGGTAATGAGCATATCCCGATCGTGGATGAGCTGGTCTCGAAGCTGCCGGTCGTGAATGGCCGACCTTATCTTTCCTGCTTCGCTCTGACCCATCCCGACCTCGACCACTGCCGGGGCTTTGCCGAATTGCTCGAACGCGTTGACATCGGCGAACTCTGGCACACTCCGCGCGTTTTCCGCGAATATGAAGACACGTATGAGCTTTCAGCCGACGCCCGTGCCTTCCGCACCGAGGCTCACCGCCGCGCCGAACGCAGCATCGAAGTGGGCGGCGATCCGGGCAGCGGCGACCGCGTGCGGATCATCGGGTACAGCGAATTGTTTCAGGAAGGCGAACGCTACTACGGTTTCCCCGAGGAAGATTTCTATACACGGCCGGGCAATTCGATTTTCACCCTGGATGGCAATGACGTGTCAAACCGGTTTGAGGCCTTCATCCATGCGCCATTCAAGGAAGGCATGGCCGACGCGCGCAATGAAACCAGCCTTGCCATGCAGATTACCATCGGCGGTAGTACGCCCTTGCGTGGCCTGTTCCTAGGCGACCTCTCTTACCCCACGGTGATGCAGGTCTTCGACGAGACCCATAGCCATGGCAACGAGGACAAGCTGCAGTGGAATGTCCTCCTTGCTCCGCACCACTGCTCGAAGAAGGTGATGTACGAGGATGGGTCATTGCGTCAGGACGTGATGGACGAGTTTGCAGCCTGCCAGCTTGAACCAGGCTACATCGTCTCAAGCTCCAACGAGTTTAAGGGCCGCAACGAATCCGGTGACAATCCCCCGCACCGGGTGGCCCGCAACCGCTACGAAGAGATCGTCAACACCCAGTTCGTCTGCACGGGCGAGGTGAGCACGCCGGAAAACGTCCGGCCGATCATCTTTTCCTCTACCGCTCTTGGAATTGTCGCCGACGGCGAAGACTACGAGATGTCAGACATGGCCGAGAGTACGCTGATGGCGGCGATTGCGGCGGCTGAAGGTACCGACAGTCCACCTGCGACGAAGGTTGGCTTCGGCAGGGTATGAAGTCGGAGGGGCAAACTTGGGCTGTTGCCCAACTCGGCGAAATTACAGCCGTATCGCCCGAGGCGTTTGAACTACTTGAGGTCATTGACCCGGCGGGAGAAAACGAGGGCATGACGGTCGTCGTGTCCGTGAACTGCAAGCCGTTCGAAAGAAGAGAAGGTGGCATTCCCCTAAAGGCAAGGGAGCGTCTGCGGATCTCCGTGCCTTGGGACTTCCCGCTGGAACGGCCGACGGTCAACTTTACCCACGACAGGTATGGCGCATTCTCCCATGTGCAATGGGGTAGCTCCATTTGCGTACATCAAGCGCCCGATGTGGAGTGGCAGGCCACTAGGGGGATGTTTGGCTTCATGCAGCGGCTCGGAGAGTGGTTAAGGGCCGGTGCGGCCGGCGAACTTGACCCGGTCGGGATGCCGCTCCATCCGCCGGTGGCCTACCCGGTTGCCAACTTTCGTGTCGTTCCCACCCAAAACGCACCTGAACCCACGGAGACCTATTGGAGCGGCTACGTCGAGATCACGCGGGAGGCGTCCCACGCTGCCGAGTTGGGTCGCTGGATCGAGAAGTCGGAAGAGGTTCCCGATATCCGACTGGCCTCGGTGATTCTGCTTCCCACCACCATGCCCTTCGAGTATCCCACCACCGTCTGGGACCTCATCGTCGCGCTTATGGAGCGGGGCGTCTCATTGACCATGATACGCCTCTTGATGACGATCGGCGTGCTGCGTACCGGGGAAGGCAAATGCGCCATTTTCGTCCTTGGAGCGGCCATGCGTGGCGTTTCCGGCGGACGACTTCTCCAGCACCTTGCCTGTTGGCGTATGGATGTAGCGCAGACGGACAAATTGAGGGCGGCTGCGATCGCCCGAACTGACGACAATCCGATTGATGAGCAAGTGTTCTACGCATGGGCATTCGAGGCCAAGGTCGAATGGTGCCGGGTTCTGGAAGACAGGCCGGAAATCGTCGAACGACGTGACAGTGTTTCGCCTGCGGCCTACTGGCGCGGTAAAAGCGTGACCTTGATGGGGTGTGGCGCCATCGGCAGTGCCGTCGCGATGATACTTGCCAAAGCGGGCGTAGCAAAGCTCCGCCTCTACGATAACAATGTGGTCACGCCAGGCGTCCTCGTGCGACAAGGCTTTGATCGTCGGCAAATTGCCTACACAAAGTCTTCCGCGACGAAGGTGAACGTCGAGGTGGCCGTTCCCGGCATCAACGTAATTGAGGCACATGCAAACGTGGCTCAGGCGCTCACTGATGAGGTGAAGCGCGCCGAGATTTTCGATGCTGACGTGGTTATTGACGCCACGGCTTCGGCGTCCGTGGCCGCTTCGATGGAACTGCACTTCCGCCGCCATCCGATTCCCCACCCTCCAGTTGTGACGATGGTGCTCGGGCACAATGCCGACCGGGGGCTGGTCACCCTCACCACAGAAGCGTCAGTCGGGGCTACCCAAGACGTAGATCGGCGCACCAAGCTGGCACTTCCCAGAACGACTGGTGGTGCCGCATTTCTCGAGGAATTTTGGCCCGTGGATCCCTCCCGCCGCGCCATTTTCCAGCCGGAACCAGGCTGTTCGTCGCCAACTTTCCGGGGATCGTATGCGGATGTGCTCGCGCTTTCCGCCCTAATGACGAACGTTGCGGCGCGATGGCTCGGCGCTGATCAAGATATGCACCGCGCCCTTGCCGTCGACGCATCCTGCAACCAGGGGCGGCGCCCAGAGGTCGAGCTTGCGTTCGCACCCTACTTTGTCCTTCGAGACGCGATCCACGCCTACCAAGTGCGCTTCAGCCACGAGGCGATGACTTCGGTGCTTGCGTGGACGAGGCGCTCCGAACGCACTCAGGCCGACCGCACCGAAACGGGTGGCGTGCTGTTTGGCCAGGTCGACGAGTTCCTGAAGGTTGTTTGGGTTGACGAGGCGTCGGGGCCGCCCCCTGATAGTGATGCCTCCCCCGACGCATTCGTCTGCGGCACGGCGGGGGTCGCTGCGCTGCACCGCGAGAAAATTGACAGGTCGCGAGGTTCTACCACGTTCGTAGGCATGTGGCACACGCATCCAAAGGCGTTGCCGAACCCAAGCCGCACTGACCTCGGCGCCATGCAAATGTTGCTCAGCGATAAAGATACGTTTCAGGGAAGGTCGTTCCTGATGCTCATTTTGGGTGGCACGTCGAAGCGCCCGATCCTCTCCGCGGGACTGTTCGAGCGGGGTGACTATGCCCAGGACTGACCGCAAGCGATTGGTCGCACTCGCGCTCTCCGGCGGCGGCGCGCGTGCCATGGCCTTTCACCTCGGCTGCTTCCGCGCTCTCCATGATCGGGGCCTCCTTGACCGCATACAGGTCGTCTCGAGTGTGTCGGGCGGCAGCGTGCTGGCGGCCTGCTGGGCCTATCGCGGCGAGGATTTTGAATCGTTCGACTTGCATATGGTGTCGTTGCTCAGGCACGGTATAAAGGGGCATATCGTACGGGAGCTCTTCTGCTCGACCGAAGGGTTGAAGATCGTGGCGACCCTGCTCGCGACCTTTGGTGTGTCGATGGTGACAAGGCTTGCGGGTCTTGCTCTTCGGATACTGCGCGCGACGATATCTCTGCCGACCGCGAACCTTGAAGCAGCCCTCTACGCGACGGCCCGTAAGGTCCCTGTGTGGGCGAGCCTGACCACGGCTTTTGAGCGTTCGCTCCGTAGGCATCTCTTTGGTGACGCGACCGTCGATCAGGTTAAGCGCCGAGGGCTTACCACCATCATCAACGCATGTGACCTCAAGACCGGCACCGCGTTCCGGTTTGGCTCGCGCAAGTCCGGTGGATGGCGGTACGGTGACATTCAGGGCGACAAGGTTAGCGTCGCCAAGGCGGTTGCCGCTTCCGCGGCCTTCCCTATCCTCTTGCCGCCGCTGGTCGAGAGTTTCCGGTTTGAAAAGGGCGCAGACGCCTCCGCGCAAACGGTCGTGCTCACGGACGGCGGGGTTTTCGACAACCTCGGGGTGGCTGTTCTCGAACCGGGGCGGGCGCATGATTATGCCTTCAGCGAGACGGTTACGCACCTCATCAGCCTCAACGCAGGCGGGGGGCAGTTTGATGTCGCGGCCGCGCATCCGTACTGGTGGGGGGCGAGGGTCGTGCGTTCGTTCGAGGCGGTGTACCGCAAGGCGCAGGATGCGGTTTACCAGCGACTGCACAAGTATGCGGAGGTCGGTGACCTCGACGCCTTCGGCATGGTTTACCTAGGCCAGCAGGATTCCAAGTTGCCGTGGGCGCCAGCGGATTTCGTCACGCGCGAGCAGGTGAAGGACTACCCCACCGACTTCTCCCCGATGTCAGAGGAAAATATTCGGCTACTGACCACTCGCGGGGAGCAACTGACCCACATCATCGTCGAGCAGTATCTGGCGGACCTTACGGTCTGACAAATGAAAAAGCTGCCCGTAGGCGGCTTTCGTGAGGCGGTTTTCCAGAAGACAATGTGGCGGGCAACCAGCCGACCTCGCCGAGCTTGGCGGCGGTGACAGCGGCCGCCTCTATCTTCTTCATCCCTGAAATATGGCCGCCTCGTCATGGGCACTGACTTCCGTCAGCAGCTTGACGATGAGTAGTCTGGACAAGCGTCCGAATAATATCGGTTCCTGAAAGTGGCCGGCCCATTAGCAGCGCCAAAGAGCCCCAGATGCCGTCGGGACTTGGAGGAGGTCTTCTTTCGATCGACGATCACCAAAAGCGGACAGACTGCAAACGGCCCCGCAGCGGTCGTTCGACACTTCTGCGGCGAATGACCGCTTCCCGCCCTCTATGACCTACGCGGTGATCGCGTAGACCGAGCCATCCGACTGGTCTTTGAACATGTCGATCTTTGTGCCGTCCCAATGATAGGTGAGGTGCCGCCCCTGAACGGGTACTCCAGCGACGTCCGGGTAGAATGTTGCCACACAGGTTCCTCCCGGGTTCCGCACCGACGGGTAAACGATCCCGTTTGCGCCACCCACTCGCTGCTCTCGGGCGAAACTCTGCGATCTGGCGTAATCATCAGGATCGAGAAGTTCATCAAAGCCTATCCTGACATCCGTCAGGACAGCGTCGATCGAGCCGATCAATTCGCGCTTGTCCGCGATCCAGCCTGGAGCTTCGTTCGTCGCGGCGCATAAAGTCTGAGTGTGGTGTACGGTCTCGAACAACGCAGTCTCAAAGCTGTCAGCGGCATAGAATGCGCCAAACGTGCCATCGTGGAACCGTCCCCGGTGGTCTGTGCTCACGTGAACGAAGGGTGCCATCAGGTATGACGCGCCCGGACCGCCTACGCGGCGGTCGGCGGGTACGAGATCAAGATTGCCGATGGTCTGGGCCAGCCTCGGGTTGGTCTTGCTTTCGGCGGACCCCAGAAGGAGCCAGTCCGAAGGATCGGCAATGTCCTCGAACAGGTCGATTGGCGGGTAGGCTGAGTTGATCAAGCGGTAGTATCGGTCCCATGTGATCCGGGTCTCTTGGACAGTCACCAAGGTCCTCGCATCGCGTCCAGATAGCGGCGCACTCGCATGATGTCTGTGATCTGACCGTTCAGCATGACGTCAAGGGCGGTCATACCGCCGAACGCTTCATTCGGGCGCTTTACCCAGCCATAGCCGCGAGCGGGTTCTTTGAAGAGCAACCGCAGAGCTTTGTGGATTCCCATCAGATTTGAAAGGCGTGCTGCGGTGTCGATGCCAGCCCGGCCGAGCTCTCCAGCTCTCCAGCGGCGGAAAGTGCGTACAGAGATGTCACCCATGAGCACAGAGGATTGCTCGTCGGAGAGCCCCCAAAGGTCCGCGAGTTTGATAAACGCTCGCTGCATGGCCTGCACCTCTTCGCCAGAGAATTGCGGCTGCGGGGGGGCGATGTGCGGGTCTATGCGTCGGAGTTCGGGCATCGGAGCCTCCTTTTGGCATTTGACATCCATATGTATCTTTGCTGTCAAATGTCAAGATGAGGGCCGATCGGGGATTCAGTTTCTGGACCGCAGTTAGGTTCTCCCACGTGGGGTCCATGACCCGCAAACATGTTCGGAGAAGAATGTATCACTACCGTTTCCCCAACCTGCTCAATCGCGCTAACTGGGCCAACATCCGCGCCCCGGTCCCGGTGGCACCGCTACCCGGAAGTGGTGAAGGGCCCCCGGCAGAATTCGGACGGGCGGGAAGTGGTTGGACGCCGAGAAATTGCCGGGCCCGCAAGGCTGCGTACTCGGCTCCTGTCGCGCCACCAATTGCGTACCTGTTGTAGACCTGCTGGCTTCCAGCTAACCCGCGGGCGAAGGAATAGCTGCCCCCAAAACCTGCGGTGAGCGCAGGCATCATGATGTTTCCCGACACCGACCTGACGATGAAGGGCGTCGCGATGATAAAGCCCTTGGCCATGAGGACCATCATGAAGAAGGGGATCAAAGCTCCGATGTTCGGTGCGCCCTCCGGATCGCCCAGTTCAGCGAGCAAAGCACGTGAAACTCCCGTGATGGTCGCGAATATTCCGGCGACAACGATCGGATACATCGCGAAAGAGACGAGCGCGGACAGCCAGCGCGCAAAATAGTCTTTCGTGACATCGAAGAGTGTCAGGAAGATCATTACCGGAGCGATCCCGATCAACAGGGCGATCATGAGCCGGGAGGCAATGACGATAAAGGCTGCAAGACCGCCGAGGATCGAAAGAAGCAGCACGCCCAAAGTATCTAGCAACGCGCCCGCCATCCAATTGAGCTCTGAGCCCGCTGCGTTGAGGTAATCCCCGAGAGCGGCGATGAGTTCGTCGAATTCCTCCGCGAACGTCCCGGAAGGACCAGGCGATCCTCCTCCGACAGAGGCCACCAAGGATCCCGCGATGCTGTCGATGCCGCTCAAGATCGCGGTGGCAAAAGCGTTGAACTCGACCCAGTTGGTCGCAAAGACCCCGATGAGCCCGATCTTGATTGCCAACCAGAATGCCGTGCGACCATCCATGGCGCGGTACTGGTAGATCATGTTCAGGCAGACCAGGACCACGACAAGCGTTGCTCCGAGCACAAGCAGCGTCCCGACCGTCGAAGCCACGGCCCCGAACTGGGTTTCGGCTACGGTATCCAGATAACTTTGGGCGGTTTCAACGAAGTACGCGACAACGCTCATGGTCAGGCCTCCAACTACCAGTTCCCGGCCGCTTCACAAATCGGCTTGGCAACCTTCCGGAACTCGTTCGCCAACCGCCGACTTTCTGAAGTTGCCTCGACGATGTCCCGGTATTCCCCAGTGGCATAACGGTCCCTGTACTCGGCCTCGGCGGCATCCCAAGCAGGATATCGCGTCGCACATTCACAGCTCTGGGCCTCCACGATGCGTTGCATGCTCTCAGCCCTGTAGATCTGCTGGATGAGCAACCTCTTGTGCGCATCGCGCGGGCCCATCTCCGTCATCCACTCCGGCTCAGGAGGTTGGTCGGGGCAGACGTCCGGCGTGTCGAAACGCGTCGGATTCTGACTGCGTTCGGCAATGCTGCTCGTGGCGGCTGCGATCACTGCCGTGGCCAATAGAAGCTCAACACGTATCATGGCGCTTCGGACGCTGAATTGGGGGCAAGTTCTCGTTTCAAGAACGTCGTGTATCCATAATCGCCTGCTTCCGCGGATAAGACTTCCCATCCATCTGCCCCGTGGTCATTCAGGGCCCGGCGCATCTTCTCGAAGTCCTTTGTCTTCTTCACCTCGAAGAACATGATCTCATATTCAAACCGTTTCATGACGTCCGCCTTTCCTCCAACTCTGTTCCTGGCAAGTAAAACTCGGTGATGCCGCGCTGGCCCTCTTCGCGCCCGGCCTGGATGATCACGTCGATCGAGCTTTCGATGTACTGGACCATGTCCTGGTAGCTCATCGGGATCTCGGTCTTGAGGGCGGCAATGGCGAGGCGCTGGACGGCGAGCTGCGGGGTTTCGGCGTGGAGCGTTGTCATGGACCCGCCATGGCCGGTGTTGATCGCCTCGAGGAAGGTCATCGCTTCTTTGCCGCGAACTTCGCCGAGGATGATACGGTCGGGGCGCATGCGCAGGGTCGCGGTGAGGAGGATGTCGGCGGACTGGAACTCCGCATCGCGGTTGGCGATGAGCGTCACTGCGTTCGGTTGGGTCGGCAGCAGTTCTGCCGCTTCCTCGATGGTGACGATACGTTCGTCCGGGCTGACGTAGGACAGGATTTTCCGGGCGGCGACGGTCTTGCCCGTGGAGGTCCCGCCGGAGACGATCATGTTGAGCTTGTTCTTGACGCAGAAGCGGATGGCGTCGGTGATGACCCCGGAAGCCACGACCTCGCGGAGCGTCCGGTTCTTCTGCTGGCGAAGTTCCTCGAGCTTTCGCTCCTTGCCGTAGAGATAGCGCAACTCGATCTCGTCGAGCGGCAGGCTGGAGAAGAACCGAAGGGAAATCGACATGCCGGAGATGACCGCCGGGGGCGTGATGACCTGCGCCCGGATCGGCCGCCCACGATAGCTGATCGAGACCGAGACGATCGGTTTGTCCTTGCTCATGGTCGTGTTGGCGCTGGAGGCGATCTGGTTGCCGAGGTCGCGCAGTTCGGTGACGGTCAGGCGGTCGTCCAGCGCCCGCATGAAATGATCGCCCTGGAATTCCCCCCAGCAGGAGCCGTCGGGGTTCACGCAGATCTCGATGATGTCGTCGCGGGTGGCGTCCTTCAGCTTGTCGAGCGAGGCCTGGAGATAGCTGACCGTCATCTCAGAAAATCTCCAGATCACGGTCGACCATCACGGTGACGCGGGCGCCCTGGTCGATGTAGATGACGGGGCCGATGGAGAGGTACTCGCCGATGACGCTGTCGGTCGCGTCGGCCAGATCATCGCCCACATCCTCGAGCACGTTTGCGGTGTTCTTGTTCTTGACCTCGCCGGCGGCAACACTGGGGGCAGCGGAGATGATCGAGATGAGAGCCGCCGAGCCGAAGCGCTGCGCGAAGCGCGTATCAACAAACCCGGTGACGCCGGAGCGTCCGAGTTCGTCGCCGCCGAAGGCGCTGATCCGGATTGTCTGCTGCGTCGGCAGGATGATGCGGTCCCAGGCGATGGTGACACGGCGCTGCGCAATCTCGACGCCGGAGCGGTACCGCCCGATCAGTCGAGAGCCGCGCGGGATCAGCAGGCGGGACCCATCGTAGCTGTAGACATCCTCGGAGATGATGGCGCGGGTCTGGCCGGGCAGGGAGCTGTCGAGCGCGGTCTCCATCACCGCCTGGATCATCGTGCCCTGCACCACAGTGTTTGAGGGGTTGGCGATGACCTCGGCCTGCGTGACCTCGCTCGGCAGTGCTCCGTTTCGTACGAAGTCGGTGACCTCGTTCAGGGTGCGCTTTGCCGGTTCGGTTGATTGAGAGTCGTCCGCGCCAGCGCCGCCGAAGGCGATGACAGGCGAGGCGACCCGTCGCTGCTGAAAGGCGCGTTCCTCTTCGGCCCGCCTGCGCAATTCTTCCATCCGCCGCGCCTCTTCCTCCTGACGCAGGCGCTCCGCTTCCCGTGCCCGCAGGTCCTCCTCGGACGGACCCGACGGGGCAGGGACGGGCTTCTTGGCCTCGAGCTGCGCGAGCTCCAGATCCATCCGCAGTTGCTGCATCTCGCGGTCACGGGCCGCGAGCTCCTTCTGGAATTCCGCCTGGGCGTTCTCCGAGGCCTTCTGGAGGGCCGCAACCTGCGCGGTGAGCGCATCGATGGCTGCCGCTGCCGCCGGGTCTTCGCCGGACTCGGGCGGCGGTGCGGAGCGCAGCTCCTCGATCTGGGCCTGCAGCGCGGCGATCTGTTTCAGGAGCTCGGCATTGGGTTCGGCAGGCTCGGGTACCATCACGACCTCGGGCTCCGGTGGCGGCGGCGGCCGGAACGGCTCGATCTCGCCAAACCCGTCGCCTTCCTGCTGGAACTCGTCCGGTGTCGCGGTTGGCAGGGCCACCTCCACCTCCGGCCTCGAGAAGACATAGAGCACGAGACCGCCCGCAAGGATCAGGCCGGCCATCAGGAGGGCGAGAAGCGGGGATCGCCTCTTGCCCTGTGAGGGGCGTCTGGCCGTCCCCTGTTCCAGCGCGGCGAGGCGCTTTTCCAGATCGGGGTTCGGATCGTCGCTCATGACGTTCCACCCTCCGGCACAATCGCTGAGACGCAGACGGTGTCGTCCCCGAGCCGCAGGACCCAATACCGGTTGACGCCGGACACGCGGATCACGCCATCCTCAACGGCGCCGGTGTTCACCGTGCGCTCCCGCCCGACGGAATATCGAAAAATGGCCGGGACGGGCGCGTTTCGCCGGAAGGCGAAGTAGGTGAAGGTGCCATCGTCCCAGATCCGGGAGGGCGTGAACTCCTTGCGTGCGCTGACGGCGTAGTTGTGGTTCGGCGCCGCCTTGGCGATGGCGTTTGAGGGGCGGCGGGTGTCGCCCGGATAACGGAACTGGACGACGTAGAAGGTTGGGCTCGAAACCTCTTCCACGTTGAAATAATAGCTCCGCCGGTTGGTGTAGACGGTGACATTGGATTTCACGCCGCGGGCGAGGGGCTTGATGGCGAAGGCGCGTCCCCCCGGGACGCCGTCTATCTCGAAGCCCACGGTGTCGCCCGCGATGATCGAGCGGATGCTCTCGCCCTCGCCGAACTCCACGGTTGTCACATGGGTGAGCGAGACGTTCAGCCGGAAGACCTGACCATCCTGGTAGGTGGCGATGCGGACGCGCTTGTCGTTCGGGCCGCTCCGCGGAACCTGCTCCGCAAGGGCAGGGGCGGTCAAAAGGAGCAGGCAGAGCAGGGTGGAGAGGCTGTGGCGCATGTCAGTTCTCCAGCCTGTCCGAGCGGATCGCGTATTCGACGACGGTGAAGCCGAAGGGATTGTTCCAGACCTCATCGATGGTGCGGCGCGTCTCGGGACGGAATTCAAAAAGGAGGGTGGCAGTGAAGAGACCGGCCTGCACGCCATTGATCGAGGTCAGGCGCTTGCGCAGGCGCACCGTCGCGCGGTTGGCCCCGATGCGGTTGATGCTGAGGATCTCGACCTCGAGGCGGGCGTTCGGACCGTAGACCGTGGGCGGGTAGTCGGCATTGGCCGAGTTCCAGATGCGCCGGAGCGAAGCCTGCGCAGCGCCGTCCGAGCGTCGGAGGACGCTCCGGATGCGGACATCGTTGTCGAGCTGGTTGTAGACCTCGCGGTCGGTCACATATCGAAACACCTCGGCTTCGATGATGGCGCGGTTTTCCGTGACGGAGGTGGCGCCGACGGAGGCTTCCGGGAGCGCAAACCCGGTGGCCGGATCATAGGGCACGACGACGGGCGGCGGATCGACATCCAGAATGGCGACGGCGGCGGCGCTCAGGCAGCCGAGACAGCCGAAGATCAGGCCCACGAGCCCGAGGCGCTGCCAGAGCCGTTCCCGCCGGAGGGCGCCATAGACCAGTTCCTCTTCGATGATCGCCAGCTCTTCGTCCACCACGGCATATCCTCACTCGGGCCGGAGCTCGGGGAGGGTGAAGTCCATGAACTTCTGCTCCTCGGCGATCGTGGCGGCATCGATGACGCCGCCGGTGCCATCGCCTACAGTCTGAACGGCCTCGAGCTGCCACATGGCGACAAGGGCGATGGCAAGTTCCGCCGTCACGCGGGTGTTGAGATCGACGCTTTCCTTCAGCTCGTCCATGTCGTCGATGAGGCCGACAAGCCGCTCGACACGCTGCAGCGACTGGCCCGCATCGTCGTAGCTGTTCTGCGCGGCGGCGGAGACGAGGGCGCCGGTGGTGGCCTGGGTCGCGACGCGTTCGGCCCCGGGATTGCCGCTGCGGGCCATTTCTGAGAGCGTGTCTTCGTCGAAGCCGAGATCGGCCAGCACCCGGTCCATCTGGGTCTCGATCTGGCTGGCACCGGACCCGGTCAGACGGGAAAAATCCCCGGTCTTGATCGCCTCGATCGTAGCGATGATGTCGCCGAACTCCTGGTCGAGGAGGCCGTTCAATTCCTCCTCCATCTGGGTGCGGATGATCTCCGGCAGTTCGGCGAGACGGGTGAGGGCCTGATAGGTGCGCTGCAGTTCCGCGAGATGTTCCTTGAGAGTGGTCAGCTGTTCGCGAAGTTGCGTCAGTTGTTCGTTCTGCAGGAGTTCGTCCTCGATCATCTGCCGCAATTGCTGAATGTTCTGCGCGATGTTCTGCGTGTCGACGACGGGCACGCCCTGGGCCTGCGCACCGGTGCCAATCAGGTACGGAGGACCCGACAGGACCAGCGCACCGACGACAGCCGCGCGATGGAGCAACCGGGAAGGAAAGCAAGTTACCGGCATCAACGTACCTCCTTGATCGTGAAGTCCATGAACGCGGCCTCGGCCAACCTGGCGGAGGCCTGGGCGAGCTGAGCGGCGGTCAGTGGCTTGGTGCGCACGGCCTTGAGGCGGATGCGGGCGGCGACGAGGCGCACCAGTTCGGCGCGGGCATAGGTGTTGAGCGCCATGCTGTCCTGAACGTCGGTGGTTCCCCGGATCCGCAGAACGATGTCCTGAATGCGCAGGGCGGCCTGGCGGATCGCCACCGTAGAAGCGTTGCCGTACTGGGCCGCGCCAAAGCCCGCGAAGGAAAGTTTGGAGTTCGCGAGGAGCGCCGGATCAATGGTGCCGAGCGCCTCGATCCCGCCAATTCGGGAGAGGTAGAGGTTGTAACGCTCGGGAATGACCCGGACGTAGTGCTGGGTCTCCTTGAACGGCGGCACGCCACCATACTCGAACACGCGACCCGGTCCGGCGTTGTAGGCGGCCAGCGCGTTGATGACATTGCCATCGAAGGTGTTGAGCTGCCTTGCGAGATACCGCGCCCCGCCCTCGACCTGCAGATAGGGGCTGTCGTAATAGGCGGGGTTGATGCCGAGATCGCTGGCGGTACCCGGCATGATCTGGGTGAGACCGAAAGCCCCGACAGGGGATCGCGCCCCGATGGAAAACCGGCTCTCCTGCCAGATCAGGGCCTGCAGAAGCGCCCGCCATTGCACCACCGAGAGGCCCGCGCGGCCGACACCGGGCTGGCCATGGGTGTCGCGCGCGACGCGGATGATCAGTTGTTCAACGTTCTCGGCCGCATCGCCGAACATCGCCGCGCCGCCGGGATTGGGATCGACATCGGCGTCTCCATAGACAGCCTCAACAGACCGGTCTGAGTCCCCGCTCCCGGTCTCGAGGTCCGAGACCATGTCGGACAGGCCCAGGCCGCCAAAGCTGGTCTGCGCCTCGAGGATGTTGCGCAGGACGGCGAGCTGTTCCTCTTCGATCTCGGAGATCAATTCCTTGACGGCCAGCTTGTCGCGCTGGAGGGCGAGATCGGTCTCCCGGTCGGCGGTTTCTACTATGTCCCGCGCGGTCAGGGCGTTGTCATTGGTCGGGACGCCTTGCGCGGCGACCGGCCCGGCCAGAACGGCGAGGGTGAAGATCAGCGCCGGGCTACTCATGGCGCAAGTCCGCCAAAGTGGCGCCGACCACCGGCGTGAAGAAGCAATCATCGGAGCCCGGAGCGCTCGCGGCAAAGCTGAAGCAGTTGGCGCGGGGTTCCTGGTATTGTTCGCAGGCCGTGAGGGTGCCGAGGCCGATGAGCAGCAGGACAAGACGGATCATGGACGCCTCCAGAATTCCGGCCGGTCGCGATAGTCGGCGCCCACGAGGGCCTCGCCCTTCTCCATGCCGCCGAGGATGGTCAGGTAGGGCCCGAGGGCAGACAGATCGGCATCGACCACGACCGAGCCGGTGTCATCGCGGATCAGCGCCAGGCGGCTGTCGCTGCCGGTGTTCAGCAGCACGTCGAGCTCCTTCTCGAAAAGGTTCAGCATGGCGTAATCCGCAGCATGGGCCCGGATATTCGGCAGCAGGATTTGGGTCGGGACGGCCTCGACGATGGTCTTGCCGGTGCGCGTGCGCTCCAGCTGGCTTGCGTATTGCGTCATCATGACGGCGACAGTGTTCTGCTTGCGGGCGGTCACCAGCCAGTTGGACAGCCGCTCCGCAAAATAGGCGTTGTCGAGGGCCTTCCAGGCCTCGTCGATGATGATGATCGTCGGGCGACGATCCTCGATCTCGCGCTCGATCCGGCGGAAGAGATAGCTGAGGACGGCCATCCGCTCCTTCTCGCTCTCGCTGTCGAGGATACCGGTCAGGTCGAAGCCGACGACATCGCCTTCGAGCGAGAACGTGTCCTTGAGGCTCTGACCAAAAATCCAGCCGTAGCGTCCCTCTTCGGTCCATTCGAGGAGCCGCTCGTGCAGATCGCCGCTGTCGTCGGTCGAGACGAAGAGGGACGCAAAGTCCTTCCAGTTGCGCAACTCAGGACTGGCGGCGGTTGCATTCTGGCGGACCACCTCCTGGATGCGGTTGGTCTGGGCGGGCGTGAGCGGCTTGTCCGCGCGATGCAGGAGCGAGCCCAGCCAGTCCGAGAGCCAGGCCGTGCCGCGCGGGTCCACCTCGGTCCAGAGCGGGTTCAGACCCGTGGCCTGACCGGCTTTCACCGAGGCGTATCGCCCGCCATTGGCCCGCACCGCCATCTCCATCCCGAGCCGGTAGTCGAAGACAAAGATCCGCGCCCCGACGCGGCGGGCCTGGGTCATGAGGAAGGCCGAGAGCACGGATTTGCCGGAGCCCGGGCGTCCGAGGATCAGGGTATGGCCGCCGGTCGGTTCTTTGTCGGGCGAGCCTTGCTCGTGATAAGAGAACCGGTAGGCGCTTTGCTCGGGCGTCGGAAAGACCGTGATCTCCTGGCCCCAGGGGAGCTGATGTTTGTCCTTGCCAAGCTGGGTGCGGTGCAGTGAGGCGAAGTCCGCAAAGTTGCGGTTGGTCACCGCGCTGGCGCGGACGCGTTTCGGCTGATTGCCCGGATGCTGGCTCAGATAGTGGGTCTTGGCGGCGACGCGTTCGCCGATCATCTTCACGCCCTCCGTGGCGGCCGCGTTGACGATCTCGGCGCCGAGTGTCTCCAGCTCGTCGAGAATGTCGCAGAACACGGTGACGACCATGTGGTGTTCGCCAAAGCTCTGGCGTTTCGCCTCGAGATCGTCATGGGCGATGTCGAGCGCCTCGAGGAGCGACAGGGCGGCATCGCGCGAGGCCTGCATCTGCCGCTTCTGCCGCTTGATCCGTCCGGCCATAAGGTTCGAATTGATGGGCGTGAAGGAATGCGTGACGATCATGTCGACGGGCAGGTTCAGCATGTCGAACATGGTGCAGGTGGTGGCCTCGGAATATTCCCCAATGGTGAAACATTTGCCGAAGCGCCTGCCGACGACGCCCTCAGAGAGCTCGAAGTGATCCTCGAGAAAGGTCACGCGGGTGTTGGCGACATTGGTGGAGAGGAAACCGAAGCGGTTGGCCGGATAGAGCGGCAGTTCGCGTCCCGTATTCAGCGCGCCCAGAAACCCGACCAATTCGCCGGACGCGGCCGAGAGGAGACGCGGCCTCAGATCGCTGAGCCCCGAGAGAAACACCCCGACCGCGTCCTTGAGGCGACGAAGACGTTTGCGGGTCTGTTCCTTCAGCCGCTCCGGATCGCTGCCGTTCAGGAACTCGGTAAAGCTCTTGGGCGGCGGGCGATGGATCACGGTCAGGGTCAAGGTCTTGTCACGGAGCCCGCTGGTTGCGAGCTTCTGGCGCCAGGTCGCGTCGACGGCGGCCGCGAAGGTGTCGCCCCGGACCGGCAGCAGGTCGGGCGTAATCGCCTTGGAGACCTTGTGGACGTAGTAGCTGAACTCCGGGCCGAGCTGGGCGATGATGCGGGCGAAAAGCGCCGTGACCTTGTCGAGATAGGCGTCATCGGTCGTGTAGCTGTTGACCCCGCCGATCCGGATGCACTGAAAGATTTCGTTGGCCCGTGTGCGGACCGTCAGGTCGTCGACGAGACTGACGTAGGGCAGCATATGGGCGAGACGCTTTTCTCGCGCGTACCAGTCCGGCATCAGGGTGCGTTCGTCGAACGCGGCGTCACGGGGCATAGCTGTCGCCTCCGTGCACGCCGCGGTTCCGCGTCGGCGGCGTCTCCTGCAATGCCGTGACCATCACATCGAGGAACCGAGGGTCCCAGTCGGCCGCCTTCCAGAGGGCGGGGTAGAGCACTGCGGCCAGTACCAGCACCGCGAGGTGCTGGATCCAGACGAAGAGCAGCACCGATCCGAAGAGCCAGACCATGGCGTACATGATCGGCAGGCCGAGGAGCTTCGGCGGTCTGACGAGGCCCAGGAAGAGGGGAGAACGCTCTGCCACGATGGCCTCCGATCAGGACCCGAAGACGGCCGCGACGATGGTCGGCGCGGCGGCGACGCCCGCGATGCCGACGAGCACCCAGAGGGCCTGCCGCAGGTCGATGATGTTGAAGAACCAGCTCAGGAACACCCCGAGCACGGCCAAGGTGGCGATGACCACGCCAAGCGGACCGGTCAGCGCATCTACGATCCCCTGCAGGAGGCTCTGGATCGGCGAGAGATCGATGCTCTGCGCCATCGCTGGATCGGCCAGCAGCGCGAAGAGCGCGATGAGGGCAATGTGCAGTGCGTAAGATCGGGACTTCATTGAGATGCTCCTTCCAGTCGATTGACGACGGCCAGCACACGCTGGACGTGGTTCCGGGTCTCGGTGAACGGGGGAATGCCTGCGTGCTTCCGGACGGCCTCGGGTCCGGCGTTGTAGGCGGCAAGCGCCAGCCGGACGTCGCCGAACTCGGCCAGCATCATCGCGAGATATTGCGCCGATCCGGTCAGGTTCTGCTGCCAGTCCCGGGGATCGACGCCGAGGACCCGGGCGGTGTCCGGCATGAGCTGCCCGAGGCCGATGGCGCCGACGCGGGACACTGCGTGCGGATTGTAGCCGCTCTCGATCTCGATATTGGCGCGGTAGAGGTTGAGCCAGGTGGTGACGGTGATGTCGGCGGCGCGCAAGCCACGATGACCGGCGTAGCGCAGCGCGGTCTCTTCGATGGCGGCGAGGATATGCGGCTTGGGAATCCGGGGGGCCGGGAGGGAGGCGGAGGTGCTGAGTGTCGCGGCCCTCTCGCCCAGGACCTTGAGATCGTCGGCCGCTGAGCCTTGTCCGATGCCGTCGGTGTAGTTGCGGGCGAACCGGTCCTGCCGCTGGCTCGGGCGGAGGGTTCCGTCGCTCTCCATCACCAGTACCATCTGGGCCGAGACGGGAGCGCTCAGGAGGGAGACGAGGAGGGCGCTAAAGCCGGAGCGCCGCCATCTCTTCGCTGGAAAGCTTGTGCACCGTGCGTCGGCCTTCCTCGAGTGGCACATCGGCGTGGGAGAACCCGATGGCTTGAAGCAGCGAGATGACCCCGGTGACGGTCTTGATCTCGCGGATCTTGATGTCGTTCCGGGAGGTCCGTGTTCGCGCGGTGACGAGGAGTTTTTCGACGCCGGCGTCGCTGACGGCGCGCAGGATCCAGGACCCGTGCCAATTGGGGCCTTTTCTGAAGGCGTTCGCCTTGCAGACAACTTCCACGCGATAGCCGCTGGCGACCAGATCGCGGAATCTGGGTTCGGTGACCACATTCGGGGCTTCTTTTTCTAGATCCATCACCCTGGTCACACTCTCCAATAAGGCGAATGGCCGGGTATCATCAGTTGATGCTCAGTCATACGATGATATAGTATTGATGCACAAGTTATATCCATGCGCCGCCTAGCGGATTCTCGCTCATTCAAACGGATAGACGCCTCCCATGCCTGCGATCAAGAGAATAAGGCTTCGCCGAATCTTTCCTTCAAAATCGCACCTCCTAGCGCTTTGTATACTCTTGCCCCTTTCGGTGCACGGGGCCTCTGCCGAAACCTGCATCGCGCCGCAGCGACCATTTGTGCCGATGGACGCTCGGGACGCCCAGGATTATGCCGATATCATCCGTCGGGACTTTGACCTCTACTTCCGCGATATCCAGTCCTACCTGCGGTGCCTGGACGAGGAGCGGTCCCGAGCCTTCGCGGAGGCCAGAGAGGTGAGCGAGGAGTACGGCCGCTTCGTCCAGACAGCGGCCGATTGACTGGTCCGCAAAGTGAGAACGTTTGACTCATACGCCACTGCCGGTTGCCTGCGACGGTGATATCGTTCGTGGGTACAAACTATCTACTTTTTAGATAATCTGCAAACTGGATTAGCCCCGTCGCAAGAGGCATGTGACGCGTGGCAAAGACAATCAGGAGTTCCGGGCATGAAGCACTCCGCGACGCATTGGTCGCGGCGCGGAAAGCGGCTGGCCTGACGCAAGAGCAGCTCGCCGACCGGCTCAAGTGCCACCAATCCTTCGTTGCCCGGGTCGAAAGTGGTGAGCGTCGGATCGACGTGATCGAGCTGATCGTGTTGGCGCGGGCCATGGAGGTCGATGCGTCGACGTTGCTCGCCAAGGCCGAAGGCGCCACGGACGCGGATCACCGGATTTGATTTTCAGGCCACGTGAGGCTGTCAGTAGTTGATCTGCTCAAAGCCGTAGTTGCCTTGATAATCCTGCCAGTCGACGAAGACGGATCGGTGGTAGAGGTCCGGGCAGTTCATGCCCCAGGTCTCCAGGCCGACATGCGCTTCGGGCAATGCTTCTGGTGTAGATCTTGCCCAGGAGAATGAGCCTTGGGTGCTGTAGCTCCCGAGGTAGACTGCTGCCGATCTCACGCACCCAGCTTCGCTCGCGTCGTACTGACCCGCGTGGCGGACATCGTAAACGCGGATCGAACGGACGAAGTTGAACTCAGGGCCGCTGATGTCGATGTCGGCGCCTTGTGCGAGTTGCAGCGCAAAACCTTTCGGGAGACGCCGGACTTCTTGATCCTCCGCGTCGGGCCAATGTCGGGGTGAAAGCATATGGCTCAAGATTGCTGGACCCGGCGCAGGCATGGTCGGGGCGGATCGGTCAAACACGGCGTCATAGAGGCGGGCGAGGGGGCCTTCGTCACTGTTCTTTGGATAGGCTGCGCCCATGGGGCACCGCCAGATCTGAAGAGGAGGCTCGATTGGCCATGGGGTGATCCGCCGGATGAACTCCGCCCGCGCCCGCGCACAGGGCACCGACGCCGGCCAGCCGCCGGACAGGCAAAGCAATATGGCGCAATCGATCGGATAGCTTTGCGCGGCGGCTGTGGTTCCGGCACAAGGACCGATCCCAAGGGCAAGAGCGGCAACGAAAGGAGCGAGGCGTTTGCGCATGTCTTGGTCTCCGGAGCTACTGACGATTCCATGCCATACGTCGGCAATACTATATGAACGTATACTTTGATATAGGGTGTGTCACGTTTGCTTTGGTTGGCTACGCGTCTGACGCGCGTTCAGAAAGGGCAGTCAGCAAATCGGTCACGTCATCAGATGTCACAGTAATGGCCTGGTCGAGCACGCCCTTCGGTAAGGGAGGGTCGATGAACTTTGGCGGTACGCGACGATCGAGCCAGAGGATTGAGAGTTCAGAAGTATTCCAGACATAGACCCATGCTAGCGTGCGATCTGGGTCGGCACCGATGAGGCGCGCGATTGGTGCAGCTTCTGCCTTGACCGCCTTCATTGGAAACGACCTCTGGCAAGGCCTATTGCTAGATAGAGTCTGCTGGACAATGCGGGGAAACGCAGTTCAACGGTTCTGTCAGGCACAACTCGATTACCTCGGGCGCGACGAAAACACGGGGCTGTCAGGCAGATATGGCGCACTGATAAACACTCACTGGCTGTATAATGCAGAGAACTACTCGCGTCACATAGCTCAATTTTTGACTATGGTCAGGAAGCGCGATGCGCAAGAGAGAATGACGCCACTTAGCGTCTGCGCGGTAATCCGCTGTTGCAAAGAACAACAGGGCAAGCGTTAGGACGCTCAATACGTCAGCGATCATACCGGGGCCAGAGCATTGCTGAGCAGTCTTCCATCTGAAGACCGGCTCTTGGGGGACTGGGGATGTGACGCGGACCCGGTTCCGCGAAACCCTCGTCGAAAAGAAGCTAACTGCATGCCTGGTCGAACGTGACGCGACAAGCGTCGAACGTGACGCGACAAGCCCGGCTAATACGACAAGCGTCGCTACAGAAAGCGCAACCGGATCGAAATCATGTTCGGACGTTTGAAAGACTTAAGGCGCGTGGCACACCGTTGCCACATTCTCTCGGCCACCGCTCTCGCTGCGACCGTGATCTTTTGGTTATGAGTCCAGGGCCTAGGCTGGTCCAAAATTTTAGGAGGGGACCATGTTTAGTTGCCTCAAAGCGTTGGGGCCGGGCGTGTTCGCCTCGGCCCCATTGTCTGTCTTCACTTCATCTGCGTGACAGTAAGCTTGCCCTTAACCCGGTCGGCAATGAACTCGATGTCCTGACCTTCCGCCATCTTGGCCATCATCGCTTCGTCCGCGCGGAAAACCATCGTCATCGCGGGCATATCGAGATTGACCAGAGGGCCGTGGATGATTGTGACCTTGCCGGCCTTGGCGTCAATCTTCTTGATGGTCCCACTCGTGTATTCCACGTCAGCCTGCGCCGTCTGATCGCCGACCTTGACTTCCCGGTGCATGCCGGACTCGTAGTGACCCGGAATCAGGCACGCGGCTTCGAACGTACCCGCATTTGCGAAGGTCCAGACGACCTCGCCCGTGGCGCCCGGATCAAGACGGATACGGTTCGGGTCATCGTGTTCCATGTCCATCTTGGCCATTTCGATCTTGTGCTCGGCGTTGCGCTCGACCGTATCGAGGACGAATTCATGCTCCAGCTCCCCCTTGTTCGTGATGTTGAAGCGGATGGTTTCACCCTCCTTGATGGTCATCTCTTCGCTCTCGATCAGCATTTCGCCTTCGTCGTTTTCGAGCAGAGTGATATCAATTGTGCGGTCCACATTGGCGGCTTCACCCGGCATGCCGATCATCATTGCGGCCGGCTTGGTCTCACCGTGTCCGCCATCATGTGTGCCTGAGGCAAATGCTGGTGCCGAAAGCGCCAACGCGAAGCTTGTCGTCAATAGAAGTTTTCTCATTTCATTGTCCTGTAAGTTGATTTGGTTGGTGTTGACGAAGGGCCGTTCAGCCCTTCGAGGTTGGTCTTGGTGTGAGAATGGTCTTGGGACTGTTGTTCGAGGCGAACTCGGGCAATTCGCCGGTCCATTCGTAGGCCATCTCGCCCGGAGGATTTTCGTACCAGCCGGGATCGGAGTAATCGTCCGCGTCGATGCCGTCCCGCACCTTTACGACCGAAAACATGCCGCCCATCTCGATGGGGCCGTAGGGCCCCCAACCCGTCATCATCGGGATGGTGTTGTCAGGCAGCGGCATTTCCATTTTCGCCATGTCCCCCATGCCAGACATGCCCATGGGCATATATTCCGGCTGGAACTGACGGATCTTCTGGGTCAGTGGTTTCTTGTTGACCCCGATGAACGTCGGTACATCGTGCCCCATGGCATTCATCGTGTGGTGCGACTTGTGGCAGTGAATCGCCCAGTCGCCCAGATGGTCTGCGACGAACTCATAGGCGCGCATCGCGCCCACAGGGATGTCGATGCTGACTTCCGGCCATTGCGCTTCTGGCGGTACCCAGCCACCATCCGTGCAGGTGACCTTGAAGTCATAACCGTGCATGTGGATCGGGTGGTTTGTCATCGTGAGGTTGCCGACGCGCACGCGCACCTTGTCGCCCTTGTTCACGACCAGCGGATCGATGTCGGGGAAGATCCGACTGTTCCACGTCCACAGGTTGAAGTCCGTCATCGTCATGATGCGCGGCACATATGTGCCAGGATCAATGTCAAAGGCATTCAACATGATTAGAAAATCGCGATCCACCGGCATGAAGGTGGGATCCTTGGGGTGGACCACGAACATGCCCATCATCCCCATCGCCATCTGCGCCATTTCGTCGCCATGGGGGTGATACATGAAGGTTCCCGATTTCACCAAGTCGAACTCGTAGATGAACGTTTTGCCTGGCGGGATGCTGGGATGACTCAAACCGGAGACCCCATCCATGCCCGAGGGCAGGATGAGCCCGTGCCAATGCACCGTGGTGCCTTCCGGCAGCTTGTTGGTAACGTAGATGCGGACCCGGTCGCCTTCGACTGCTTCGATCGTTGGACCGGTGGACTGGCCGTTGTAACCCCACAAATGCGCGATCATGCCGTCTGCAAGTTCGCGCTCTACCGGTTCGGCCAAGAGGTGAAATTCCTTGACCCCGTTGTTCATCCGGTGCGGCAGGGTCCACCCGTTCAGCGTGACCACAGGTGTGTAGTCCGGTCCTGACGACGGACGCGCCGTAATCGCCGTTGCAGCACTGTCCATCTGCGCGGCTTCGGGTAGGCCCATATTCAAGGTTTGACCCCAGGCTTTTGAAGAGATCAACGTTGCGCCTGCGGCACCGGCTCCGAGTAATTGACGTCTATTCAACATGTCAGTTCCTTTCAGTGTCCTGCGCCGCCGCCGGCGGCAAGCGTTGCGCCATCTCCACCAGCACCATCACCGCCTTCGCCGCCGCCATAGATCGCGGCGGTCAGATCGGCCTGTGCCATATAGAATTCGCGTTTTGCATTTGCCGCTTCCAGGGATGCGCCAAGTTTCTCGCGCACATCAGTCAGCAACTCGAAAGTGTTGGTGATCATGCCGTTGTAGGACAGCAAACCCTCTTCTTCGACGGTGGTGCGTAGCGGCACCAGAACGTCGCGGTAGTGGCGTGCGATTTTGTATGCGGCATGATAAGAGGCTTCAGCACCGCGCGCTTCAGACCGGACGTTCACGGCCTTCTCTGCGAGCACGTTGGCCGCTTGAAGATAAGTCAACTCCGCTTTGCGCATCCGGGCCTTGCCGGTGTCGTAGATCGGGATCGCGAACTCCACTTCCACCTGAGGTAAAGCCTTGGTTTCAATGTCGCCATTGCCGCCAACTTCACGCTCGAACTCGGCTCCAGCAACGATCTCCAGATCGCTGACAATGCGGGTCTGATCGGTCAGTCCAAACGCCTTGGCCTGCGCTTCCAGGCCAAGTTTGGCAACACGCAGATCCACCCGGTTTCTTAGCGCCTTGGCCTCGATGTCGGTCACACGGCCGACAGAACGCGGCAGTGCAGGAAGTGCATCTGGCACATAGTAATCGACTTCGGTGCCCCAGAGGCCCATCAACCTGGTCAAAGTCTCCTTGGACCGAGTGGCGTTCAATCGTGCCTGTGCAAGTTGCCCCGCCAGTTCGGCATTGAATGCCTGTTCGCGGGCCTGCCCAGCTTTGTTGAGTGCGCCGGTCTCGCCCAACCTCATCGCCAGTTCAGAGCCGGCGTCAGAGGTCGCTTTCGCGCGCCGCAGATAGCTCACTGCCTCGAAGGCGGCGACTGCATCGACCCATGCCTTTCGCGTCTGATTGGCCAGTGCGAGGGTGTCATTCACCGCACCAAGCTGAGCCTGTCGGAAGCCTTCATCAGCAATGGCCATACGCTGTTTGCGCGTGGTGGCATCGAGGACGTTCGACCGGATCAGCCCTTCGATCGCCCTGTAGGCGCCGAGCTCAGGCGCACCGATTCCCAAGACACCAATTGAGACGATCGGGTTTTCCGGCGTCGATTGCTGCCAAGCCTCAGCGGCCGAGAGGCCAACATTGGCGTAAGACGCTTGCAGACCCTTATTGTTCAGCAGCGCAACCTGGACCGCCGTATCGGCCGAAATCGTCTTCTGATGCACCATGCTGTGCACCTGTTTCTTGAGAGCTTCGTTTTCGGCCTGCGTTTCCGCAAACACGGTCCGTTTGCCGATCGCTGGCGTGATCTGGCTGGCCACATTGGCAAAACCGGCCTTCGGTTCGGTGTAGCTTACCGGTACTGCGGTAGCGCAGGCACCCAAGAAAAGTGGAAAGCCAAGAACCAGCGGAATCTTGGATACCCGCATCAGTTGCCCTCCGACTGCTCTTGATTGACAGACCGCCAATCACGGGGGCCGGTCGGACCACGATAGGTGTAGCCAGCCAAGGGATCTTGATAGCTGATCGGAGACGAAACGGTCGCGTTGACGACAGCCTGTTGTGTCGCAACGGAGGGCAAAGGGGTAGGCTCATAGGCGCATGCGCCAAGCCCGAGGGCCGAAGCCCCCATGAGTAGATGAATTTTCATGAAGGTATCCTGATTGATGAACGATGTCTCACGCAGAGTCTGCGCAAGGCTCACACCCGGATTGGGCGCCGTTTCAGATCAGGAATCGAGGGGGCCGCAGAAACCCTGATGTTTCGACGGAATGCGCCTGACCGCTCAGGATCATATATTCTTTCGCAGCAATAGGATCCGGGAATACCAAGTCTGCGTCTGGAATGACGACAGAAATGCATATTCCGTTACAACACTGAGTTGATTGATGCTCTGTTTCACCCATGTCGGAGGATATGTCATCCACGTCAACTGTCGCCGGGTGTTTCATGTGGTCGGCGTGGATGTCAGTTCCCTGACCAACTGTCGGTTCGCTGAGAAGGGAGCTGATCGATCCAGAATGCTGACCATCATGCATTCCTGAGGCCGCGTGTGCCGCAGACGGTGGAGACAGAACCATCGCCAACGCAAAAGCGAAGCAAGTGAGGACTCTCACCCATACTGAAGTGGCGACACGTATTCTCATGAACGGCAACTTGGACGTTTCGACAATTTAGTCAACGCTTACAGCGCGGGAAGGTTTGGCACATTCTTGCGAGGCAGGCGAATTCTTGCTGCGCAAGCTGAAAACTGTTGCGCGAGAGGTACATGGCAACCGGGCACCAGTCGGCAGAAGACGCCTACATGGCAGAGAATACTTCCCTGCCGACCGGTGTCGCCGGGGCTAAGTCTGTCGCTCCGAGCCGTAGCCTGCATCGAGAATCGCTGCCTTCAGCGCGCTTTCATCCAATGCGCTATCTACCTCGACGGAACGCGCAGTCAGGTCACAGGTGACAGTCGCGTGTGGGTCTATCGTCACAATGGCCTTCTCTATCGACGCGGTGCAATGTCCGCAGTTCATGTCCGGCACGCTGAACCTGATCATCACGATCTCCTTCTTGCTGCTGCTACCTAGGGCGTTCCCCTATGGGAAGGTCAATGCCCGAAAAAATTCCTCGATGCACCTGTTGACCTTCCAGTGAATGGAACCCTTATGTGAGGGAGGATCAGAATCAGGAGATTTCCATGTCCGGTCCGCACAACGTCCGAATTTCCCTTCAAAACATGTCCTGCGCCTCTTGCGTCGGGCGGGTGGAGCGTGGGCTTTCCGGCCTGCCGGGTGTCAGCGACGTTCACGTCAACCTCGCTAGCGAGACGGCCCAGGCGCAGTTCGACGCGCCAGGGCGCATTTCGAACATCGTCGAAAAGCTGGAAGAGATCGGCTATCCGGCCCGTACTCAGAGCATTCGCCTGAACGTGGCCTCCATGTCCTGCGCGTCCTGCGTCGGTCGGGTGGACAAGGCGCTCGCGGCGGTGCCGGGCGTGCTGGACGTGAACGTCAATCTGGCCTCGGAAATCGCCACGGTGACTTATCTCGAAGGCGCGGTCGTGGTCGCCGACCTGCTCAAGGCGGCGGGTGACGCAGGCTATCCCGCGACCTTGCCGCAGGACAGCGCGCCGGAAGACACGAGTGTCCGGAAGGATGAAGAGGCGCGGACGCTGGCTCGCAGGACCGCGCTGGCGGCGGCCCTCGCCCTGCCGGTGTTTCTGCTGGAAATGGGCGCGCACCTGATCCCCGGCATGCATGGTCTGATCGGCGACACGATCGGCCATCGGGCAAGCTGGCTGATCCAGTTCGTCCTGACCACGGTGGTTCTGCTCTGGCCGGGGCGCAGCTTCTACACGCGCGGGTTTCCAGCCCTGCTCAAGCGTGCGCCGGACATGAACAGCCTTGTCGCGGTCGGCACTTCTGCCGCCTATCTCTATTCTCTCGTGGCGCTATTCGCGCCCGCGCTGCTGCCCGAAGGGTCGCGTGCCGTCTATTTCGAGGCGGCGGCAGTCATCGTCGTGCTGATCCTGCTGGGCCGGTGGCTGGAGGCGCGCGCCAAGGGCCGCACCGGCGCAGCGATCCAGAAGCTGCTGGGCCTTCAGGCCAAGACCGCCCGCGTGCTGGTGGACGGAGAGCCTGAGGACGTGGCCATCGAGCGCATCGCCGCGGGCGACATCCTGCTCGTGCGCCCCGGAGAGCGGATTGCCGTGGACGGTGAAGTGACCGAAGGCATTGCGCGTGTCGATGAGAGCATGATCACGGGAGAGCCGGTGCCGGTCGCCAAATCCGTGGGCGATCCCGTCACCGGCGGGACCGTCAATGGTTCCGGTGCCTTCCAGTTCCGTGCGACACGCGTGGGAGCGGATACGACGCTGGCGCAAATCATCCGTATGGTCGAAGAGGCGCAGGGTGCCAAGTTGCCCATCCAGGGTCTGGTGGATCGGATCACCCTGTGGTTCGTGCCCGCGGTCATGGCGCTGGCGCTGCTGACGGTGATCGTCTGGCTGCTGGTCGGGCCATCGCCCGCCCTGTCCTTTGCGCTGGTCGCCGGAGTATCGGTGTTGATCATCGCCTGCCCCTGCGCGATGGGGCTGGCCACGCCGACCTCAATCATGGTGGGCACCGGCCGTGCCGCCGAAATGGGTGTGCTGTTCCGCAAGGGCGATGCGCTGCAACAGCTTTCTACCGTCGATGTGATCGCGCTGGACAAGACCGGCACGGTGACCGAAGGACGCCCCGAACTGACCGATCTGGTGCTAACGGAAGGTTTTGACCGGGCCGAAGTGCTGGCTCTGGTCGCGGCCGTAGAGGCGCGGTCGGAACATCCCATCGCCGAGGCCATCCTGCGGGCGGCAGAGGCCGAGGGCGTTGCCCGGCACGACGCCCGAAACTTCGCGTCCGTCACCGGCCACGGTGTCCGGGCCGAGGTCTCGGGCCACGACGTGCTGGTGGGGGCAGACCGTTTGATGACGCACGAAGGGCTGGACATCGGTGCGTTGGCCGACGAAGAGCGCCGCCTGGCCGAGCGGGGCCGCACCGCGCTTTACGCCGCCCTCGACGGACGCGTTGCCGCCCTTATCGCCGTGGCCGATCCGGTGAAGCCGTCCAGCACGGCGGCCATCCGGGCGCTGCACGATCTGGGCCTGAAGGTTGCCATGATCACCGGCGACAAGCGCGAGACGGCAGAAGCGATCGCGCGCGAGACCGGCATCGACCATGTGATCGCGGGTGTGCTGCCGGATGGCAAGGTCGCGGCATTGGACGATCTGCGCGGCACGGGCCAGCACATCGCCTTTGTCGGCGACGGCATCAACGATGCGCCCGCGCTTGCCCATGCGGACGTGGGCATCGCCATCGGCACCGGCACTGACGTCGCCATCGAATCCGCCGACGTGGTGCTGATGTCGGGCGACCTGCGCGGCGTGGTCAACGCGCTGGAAATATCGCGGCGCACCATGCGCAACATCCGCCAGAACCTGTTCTGGGCCTTCGGCTACAATGTCGCGCTGATCCCGGTTGCGGCGGGGGCGCTTTACCCGGTGTCGGGCCTGCTGCTGTCGCCGGTGCTGGCGGCGGGGGCGATGGCGCTCAGCTCGGTCTTCGTACTGACGAACGCGCTGCGACTGCGCCGTGTCCGCCCGGCGATGGACGAGGCGGCGAAGGCCGCGACTGCCCCCCGCCTGTCCCCCGTTCCGGCTGAATGAAACAAGGAGAAAACGATCATGAATATCGGAGACGTGGCCGACCTGTCCGGCCTTCCTGCGAAGACCATCCGCTACTACGAGGACATCGGGCTGGTCGAGCCGCTGCGCAGCGCGAACGGTTATCGCAGCTTTCGGCAGAGCGACGTCCACAAGTTGGCGTTTCTCGGGCGAGCGCGTGCGCTTGGCTTCACCATCGAGGACTGCCGGAGCCTGCTGAAACTCTATGCCGATACCGACCGCGCCAGCGCGGAGGTCAAGCAGATCGCCGAGGAACACCTCGACCGGATCGACCGGAAAATCGCAGAACTGACCGAGATGCGCGCGACGTTGTCGCACCTTGTCGATGCCTGCGCTGGCGATCACAGGCCTAATTGTCCGATTCTCGCAGATCTGGCGATGGAAGAGGATAAGACCCGGACCGCCAGGGCAGCGGATTAAGCGGGCTTAGATACGTCCCGCAGCGGGCAGCGCCACCCATAAGGTACGACTGGCTGCAGCTATTTCGGAACATTCCAGCGCGGGAAAGTTGTTCCACGTTTAGACTTCACGATTTCGAGAGAGGACAACTTCATGTCATATGGCCGCTTTTTCGCGATGATCGCCACATCTACCGTCGTCATGTTCGGTCTGATGTATCTCAATACCTACCTCTGGACGCATGTGTTCTGGTCGGAAACGCGGGCCTACATGGCTCTCCTGATGGGTGCCACCATGGCGATCATCATGCTGGGCTTCATGCTGTCGATGTATTCCAGCAAGATGGCTAACGCCGCCATCTTCATCGGTGCCGCTGTGGTCTTTGCCGCCTCCCTTTGGCTGGTCCGCAGCCAGGTGACGGTGGGCGACACCAGCTACATGCGGGCAATGATCCCGCACCACTCGATCGCGATCATGACCTCCAGCCGCGCCGATATCTCGGACCCGCGCGTGCGCAAGCTGGCGGATGAGATCATCTATGCGCAGGACAAGGAAATCGCCGAGATGCGTTATCTGGTGAACGATATCGACGCCAACGGTGACAGTCCGGCACAGTCAGAAAGCGGACCGGCGCAGATCGTGAGCCTCGACGAGGCGCTATCAACCCCGGAAGTCGCCATTCTCGACCTCGAATTTCTTACTACGGAGGACATTGCTCAGATGTTTCCCGGCGGCGCCGCGTGCACGTTCACCTACACCACCACAAGCAGGCCTGCGCTGGCGGTGGGCCGCATCGACGGTGGGAGTGTAGCTCTCGCCAAGATCAGCGGCGATCTGGTGCGGCTGGAGGCTGGCGACGCCGGAAGCACTTGGGGCACGGAGGGCATGACAGTGGAGTTGAGCGCGCCGAGCGGAACCGGCACATTGGACGCAAATAGTGGCGAAATGCAGGACGCCGATCTCGTTCTCGAACTTGAGTCCGGTCTGCGTGCAGGGTATCGCGGATATTACGGTTGCGGTGCCTGAACCAGAAACTGGAGGAAACACCATGCCGAAAGACGCATCGAAATCAGCCCAACTCTACCGGATGGTCATGCAGGATCATCTTTGCCCCTATGGCCTGAAGTCCAAGGACCTGCTCGAACGCGAAGGGTACGAGGTCGAGGATCATCACCTGACGACACGCGAGGAAACCGATGCCTTCATGGATGAACATGGCGTCGAAACCACTCCGCAGACCTGGATCGGCGACAAGCGGATCGGCGGCTATGACGATCTGCGGGTCCATTTCGGCCTCGACGCGCCGGAAAGTGAGCGCTCGGACACCTCCTATCAGCCGGTGATCGCGATCTTTGCCGTCGCGTTTCTGATGGCGCTCGGCCTGTCATGGTACAGCTTTGGAACCATCCTCAGCCTGCGCGCGCTGGAATGGTTCGTCTCGATCTCGATGTGCTTGCTTGCAGTGCAGAAGCTTCAGGATGTCGAGAGCTTTTCGACCATGTTCCTGAATTACGACCTGCTGGCGCGCCGCTGGGTGCGCTACGGCTATCTCTATCCCTTCGGAGAGGCCTTCGCCGGTATCCTCATGGTCGCCGGGGCGCTCACCTGGCTGTCGGCACCCGTGGCCTTGTTCATCGGCACCGTCGGCGCGGTTTCGGTCTTCAAGGCCGTGTACATCGACAAGCGCAAGTTGAAATGCGCCTGCGTCGGGGGGGACAGCAACGTGCCACTAGGGTTCGTCTCGCTCACCGAGAACCTGATGATGATGATCATGGGTATCTGGATGCCGATCCGGGTCTACCTGATCGGCTGACGGCCCCGCGACCTCTATAGGGGCGCGGCGTGTACGACCTTTTTGAGTGGGGGAGATGATCCCCACTTGTCAGCCATCACGCCAAGAGCTGGTTCCAAGTTCGTCACCCGATCGTCGCGAGAAAGGGAAACGTCCCCAGCAGCCAATAGGCAAACCGTGACAATTGCCCGGTCATGATGGCAACTCCCATGATGATCATGGCAACACCCGCGCCCTTGTAGAGCCAGCGACCGGCTTTGCCGATCTGCCTTACCCGCGCGGCGATGGCGTCGGTGAAGAGCGCGGCCAGCAGGAAAGGCACCCCCAGTCCAGCGGAATAGATCGACAGCAGCCAGATGCCGTCCGACATGCCGCCGGAGGTCGAACTGAGCGTCAGGATTGCGCCGAGGATCGGACCGATGCAAGGTGTCCAGCCAAAGGCGAAGGCCAGTCCCAGCACGTAGGCCCCAAACGGGCGACCGCCGGGAATGTCGAGATTGAAACGGGTATCGCGCGAGAACGCATTGAGACGAAAGACACCCAGCATGACCAGTCCGAACAGAATGATGATCGCGCCGCCGAGATAGTTCAGCTCGGTGCGCCATGTCAGCAGCAGGGATCCGAGCGCGCTGGCCCCGGCCCCGAGGGCGACGAAGACCGTCGAAAAGCCCAGGACAAAGCAGGCACTCAACCCGAGCGCCCCGGCGCGCGCCCGCAAGCCGACCGACCGCGTCGTGCGCAAATCTGGTTGCCCTGCGATGTAGGATACGTAGCCCGGCACCAGCGGCAGGACGCAGGGTGACAGGAACGAGATGGCTCCCGCCAGAAACGCCGCGAAGATGCCGATGCCGGAAATATCCATCATACATCACGATCGTTGTTGAAAGGCCGCCAGACCCACCAGAACGCGACCAGCGGTATCACGATCCATTGCAACACAGGTGACAGGCCCGCATCGAGGATCGGAATGATCGGCATCAGGTCCGAATAGGCCCAGGCCGCGCGGATCACGATGTTGAGCCATTCGCTGAACAGCGTGTATCCGAGCCCGAACACCACCGTCAGGACGGTCACAGACCGCCGCGTCGAGGCGACCAGGGGCCAGCCCCGGCCCGACAGCATGAGGGCAAGCATCAGCGCGCTCATGGCGATCAGGATATCGCCACCCGTGCAATGGACGGCTGCGAAGACAATCTCACCCCAAGTGCCCTCGTTCCAGATCGTGTAGAGCGGCATATGAGCGAACTCCCAGATCAAGTTGGCCGGGATGATCACCGCAAAATACCGACGCAGAGCTGTCAGGGAAACTCCGTCTGTCGAGGACAGCCTGACGCCAGTCGCGACGACACTCATTGAAACACACCTGTCAGCCGGTCCCACCAGCTGGGCTCCCGGCGTCGATGCTGGGCGTTGTTGATCAACTCGCTGACATAGAGGATCAGGTTCACGTTCTTGAAGTCCATGCCATGGAATTTTGCAGCGAACCGCCCGCCGATGTCCACGACATGGGTGACCGCTCCGTGCATCATCATGTCGCTGTCGGCGGTCATCGTGAACTCCAGCCCATATTCCCGCGCCAGAAGGCGCGTCGCGTCATTGGCCTGATCGGATCGTTTGGTCAGAATGACCCAGTTGCTCGGATCGAGCCCATGCCGGTCCGCGTAATCGCGCAGCACGTCCGGCGTGTCATTCACCGGATCGGTGGTGATCGAGATGAACTGCACAAGATCCTTCATCGGACCGTCGTTGATCGAGGCCTGAATCGCCGCGATCTTGTCCGTATGGAGCGGGCAGATATCCGGGCAGTCGGCGTAGATGAAATGAAGGATGACCACCTTGTCGCTGAAATCCGACAGGCGCACGGGATTCCCCTCGGAATCCTGCAGCTCGAAACCCGGAGCCTGCGCTGCATCGATGGCTTGGAAGTAGGGCTCCATCTCGAACATGCGCGCATCCAGGTTTTCCCCCGGATGATTGGCGAAGGCCGGAGACGAAATCGTGGCCGCGAGTATCGCTAAAGCGGCGCGCCGTGTCAGTGCTGTCAATT
>Ga0209345_10000891_pt1 | contig 38211 bp, 38 predicted proteins | sample Cruoilmetagenom7_FD_187294 | JGI IMG/M metagenome (GOLD analysis project Ga0209345, IMG submission 187294) | Oil polluted marine microbial communities from Coal Oil Point, Santa Barbara, California, USA - Sample 7 (SPAdes) (version 2) | ecosystem: Environmental > Aquatic > Marine > Oil seeps ...
CAGTGGCGATCATGTCGCCCCGCGCTTTGCCGGCTCGACCCCGCGCGCCTGGATCGAGGCAATCCAGACCGCCCTTGGGCCGGGAAGCCGCCCCAATCAACGTCGCGCTGCCGCCCAGGATGCGCTGCGCATTGCCAAGGCCGTCGGCTGGACCGACCACCGCCGCGCCTTCAGCCACTTTGCGCTTGGCCGCCTGACCCAGGCCAGCGACCCGGATTTCGCCCAGGATCAGTTCGTCGCCGCTGAACAATATTACAAACGCAACCCCGGCACCGATCTTCACCGCGCCTACAGCGCCGCGCAACTTGCCGCCTATGCGATCAGCCAGGGACGCGGCGAAGATGCGCTCATGCTGCTTGGGCCCCACCTTGGCACTGCGGAACGCTATGAAAACGCGGCCCTTTTGGCCACGCTGATGATGTTGCGCGCCGAGGCGCTTGACCTGAACGGGCGGGTCGCTGAGGCGCGCAGCATTCGACTGGACAGTCTGGGTTGGGCACGATACGGCTATGGCGCAGACTGGGCGGTGCGTGCCAAGCTGAGAGAAGTAAGCGCGCTCAGCCCGTTAAAAGGACCGAACGGGTAAGATATGATCGTTATTTTCGGGGCAATTCTGGGCGCTGTCACAGGCGCGCTTCTGGCGCGGCGGAGCAAGGGCAAGCTGGCCGATATCCTGCAATATGGCTTTGTCTATGCGCTTATGTTTGCGCTTGTCGGCCTGTTCGTGACCTTGATCATTCACCGCAACGCCATTTAACGCGCGATGTTCCTGCCGTTTTTCGAGAACCTCAGAAAAGCCGGCCTGCCGGTCTCGCTGCGCGAATATCTGACCTTTCTGGAAGCGATGCTTGCCGGGCTTGTCACCTATGACGTCGAGGGGTTCTATTATCTCGCGCGCAGCGCCATGGTCAAGGACGAGCGCCTGATCGACCGCTTTGACCGCGCCTTTGCCGCCAGTTTCGACGGGCTCGAAACGATCAGCGCCGACGACGTTCTGAGCGCTGTCGATCTGCCAGAGGAATGGCTTGAAAAGCTCGCCGAAAAGCATCTGAGCGCCGAAGAGCGCGCCGAGATCGAGGCGCTTGGCGGCTTTGACAAGCTTATGGAAACGCTCAGGGAGCGTCTCAAGGAACAGCAGGGCCGCCATCAGGGCGGCAGCAAATGGATCGGCACCGCCGGCACAAGCCCGTTTGGCGCCTATGGCTACAACCCCGAAGGCGTGCGCATCGGTCAGGACAAATCGCGCCACCAGCGCGCGGTCAAGGTCTGGGACAAGCGCGAATTTCGCAACCTCGACGACAATGTCGAGCTGGGCACGCGCAACATCAAGGTGGCACTCAAACGCCTGCGCCGATGGGCCCGCGACGGCGCCGCGGACGAGCTTGATATGGATGGCACGATCCGCGCCACAGCCGAGCATGGCTATCTTGACGTCAAGACCCGCCCCGAGCGGCGCAATGCGGTCAAGGTGCTGTTGTTTCTTGATGTCGGCGGCTCGATGGATCCGCATATCAAGGTGGTCGAAGAGCTGTTCAGCGCGGCGCGCGCCGAATTCAAGCATCTGGAATATTATTACTTTCACAATTGCCTCTATGAGGGCGTCTGGCGCGACAATCGCCGCCGCTGGGATGCCCAGATCCAGACGCAAGAGGTGCTGCGCACCTATGGATCCGATTACAAATGCATTTTTGTGGGCGACGCCAGCATGTCCCCCTACGAGGTCGCCTATCCGGGGGGCGCCAATGAGCATTGGAATGCCGAATCCGGTCAGGTCTGGCTAGAGCGGGCGCGCGCGCAGTGGCCGGGCAATCTCTGGATCAACCCGGTGCCGCGCAATCAGTGGGATTACACCCATTCGATCGGCATGATCCGCGATATCTTCGAGGATCGGATGGTGCCGATGACGCTTGAAGGCCTCGATAGCGGCATGCGCGATCTGGTCCGCTAGAAACACGCCAATAGGCTTCTTCTTGGCAAAAATACTCAATAGCGCCACGCATCCGCCAGGCCCCCGCCTCAGACGGTCGAGAGCGCCTTGGCCAGACGCGGCAGACGCGCCTTTTTCAACAGCGGTCGCATCTCCCAGTTGGCGTTGGACAGGCGGATCGCCTCGGCCAGAACGCGGTCGGCAACATCGCTGACAAGGCCCGGCTGTGCCACCCATATGCCATGCAGAAAGCTATCGGGATCGGCGCGCCACAGGCCCTCTTCAGCCAGAATATTGCGCGGGAAATCTCGGGCATTGAGGGTGATGATCCCATCGGCCGAGCCCGCAATCGCAGCCGCCAGAACATGGGTATCGGCCGGGTCCGGCAGCCAAAGCCGCGCCTCAAGCGAGGGCGCATAGGTGACCTGTGCGCCGGGCCAATTGGCGGCCATCATCACCGCCTCGCTCTCTGCCTGGGCAAGGCCCTCGGGGCCAAGCCTGGCCGCCGCATGTTGCCACTCCGCGATGATGCGCGCCGACCAGAGCGGGGTAAACGCCCCGGCCCCGGCCACCCCCAACAGCATCTGGCGCATGACGGTGGGATAGATCACGCAGGTATCAAGCAACACCTTCATAGGCGATAGAACAGCGCCTTCAGATAGCCGCTTTCGGCAAGCTGCGGGTGCAGCGGATGATCCGGCCCGGCATAGCCGGTGTGGATCAGCGGCCCGGCGCGCCCGGCCCGGCCAATGCCACGGCTCGATGCGGCGCGAAATTTCGAGAGGTCGGCGGCATGCGAGCACGAACAGACGCCCAGAAAGCCATCCGGCGCAACAAGTCCGGCCGCAAGCCTGGCCACCCGCTCATAAGCGCGCAGCCCCGCCTCAAGCGACTTCTTGTTGGGGGCAAAGGCGGGCGGGTCGCAGATCACAAGATCAAACCGCGCGCCCGTCTCGCCAAGCGCGGTGAGCACGTCAAAGGCATCGCCCTTGCGGGTTTCAAAGCGCTCCTGCATCCCCATCTCTGCCGCGCCCTGCGCCGCCAGCGTCAGCGCGGGCTCAGAGCCATCAACCGCAAGCGCATGCTCGGCCCCCGCCGCAAGCGCCGCCAGAGCAAAGCCCCCGACATGGGCAAACACATCCAGCACCCGCGCGCCCTTGGCCAGACGGGCGGCAAAGGCATGATTGGGGCGTTGATCAAAGAACAGGCCGGTTTTCTGCCCGCCGGTCAGATCGGCCATATAGATCGCGCCGTTCATCGGCACCGCGACCGGGGCCTCGGGCGCCTGCCCGAGCAAAACGGCATGCTCTTCGTCAAGCCCCTCAAGGACGCGCGCGCGCCCCGAGGCGTTTTTCAGAACGGTGGTGACGCCGGTCACCTCGACAAGCGCCGCCACCAGATCCGGCAGCACCCCCTCGGCCCAGGCGGCATTGGGTTGAATGACGGCGATATCGCCAAATCGGTCGATCACGATCCCCGGAAGGCCATCGGCCTCGGCATGGATCAGGCGATAGTGCGGCGTGTCGTAAATCCGCTCGCGCATCGCATGGGCGCGCGCAAGCCGTGTGCGCAGCCAGTCGTGATCGACCCGCGCGGTGGCATCACGATCCAGCATGCGCGCCATGATCTTCGAGGCCGGGCTAACGGCGACAAGGCCCAGAGGCTCGCGATCACCGTCCTCAAGCACGGCGATGGTGCCGGGGGCAAGGGCGCGCGTGCGCCGGTCGGTCACAAGCTCGTTGTCAAAAACCCAGGGCGCGCCGTGGCGGATTGCGCGGGCGTGCACTTTGGGCAGGAGGCGGATAACGGGATAAGGGGACAGTGTCATACTGTCCCCTTACGCGGTTTGTGATGGATTGGAAAAGGGAAAAGATCAGAGTTGGTTCAAAGCACCGATCAGACCGGTCGCCTCGGCGTGATGGCCACCGGGACCCTGAAGTTCCTCGCGGATCACTTCGGAAATCTGATGGGTGATGCGCGCCTTTTGGGTCAGGCCCTTGCGCTCGGCATTGATCGCATGCTGGCCACCATAGGCCTTGAAGTCGGCCTTGACGAATCTCGGCTCGCCGTAGGCTTCGCCGGTTTCCGGATTGCGCAGGATGAATTTGAACTGCACCGCATGCACACCGCCGATTGTGTAACGCGCTTTTTCGCTCAGGGCGTGAAAACGGGTGACGATGACATCAAGGACCACCGGAACGGTGCCGTGATCCATCTCTGCGACGCCCTTGTTCAGGCCCGCTTCAAAGATCGCCTTGACCTGTGCGTGACGATCACCAAGCGGATCTTCGCGCCAGACGATGTCGCCACCGGGGTAATAGCGGTTTGCCTCTGATACCCTCAGGGATTTGGGCACCGAAACATGCACGGCTTTGATATCAAGCGAAAGCGGCACGGCTTGCAGGACCGGGCTTTCCAGCGGCGCGTTGCGGGTGGCTGTGTCACCCGAGGCGCAGGCCGACAGGCCAAAACCAAGCAACAGAGCGCCGATCAAACGAAAATATGTCATGTCTCTCTCCACGGGATGATACCCTTTGTTGCATCTGAGAATGCTGGAGAATTGAGGCACATTTTAGACAAATTCGGTGCAATAGCATGATGCTTCTGAGGCTGCCGCAGGCCGTTCTGCCGCAAATGATGCGGGGCATCTTGCTGCTGTGGGGTCAGCTTTCGCGTGGCCGTGACCGCCATCCGCCCCGGCGGCGCGGCACAGAGATGGCGCGGGTGCCGTCCTTCAGCACCTCGGTCATCGGGTGCTCGGGGTTGTCGGGCGCATAGCGCGCAATCATGACCGCAATCGCGGCCTGTGTGTCCTGACCATCGGGCAAGGATAGCGCCCAGTCCAAAAAGATCGAGCGGCATTCGGCGATAACGATACCCTCGATGCAATAGGCCTCGTGGATCAGGCGTTTGGGGTCAAGCGGGTCGCGCTGCATCTGTCACACCTTCTTTGGCAGCCGCTCAAGCGCTGCGTCGATCACACCGGCGGCCCGTTTACACCTCGCCCCAAGGTGGGCCTCAAGCCCCGGCAAATCCTCCTCGCCGGTTTCGCGCAAAAGGAACGCCGCGCCGCCCTCGCCCATCAGGGCCGGATCAAGCGGTTTGTCGCTGATCAGCCGCGCCACCATCTGTACCTGCCAACAGATCGCATAGGCGCGCTCCAATGCATCCCTGTCAGCGTCATCCAGCCAGCCGATTGCGACACCCCCGTCAAAGCCCGAGGCGACATCGCGCGCGCCCTGCCCCGCCATCAGCGTGCCGGCCTGAGCAATCAACTCAAGCTCCATCAGGCGGCCGGGGCCAAGCTTGGCATCCCAGGGGCCTGCGGGCGCCTTGGCACTGGCGATCCGGTCGCGCATTTCCGCCAGCTGCGCCAACACCGCCTCGGGCTCGCCCTTGTCGCGCAAAAGGGTCTGGCGAAACGCCTCGACATCGCGCGCGAGGTCCGGCTCGCCCGCAAGCACCTGTGCCCGGGTCAGCGCCAGATGCTCCCAGACCCAGGCATCGGTTTTCTGATACTCCTGAAACGACGGCCAGCTTGTGGCGACCGGCCCCTGATTGCCCGAGGGGCGCAGGCGCATATCGACCTCGTACAGGCGCCCTTCGGCCATCGGCGCACTCAGCGCGGTGATCATCGCCTGCGTCAGGCGCGCGTAATAGGGCCGCGCGGCCAGCGGGCGACGCCCGTCAGATCCCTCAACATCGCCCGCGTCATAGATCACGATCAGATCAAGATCGGACCCGGCATTAAGCCGCGACGCCCCGAGCGATCCCATGCCAAGCACCACCGCGCCGCGCCCCGGCGGGGCGCCATGCTTGGCGCTGAACTGCTCCATCACCAACGGCCAGACCCCGGTGATCACCGCCCGCGCGAGATCGGCGTATTGTGCGGCGGCGGCCTCGGCGTCACAGAGCCCGCGCAGATGATGCACCCCGATGCGGAAATGCCATTCCTTGCGCCAGCGGCGCAGCGCATCAAGCGCGCGCTCGTAATCGGCCTCGGGGCCAAGGCGCGCCGAAAGCTCTGCCTCAAGCGCCGCCTGTCCCGGCCAGGGCGCAAAGAAATCGCCCGCGATCACCGCGTCGAACACATCTGCATTGCGTGACAGATGCGCCGCAAGCGCAGGCGCAATGCCAACGATATCGACCAGCAGGTCAATCAGCTGAGGGTTGGCCTCGAACAGCGAAAACACCTGCACCCCCGCAGGCAGGCCCGCCATAAAGCCGTCAAAGGCCAAAAGCGCCTCGGTCGGGTTCGCGGTGCGCGCAAGCCGGGCCAGAATATCGGGCTTGAGGCGCCGGAAGATCTCGACCGCGCGGGCCGAGCGCAGCGCCGGATAGCTGGGCCAGCGGGCGATCACCTCACCGTCAAGCGCCTCGGCGGCGTCGGTGGCCTCTGGCGTCTCTTCGGGCTTGAAAAACCCCTCGATCAGATCGTGCACCGCATTCAGTCGGCGCAAAATCTCGGCGCCAAGCTCATCGCTCTCGCGTCCCATAAAGGCGGCAAGGCGGTCAAATTCCGCGTCTGAGCCGGGCAAGACATGGGTCTGGGCATCGCGCAGCATCTGCAACCGGTGCTCGACCTCGCGGTGAAACCGGTAATTTTCGGTCAAAAGGTCCACGGCCTCTTGCGGCACCCAGCCTTTTTGCGCCAGGGCCGCCAGCCCTTCGACCGTGCCACGCAGCCGCAGATCGGCGTCGCGCCCGCCTGCGATCAATTGCCGGGTCTGGGTGAAGAACTCGATCTCGCGGATGCCGCCCCGACCAAGTTTCATGTTGTGGCCCAAAAGGCAAAGTGCGCCGCCAAGACCCTTATGCTCGCGGATGCGCAGACGCATGTTGTGGGCGTCCTCGATCGCCGCGAAATCCAGATGCTTGCGCCAGACGAACGGCTTGAGCGTTGCCAGAAACCGCAGCCCTGCCGCAATGTCGCCCGCGCAGGGCCGCGCCTTGATATAGGCCGCGCGCTCCCATGTGCGCCCCAGGCTTTCGTAATAGGTTTCGGCGGCGGTCATCGCCAGACAGACCGGCGTCACGCCGGGATCGGGGCGCAGCCGCAGATCGGTGCGAAACACATAGCCCTCGGCGGTGCGATCGTTCAGCATCGCCGCCATCTTCCGGGTCGCACGCACAAAGGACGCGCGCGCCTCGTGATAGTCATCCGGCTCAAAGCGGCCCTCGTCAAACAGGCAGATCAGGTCGATATCCGAGCTATAGTTAAGCTCATGCGCGCCCATCTTTCCCATGGCCAGCACCACCATGCCGCCCGCCGTCTCGATATCCGCCTCGCTCATCCCCGGAAGCTTGCCACGGCGAATTTCCGCGCCGACAGCGGCCTTGAGGGCGAGATCACAGGCAAGATCGGCAAAGTCGGTCAGGTGCCCGGTGACCACCTCAAGCGGCCAGACACCGGCCAGATCGGCGAGGCCTGTCAACAGCGCCACGCGCCGCTTGCCCTGACGCAGAGCATCGCCAAGCGCCTCGCCGGGCGCCGCGCGCAATTGCGAAAACAGCCGGCCAAGCGCCACTTCGGGGTCATCGAACGCAGAGCTGATCCAATCGCCCTCGCGCAGGATCAGCGATTTCAGAAACGGGCTTGAGCCGCCGGCCCCGGCAATCAGATCGCCCAGGGGCTCTGGCAGGTCGGGCAAGGCGGCGCGCGCCTCATCCCCTTCAACGGGGTCATAGGCGCGGGGCGAACGGGTGATGCGATCAATGAAATTCATCGGCTTAGTGATACAAGGCGCGCGGGGCTGGTCAATGGCTGACAGAGTTGGAATACTGTGAAAAAACCGGGGGAGGATCATGAGCAAAAGCCTGAAACGTGTGCGCCGCGCGCTTGTCGAGGCGGGTCTTGCGATCGAGCCGGTCGAGACCGGCAATGCAACCACGGCGCAAATGGCCGCCGATCTAGTCGGCTGTGCGATTGATCAGATCGCCAAGTCGATCATCTTTCGCGGCCAAACCAGCGGCGCGGCGCTTTTGTTCGTGACCGCAGGTGGCAACCAGGTCGACGGCGCGCGCGCCGCCGCACTTGCGGGCGAGCCGCTCGGCAAGGCCGATGCGGCGCTGATCCGGGCGCAGACCGGCTTTGCCATTGGCGGGGTGTCGCCGGTTGGTCATCTGACGCCGCCGCGCGCCTTCTTTGATCCGCGCCTGATGGCGTTTGACATGGTCTGGGCGGCGGCCGGCACGCCCCGGCATCTTTTCGCCATTGCGCCGGACATCCTGTTGCGGATTTCGGGGGCTGTGCCTGGCCGCTTTAGCGCCGACTGAGCGCCCCGCCCTCTTGCAAACGCCCCGCCGGATGCCAACCTTAAGCCCATCACCATCCCTTGAAGGACCCGAATGGCCGATATGAGCGACATAAGCTGGCACCTGCCCAATCCCGAGACACAGCCCGAATTTTACGCCGATGTGCCCACCAAGCGCCTGCTTGCCTTTGTGGTCGACACGGTGGTGATCATTGCGGTCAGCCTTGTCATCGTGCCATTCACCGCCTTTACCGGATTGTTCTTTTTCCCGCTGTTGATGGCGGTGGTCGGCTTTGCCTACCGGGTGGTGACGATTGCGCGCGGCTCGGCCACCTGGGGCATGCGCCTGACGGCGATCGAATTTCGCACCGCGACGGGCGAGCGGTTTGATCTTGGCATGGCCTTTCTGCATACCTTCGGTCTGACCCTGTCGTTCATGATGCCGCTGTTGCAGGTGATTTCCATCGTTTTGATGCTGACATCCGCGCGTGCGCAGGGGCTAAGCGATCGCGTGTTGGGAACCGTCGCAATCAACCGCCGCGCCGCCACGTAACCCGCGCACGAGAACCCACTTGGCGGGGCGCTAGATCATTGTTATCGTCAGGCCATATCAAGCCGGACCACGGAATACATGCGTCACACTCTTCCCATCGCGCCCCAGTTTTATGTGACGGCGCCGCAACCCTGCCCCTATCTGGCGGGGCGGATGGAGCGCAAGCTATTCACCGCGCTTCAGGGCGATGGCGCGCAGCGGTTGAATGATGGGCTTTCCAAGCAAGGGTTCCGGCGCTCGCAGAACGTTCTTTATCGTCCGTCCTGCGCCGATTGTGCCGCGTGCCTCTCGGCGCGCATCAATGTGGCCGAATTCACGCCAAGCAAAAGCCAGCGCAAGACCGCGCGGCGCAACAGCGGCCTGACGCGACGGGCGACATCGCCCTGGGCCACCGAAGAGCAATATGCGCTGTTTCGCCGTTACCTTGAAAACCGCCACGCCACCGGCGGGATGGCGGATATGGATACCTTCGAATTCGCGGCCATGGTCGAAGAAACCCCCATTCGCACCCGCGTGGTTGAATATACCGATGCGACCTCTGGTGATCTTGCGGCGGTGTGTCTGACCGATATCCTCGATGACGGGGTCAGCATGGTCTATTCGTTCTACGAGCCCGAGATGCAGAATGCGTCGCTTGGCACCTATGTGATTCTCGATCACATCCAGATCGCCCGCGAAAACGACCTGCCCTATGTCTACCTCGGCTATTGGGTGCCCGGCAGCGACAAGATGGGCTATAAGGCCGGGTTTTCCGGTCTTGAGGTCTATGCCGGCAACGAATGGCAGAGGATGCGCGCGCCAGAAGATTATAGCGCCCATGCAAATCCGCAAGTGAATGATCCGATTGCAGAGCAGGTGGCCAATATTTCATTGCCCGATGGGCGCCCGTTGCGGCCCAAGACCGTCTGAGACGGATTATCCCGCCGGACAGCCCCGGATATCAACCGCATCGCCGCTGCTGAGCACCGTGATCCGCAGTCCCGAGCGGTTCAGCGCAAAGCTATGACCCTCGGCGTGGAAAATCTCGGCCTCGGCGCGCAGACGATTGCCGTTGCGCGACATCACCGCCTGCGTCACCCAGAGATCGGGATTGTCGGTTTCCAGAACGGTAAGCTCATTGGCGCCCATCTGCTCCATATCGACCTCGGCGAGGATGGCAAGCCCGCCCTTTATCGGCGTCACGCGACAAACGACACGGCCAACCCCGGCCTCCTTGGCGGTATAGGGGCGCGAGGCAAGCGCGGCGGCGATCTGCGGGTCGGGGCGGGTAACGCCGCTTGGAAGATCCTGTGCGATCTTCAGGGTGACAGGCACGCAGATATCGCTGCAAATGCCGATCTCAAGCTCGGCGGCAAGATGGATGGGCTGCCCGAATCTTGCAGGGTTGATCCGGATCGGCAAGACCAGAGAATGCTCATAACCGATGGTGCGCATGCCGCTGGTCACGGTTTGCACCGGCGTCGGCCATTCTACCGTCACATCGGCCAGATTGCGCGATCCGCTCCAGTTGAAGCGCGGCGGAATGCCCGCCTCGCCCGGCGCGCGCCAATAGGTTTTCCAGCCGTCTTCCAGCACGAATTTCAACGCGGCCATATGGGTGCCGTCGGCCATGGTCCAGCCCGGCAGGATGGTGACCTCTGCCATGTCATCAATGGATTGGGCGGGCGCCGCATGCACGCCAAGCGACAGGGCCGCAACGAAAGAGAGGAAGAACGCTTTAATCATGCACCTGAAATGGGCCACTTCGCGGCGAATGCCAACTCACTTTCCAGAGAGAATTGTAAGCGTGATGTTAATGCCGCGCTTGCACAGAGGCGTCGCGATGCCCATTCTCGTATAAAGACAAAGAGGTGCCTCACTTGACCGGGAATATGGATCTGACCGGAAAAATCCTGATTGCCATGCCCGATATGGGCGATCCGCGCTTTGGCAATGCGGTGGTCTTTCTGTGCGCCCATTCGCCCGAGGGGACGATGGGGTTGATCGTCAACAGGCCGACACCGGATTTGAAGGCGCGCGACCTGTTTGAACAGCTCTCGATCACGATCGGGCATGACGCGCGCGAATTGCCGGTTTATTTCGGCGGCCCGGTGGAGCATGGGCGCGGGTTTGTCCTGCATGATCGGGGATACAACTCGGCGATCTCGACGCTGAATGTGAACGCCGATTTTGCGATGACGGCCACGCTTGATATCCTTGAGGATCTCGCCGACGGGCGCGGCCCGGCAAAGGCGCTTCTGGCGCTTGGCTATGCCGGCTGGGGACCAGGACAGCTTGAGGCGGAACTTGCGCAAAATGGCTGGCTGACCTGCGACGCGGATCACGAGCTGGTGTTTGACACCCCCGATCCGGACAAGTGGGAAGCCGCCCTCGAACGCCTTGGCGTGTCACCGCTGATGCTGTCCTCTGAAGCCGGGCACGCCTGACCCCCGCGTTTTGGCGCTTTCCAAGGGCCGCGCGGCGCTGATAGATTGGGCCGCATGTCGCGCACACCGCCCTCAAGTCTGATCATTGTGCCTTTCGTGCTTGTCGTCGCCCTGATCGGCGGCACCGTCTGGCATTACGGCTATCGTCAGGCGCTTGATCAGCTTGAGCGGCGCGGCACGGCGGATATGTCTTTGGTGCTGGGCGGGCTGGTCTCTGATCTGCAACGCTACCGCGATCAGGCGGTCGCTCTGGCCGGGCATCCGACCCTGACCGCCCTGAGCGGCCCCGGCACCCCGCATCAACAGGACGCGGCGCGCCGTCTTCTGGTGGCCGCTGCCGACCGGACCGGCGCCACCGCGCTGTTTTATGTCGATGCCATGGGCGATGTTCTTGCCGGATCAAAGGCGCACGCGCCCGAGGGTCTTGCCCGCTCAGAGTATTTCACCCGCGCGATGGATGGCGCGCTTGGCACCGCGCATGGGCTTGAGGGCGCGGCCAGGAGGCGGGTTTTCCAATTTGCCGCGCCCTCTTTTGCCAGCAATGGCAAGGTTCAGGGCGCGCTTGTGGTCCTTGCCGATGCCGAGAACGTCGAATTCGGCTGGCGCGGGTCACAGACGGCGGTGTTTCTGGTGGATGACGATGGTCGGGTGTTCATGTCGAACCGCTCGGAACTGCTTGGCTGGCGCGGGGTGCCGGGGGATGAAATGCTGATTCCGCCCGAGGGGGCGCCGATCAGCTTTGCCCGCCAAAGCGTCGGCCCGCATGAAATCTGGCAGGTCGATCTTGGTCCCTACCTTCCCAAACGCGCGCTGCAACTGGGGCAGGCATTGCCGCGCATCGGCATGACCGGGGTGGCGCTTGTCAATGTCGCCCCTGCCCGCCAGATCGCAGCACTTCAGGCCGGCGCGGTGGCCGGGGTGCTGTTGTTTTTTGGCGCTTTGCTTGTCCTCACCCAAGAGCGGCGACGCAGCCTTGCGCGCGCCAATGCCCAGCTTGAGGGCCGCGTCGCCGAGCGCACCGCGACCCTGACCCGGACCAACCTTGCCCTGCGCCGCGAAGTGCGCGAGCGCCAAGAGGCCGAGGCCGCCCTCAAGCGCGCCCAGGCCGAGCTTGTGCAGGCCGGCAAGCTGCGCGCGCTTGGCCAGATGAGCGCCGGCATCAGCCACGAGTTGAACCAGCCGCTCATGGCGATCCGGCAATTCGCCGCCAATGGCGGCGCCTTCCTGCAGCGCAAGGAACCCGAGAAAGCCGCCGAAAACCTTGGCCGGATTGACGAGATGGCCCACCGGATGAGCCGGATCATCCGCAACCTGCGCGCCTTTGTGCGCAATGAAAACGAGCCGATGGGACAGGTCGATATCGTGCAGGTGATCGAGAGCGCGCTTGAGATGACCGGCGCACGGCTGCGCAGTGCCGACATCGATGTTGTCTGGCAGGCGCCCACCGCCCCGGTCTGGGTGCGCGGCGGCGAGGTACGCCTTGGCCAGGTTCTGATCAACCTGATCACCAATGCCGCCGATGCAATGACCGATAGCGATCTGAAACGGCTTGAAATCACACTCAAGGATGGCGCGCCGGTCACCGTGCGCCTGCGCGACACCGGCCCCGGCATCGAAGAGCCGGAAAAGATCTTCGATCCGTTCTATTCCACCAAACTTGTCGGGGCTGGCGATGGCATGGGCCTTGGGCTGTCGATCTCCTACGGGCTCGTGCAGAGCTTTGGCGGCAAGATTAGTGGCGCCAATACCGGCAGTGGCGCGGAATTCACCGTCGAACTTGACCCGTGGGCCGATGCCGCCCTGCCCGCAGAGCAAAGAGAGGGGGCCGCATGATCCGGACTGTTCTGGTGGTGGATGATGACCGCCCGGTGCGCGAGGCCCTGGCGCAGACGCTTGAACTGGCCGATTACAGCGTATGCGCGGCGGGATCATTCATCGAGGCCAAAGACCATATCACGCCCGAGTTTGACGGCGTGATCCTGTCCGACATCCGCATGCCGGGGCGCGACGGGTTTCACCTTCTGGCCCATACCCGCGCGCTTGACGACGAATTGCCGGTGATCCTGCTGACCGGCGAAGGCGATATACCGATGGCGGTCAAGGCGATGGCGCAAGGGGCGTTTGATTTCCTCGAAAAACCCTGTGCGCCCGACGCGCTTATCCCGGTGCTGGAGCGGGCGATAAAGAACCGCGCGCTGGTGCTGGAAAATCGCCGCCTCAAGGCGCAGCTTGAAACCGGCGATCCGGCGGCGCGGATGCTGTTTGGCACCTCGCAACTTGCCGAAGACCTGCGCGCGCGGGTGCGACAGGCGGCGCGCGCGGGCACCGAGGTGCTTGTGACCGGCCCGGCAGGCGCGGGCGTTTCAAAGGTGGCCGAGGTCATCCATCACATGTCGCCCGGCGCGGGCGGGCCCTATGTGAAACGCGCCGCCGCGACACTTGATCCCGGCGCGCTTGAGATGGCGTTTCAATCGGCCCTGGGCGGCAATCTGTTCCTTGATGAAATCGGCGCCCTGCCCGCCGAGGCGCAATATACGCTGCTTGAGCGTCTTGAAGATGGCGACAGCGCGCGCCTGATCGGTGGCAGCACCGCCGACCTGTCGGCTGCGGTCGAGGCCGGGCGCTTTAACGCCGACCTTTTTTACCGCCTTGACGTGATGCGTGTGCGTATTCCCGCCCTCTCCGAGCGCCCCGAGGATATTCCGGTGCTGTTTCGCCATTACGTGGCGCAGGCGGCGGAACAGGCCGGGCTGACGCCGCCCGACATTGACCCCGATCGCCTTGCTGCGCTGATGGCGCAGGATTGGCCGGGCAACGCGCGCTCTCTGATGTCGGCGGCGATGCGCTTTGTGCTGGGCATGCCTGATGACGGTGCCGCCACCGATCTTGGCCTCAGCGATCAGATGGCGCGGGTCGAGCGGTCCTTGCTGATCGCGGCGCTCGGGCGGCAAAACGGCCGTGCCTCAGAGGCGGCAAAGGCGCTCAAACTGCCGCGCAAGACGTTTTACGACAAACTCGCGCGCTATGGGATTCGCCCCGAGGATTACCGCCGCTGATCGCGCCGATCATTTGTGCGGAAAACCGCACAATGCGGCGACACCTCGTGCGGTTTTCCGCACACCGCGCGCAGAGGCGATCAAGCACCACATCGCCTTTGCCGTGCAACCCTATGAAAATGATTAAAAATCCGGCGCATTGCGCATTTTCCATACAATTGCTTGAGACCACGCACGCTTTCTCTCACGATATGGTTACCGCGCGCTTTTGAGCGCTGCGCAGACCAGTCTCAAAATGGGAGGAGACCCGAATGAAATTTTTGACCGCTGCCGCCTCGGCACTGGCCCTGACCGTCGGTGCCAACGCGGCAATGGCCGCCTGCGACGATGGTGAAATCGTCGTCAAGTTCAGCCATGTGACCAACACCGACAAACACCCCAAGGGCATTGCCGCCTCGCTGCTTGAAAAGCGTATCAACGAAGAGATGAACGGCACGATGTGCCTTGAGGTGTACCCGAACTCGACCCTCTATAATGACGACAAAGTGCTCGAAGCCATGCTGCAAGGCGATGTGCAACTGGCCGCGCCGTCTCTGTCGAAGTTCGAAAAGTTCACAAAGCAATTCCGCCTGTTCGACCTTCCGTTCCTGTTCTCGGATGTGAATGCGGTTGACGCCTTTCAGGCCTCTGCAACCGGCCAGGGCATGCTCGATTCGATGCAACGCCGTGGCCTTCAGGGTCTGGCCTATTGGCACAACGGCATGAAACAGATGTCGGCCAATGTACCGCTGATCGAGCCCTCGGATGCCGATGGCCTCAAGTTCCGGGTTCAGTCGTCGGACGTTCTTGTGGCGCAAATGGCCGCCATCGGCGGCAGCCCCCAGAAAATGGCCTTTTCCGAGGTGTATGGCGCGCTGCAACAGGGCGTTGTCGATGGTCAGGAAAACACCTGGTCCAACATCTACGGCAAGAAATTCTTCGAGGTTCAGGACGGCACGACCGAAACCAATCACGGCATCATCGACTATCTTCTGGTGACCAGCGTTGATTGGCTCGACAGCCTTGACCCGGCCGTGCGCGAGCAGTTCCAGACAATCGTCAAGGAAGTGACCGACGTGCGCAACGCCGAATCCTCCAGGGTGAATGCCGAAGCCAAACAGGCGATCATCGACGCCGGTGGTGTCGTGCGTCAGCTGACCCCCGAACAGCGGACCAAATGGGTTGAAGTCATGAAACCTGTCTGGGACCAGTTCAAAGGCGACGTTGGCCAGGAAAACATTGACGCGGCCGTCGCGTCAAACTCGAACTCGTAATTCGGGTTTAACCAGTACGACCCTTGGCAACAAAGGTCTGTGTCTGCATCGGGCGGGTTCAAAAGACCCGCCCGAAGTGTAAGCAATAACAACAAAATCTGGGAAATGGGACGATGAAGCACAAAGCTGGGCTAATCGACAATATCGAGGAATCGATCATTGCCGCGCTTCTTGGGCTGATGACCATAATCACCTTCGCCAATGTCGTGGCGCGGTATGTATTCAACTCGAATATTCTCTGGGCACTGGAATTGACCGTGTTTCTTTTCGGCTGGCTCGTCCTTTTGGGCGCGTCTTATGCGGTCAAGAAACACTCTCACCTTGGGGTGGATGCGGTTCTGAACATGACCTCGCCGCCGGTGCGTCGCATTCTGGCGCTGATCTCGGTCACGGCCTGTCTGCTGTTCTCGCTGCTGCTGTTGAAGGGTGCCTATGACTATTGGGCGGTGTTCGCGGATCTGCCCCCCACCTCGGGGCGCTGGTTCCCGACCGGGTTTGACATGACCGCCCGCAGCCAGAGCTTTTACGAGGTGCAGGATGTGCCGATGCTCGGTGTGTTCCGCTTTCTCGAAGACATGATCAACTATGGCGACAGCTATGAAAAGCTGCCCAAGGTGGTGCCTTACATCGTTCTGCCGATTTCGGCGGTGCTGCTGGTCCTGCGCTTTTCACAGGTCGCAGTGCAGATCTGGAAGGGCGAGGTGGATCGCCTTGTCGCCTCGCATGAGGTCGAAGACGAGCTTGATGAAATTCGCAGCAGTCATGAGCGCGAAACCCGGGAAGGACCGCGATAATGGACGTGCTTTTGCTCTTTACGATGGTCGTTACCCTGCTTTTGATCGGGGTGCCGATTGCCGTCTCGCTCGGTCTGAGTTCGACCCTGTTCCTGTTGATCTATTCCAACAGTTCGCTCGGCTCGGTCGCGGGCACCCTGCTTGAGGCCTTTGTCGGCCATTATACCCTGCTTGCGATCCCGTTCTTCATTCTCGCCTCAAGCTTTATGACCACCGGCGGCGTGGCGCAGCGGATCATCCGCTTCTCAATCGCCTGCGTGGGGCATTTGCCCGGTGGTCTGGCGATTGCGGGCGTGTTTGCCTGTATGCTGTTTGCCGCCCTCTCGGGCAGCTCGCCCGCCACCGTGGTCGCCATCGGCTCTATCGTGATCGCAGGCATGCGTCAGGTTGGCTATAGCAAGGAATTCGCCGCCGGAGTGATCTGTAACGCGGGCACGCTTGGTATCCTCATTCCGCCGTCGATCGTGATGGTGGTCTATGCCGCCTCGGTTGATGTTTCGGTGGGGCGGATGTTCCTGGCGGGCGTCATTCCGGGCATCATGGCGGGGTCCATGCTGATGATCACCATCTATGCCATCGCCAAGATCAAGGGCCTGCCGCAGGGCGACTGGAAAGGCTGGGGCGAGATCTGGACCTCGGGGCGCGAAGCAGGCTGGGGCCTGTTCCTGATCGTGATCATCCTTGGCGGCATCTATGGCGGCATCTTCACCCCCACAGAAGCGGCGGCGGTCGCGGCGGTCTATTCCTTCTTTATCGCCTGTTTCGTCTATAAGGACATGGGGCCGCTGTCGGCCTCTGACGGCAGTTCGATAAGCCTGATGCGCAAACCACACGCACTCCTGACCGCCTTTGTCCATCCGGATACAAAAAAGACCCTGCTGGATGCGGGCAAGCTGACGGTCACGCTTTTGTTCGTGATCGCCAATGCGCTTATCCTCAAGCATGTTCTCACCGATGAACAGATCCCCCAAAGCATCGCCAACGCCATGCTGAGCGCGGGCTTTGGTCCGGTGATGTTCCTGGTGATGGTCAATGTGATCCTGCTGATCGGCGGGCAGTTCATGGAGCCCTCGGGCCTTCTGGTGATCGTGGCGCCGCTGGTCTTTCCGATCGCGATGGAGCTGGGCATCGACCCGATCCACCTTGGCATCATCATGGTGGTGAACATGGAAATCGGCATGATCACCCCGCCGGTCGGCCTCAACCTCTTCGTCACCTCCGGCGTGGCCGGCATGCCGATGATGGCGGTGGTGCGCGCCGCGCTGCCGTTCCTCGCGGTGCTCTTCGTGTTCCTGATCATCGTGACCTATGTGCCCTGGATTTCGACGGTCCTGCCCAATACCTTCATGGGCCCCGAGATCATCACCAACTAGCACCGCCACTCTCGGCGGGCTTGAAAAATTCGCACCACGCAGGCCGCGGCTTGCGTGGTGTTTTTCAATTCAAGATCCGACATCCGCCATCTTGTAACAAGAACCGGCAACAGGGTTTGAAAGCGTATCCTCCCTGCGCTAAATGGCCCTGTCAGGAGAAATCCTTTACCCTGCCACATTTCACCGATAACCATGGGTGCCGCCCATCCCGGACAGGAGAGCATGCGTGACCACAAAGCCCCAAAGGCACCAGCCATGAGCGTTGATCGCGACGTCTTTCTCGCCGCCATGCGTCAGGTTGCGGCCACGGTCACGGTTGTCACCACCGATGGCCCGGCGGGGCGCGTCGGCGCCACGGTAAGCGCCTTCACCTCGCTCACCGCCGACCCGCCTTCGGTGCTGGTCTGCCTGCGCTCCGATAGCCGGATCGCGCGCGCCGTCATCGACAACCGCGCGTTTTGCGTCAATGTCCTGCCCGAAGACGCGGTTGATGTGGCGCGCGCCTTTGCCGGCCCCTCGCCCGACGACCCCGGCGACCGGTTTTGCAACCTCGCGGTGAGCAATGGCGCCCAGGGGCCGATCCTGCCCCGCGCCACAGCCTTTTCCTGCGCCCTGACCGATCAGATGATCCATGGCAGCCACGCGATTTGCATCGGCAGCGTCCTTAACCTCGCAAATGCCGGAGAAAAACCGCTGACCTATCTCAGCGGCGGATATCACATCGTGCGCCCGCACAAGACCTAGAGCATGTTGCTCTTCTTCTTGGTCCAAATACTCATATCGCCGCCGCTGGCCAAATCGGGCTGCGCCTGCCATATCTCGGGCGACATTTGCCAAGCCGGAGCGCGCCCATGACCAGGATCATCCCCTCTCTCGCCGAGATTTCCCCGCATTACGACGCCCTTTTCGTCGATCTCTGGGGCTGTGTGCATGACGGTGTGCGCGCCTTTCCCGCCGCCGTGGCCGCGCTTCAGGCTTACCGCGCGAGTGGCGGCATTGTGGTTTTGCTGACCAATTCGCCGCGCGCCCGCCACGGCGTCGAAAAACAGCTTGTCGGCTTTGGTGTGCCCGATGACGCCTGGGATACCATTGCCACCTCGGGCGACAGTGCGCGTGCCGCGATGTTTCGCGGCGTGGTCGGCGAAAAGGTGTATTTCATCGGCGAGGACCGCGACACCAGGTTCTTTGAGCCGCTGCACCTGATCGAGAACCCCGTCGATATCCAGCGCGTGCCGCTGGATGAGGCCGAAGGCATTGTCTGCGCCGGGCCGTTCGATCCCGCCGCCGACCCCGCCGAGATGCGTCCGCAGTTTCTTTATGCCAAGCAAAAGGGGATGAAACTCCTCTGTGCCAATCCCGATATCGTGGTGGATCGCGGCGAGACCCGCGAATGGTGTGCCGGCGCATTGGCGCGGCTTTACACCGAAATGGGCGGTGAAAGCCTTTATTTCGGCAAGCCGCATCCGCCGATCTATGATCTCGCCCGCCGCCGCCTGGCAGAGCTTGGCCGCGATGTCGAAGACGCCCGCATTCTGGCGATCGGTGACGGCATTCTGACCGATATCGCCGGGGCCATGGGCGAGGATATCGATTCTCTTTTCATCACCGGCGGCCTTGCCGCACAGGAGACCAAAACGTCGCAGCACCCCGACCCAGAGGCGCTAAACGCTTACCTCACAAAAGAAAACGCCTCTCCAAGCTATGCCATCGGGTTTCTACGCTGACAGAAAAGGCTTGATTTTTCTGCGGCTGCGAAGTAATAAAATTCCAATACAGGCACTTTAAACGCCTTAATATTACGCACCAAGCAACGCAGCACACCACCCGGAGGGGCGCATGTTGGATAACCTGCCACGCGGCACGATCTGTATCGAAGACATTGAAATGGGCATGACGCGCCATCTGCGCAAGGTTGTCACCGACCGCGACATCGAGATGTTCGCCGAGGTCTCGACCGACCGCAATCCGGTGCATCTGGACGATGAGTATGCCCGCGACACGATCTTTGAGGGTCGCATCGCCCATGGCATGCTGACCGCCGGGCTGATTTCGGCGGTGATTGGCGAGCAATTGCCCGGTCATGGCACGGTCTACATGGGGCAAAGCCTCAAGTTTCTCGGCCCTGTGCGCCCTGGTGACATGGTCCATGCCGAGGTTGAAGTGATCGCGATTGACCACGGCAAGCGCCGGGTGCAGCTTGATTGCCGCTGTCTGGTGAATGGCAAGAAGGTATTGATCGGCGAAGCCACCGTTCTGGCGCCGTCGCGCAAGTTCGACTAACGCTCTCCGCGCGGTCTTTGGCCCTTGCGCCGCCCCCGGCGTGACCGCATTCTGCGCCCATGACAAAAACACCCACCTGGGGCGTTGTGGCGACCATCAAGGCGCCTGCCCGCGATATTCTGTGCTTTGCCGCCCATCACCTCGACCTGGGCGCGCATCGCGTCCACGTCTATCTTGATGCCCCCAACGAGGCGGCCGAGGCCGCCCTGCGCGCACATCCCAAATGCCGGGTGATTCTGTGTGACGAGGGCTATTGGCGCCGTCGTCGGCGCAAGGGCCGCCCCGATGCCCATCAGCCACGACAGAGCCTGAATGCCACCCATTGCCTGAACCGGCGACCGCAGGTGGATTGGCTGGCCCATATCGACGTTGACGAGTTCCTGCTGCCCGACAGGCCGCTGTCGGCGCAACTGGCCGCCCTGCCCGCCGAGACGCTGAGCGCGCGCGCCCGCCCGATCGAAGCCTTGGCGCCGGACCCTGCCGATCCGCCGCAAGACGGGCAGCAATGGTTCAAATCCTGCGCCCGGTTTCAAGGCCGCCGCCGCGAGGAAACCAATGATATCTATCCGACCTTCGGGCCGCATCTGAATGGCGGCTTTGTCAGCCATGTCGCGGGCAAGGTCTTTGTACGCACCGGGCTTGAGAACATAAGCCTGCGGATTCACAACGCTTTTGTCGACAAGGTGATGGATGACAGGCCGGTCGAACTCGCCGAGACGCGGCTCTGTCACCTGCACGCCCCAAGCTGGGAACACTGGCAATCGGCCTATGCCTATCGGCTGCGGCATGGATCGTACCGCGAGGGGTTAAAGGCGGCGCCGATGACCGATGGCGCCGGGCTGAACATGCATGCGCTGTTCTCATTGCTTGAGGCGGACGGCGGCGAGACCGCCCTGCGGCGGTTCTTTGACGAGGTCTGCACCGCCACGCCAGACCTGCGCGAACGCCTCGCCGCGCATGGCCATCTGCATAGCGTGGCCCTTGATCTTGACCGGAAACGCGCGCTGCATTTCCCGGATCACGTGTAATTGTTGCCGATCTGGATACAATCAAAGCAGTGACCCTGCGCTTTGTCGCCACTTATGCGCATTGCATTGACCACCCCCCCCATATTCAGGTAAGTGCAAGCCACCGGATCACCCATGTGGAGAACCACAGGCCCAAGAGGGGCCCGACCCGGCATCATACGTGCGGGCCAGGATTGTGTCCGTAAATCGCGGATACACATGACCAAATTCTCAGATCTGAATCTTAATCCCAAAGTCCTCAAAGCTGTCGAGGATGCAGGATACGAAACCCCGACCCCAATTCAGGCGGCGGCGATCCCCCCTGCCCTTGAAGGTCGCGACGTTTTGGGCATTGCCCAGACCGGCACCGGAAAAACCGCAAGCTTTACACTCCCCATGCTGTCGCTTCTGGCACGCGGTCGCGCGCGCGCGCGGATGCCGCGCAGCCTTGTGCTCTGCCCGACGCGCGAGCTGGCCGCGCAGGTGGCCGAGAACTTTGAAACCTATTCAAAACACCTCAAGCTGACCAAGGCGTTGCTGATTGGCGGGGTGTCGTTCAAGGAACAGGACAAGCTGATCGACAAGGGCGTCGATGTGCTTATCGCCACGCCCGGGCGTCTTCTGGATCATTTCGAGCGTGGCAAGCTGTTGCTGACCGGCGTTCAGATCATGGTAGTGGATGAGGCCGACCGCATGCTTGATATGGGGTTCATTCCCGATATCGAGCGCATCTTTTCGCTGACGCCCTTTACCCGCCAGACGCTGTTTTACTCTGCCACCATGGCGCCCGAGATCGAGCGGATCACCAACACCTTTTTGTCTTCGCCCGTGCGCGTCGAAGTGGCCCGTCAGGCCACTGCCTCGGAAACGATCGAGCAGGGCGTGGTCATGCTCAAGGCCTCGCGCCGCGACCGTGAAGCCACTGAAAAGCGCAATCTTTTGCGCGCGCTGATCGACCGTGAAGGTGACAAATGCACCAATGCCATCGTGTTCTGCAATCGCAAGGTCGATGTCGATATCGTGGCCAAGTCGCTGACCAAATACGGCTATGACGCGGCCCCCATTCACGGCGATCTCGATCAAAGCCAACGCACGCGCACGCTGGATGGATTCCGGGCCGGCGATCTGCGGTTTCTGATCGCCTCGGATGTGGCTGCGCGCGGCCTCGATGTGCCCGCCGTCAGCCATGTGTTCAACTTCGATGTGCCAAGCCACGCCGAGGATTACGTGCACCGGATCGGCCGCACCGGGCGCGCCGGGCGCGATGGCAAGGCGCTGATGATCTGCATTCCGCGCGATGAAAAGAACCTCGGCGCGATCGAGGACCTGCTGCAAAAGCCGATCCCGCGCATCGACAACCCGTTGCAATCGGGCGCCGCACCGGAAGCCGAGACCGAAGCCGCCCCCGCACCCGAGAAGAAAGCCGCCAAACCGCGGATAAGCCGCCGGTCGAAAAAATCCGAAGAGCCCAAGCCCGACGCAGCGGCTGCAAAGGCCGATACCGCAGCCATGCCGCAAGAGGCGCCCGAGGCTCCTGTGACCTCCAAAGAGGCTACACCAGAGCCACAGCACGCCACGCCCAAGCCAGAGCGCAAAGAGCGCACGTCGCGGCGCGGCGGCGGGTCTGATCGCGGGCGTCAGGATCAGGGTGGCGGCAAGGTCACCGGGATGGGCGATCATCTGCCCGGCTTCATCGCCCTGAGCTTTGACGAGCGGCGCACCCGCTAGGACATCAGCGCGCCAGCCTGAAAGGGCTGGCTAGCCCCCACCCCTTGGCCCTAGCGGGCAATCACGATATCGGCCTGCAATCCGCCAAGGTGATCGCTTTCCCCAAGACGCAGGGTGCCGCCATGGGCGCGCGCCACGTCCAGAACGATGGACAAGCCAAGCCCCACCCCGGTGCCGCGGTTCTGATTGCGTGCGGGTTCCAGCCGCGCGAAGGGCTTGACCGCCTCTTCGCGGTTTTCGGCGGCAATGCCCGGCCCGTCATCCTCGACCCGGATGCGCAGCGACTTTTCGGTCAGCACAACGGAAACCTCGGCGCGGCTGCCATAGCGGACCGCGTTGTTGATCAGGTTTTCGACCGCACGGCGGATACTGCCGATGCGCAGGCTGATCTCACCTTCGCCGCTGGTCTCGGTGAGGGTCACATTGACCTGGCTGCGCTGTGCATCCTCGACAATCTGACGGACAAGGGCGATGGGATCGACCGGCGCTGCCTCACCCTCCTGGGCGCCGCGCGCAAAGGCCAGAAACCCGTCCAGAAGCCGTTGCATATCCTCGACATCGCGCAACATCGGTTCGGCCTCTTCCTCGTCCAGCATGGCAAGGCCAAGCCGCAGCCGCGTCAGCGGTGTGCGCAGGTCGTGGCTGACCCCCGAGAGCATCAGCGTGCGTTGTTCAATCTGGCGCTCGATCCGGGCCCGCATGTCCAGAAACGCGCCGCCCGCCGCGCGCACCTCTGCCGCGCCGGTCGGGCGATAGGGCACATGGCGCCCGCGCCCAAACGCCTCGGCAGCCCGCGCCAGCCGGGTGATCGGGCGCAGCTGTTTGCGCAGGTAGATATACGAAATGACGGTCATCAACACGCCGAAAAACACCATGTTCACCAGGAGTTGGTGCGGCTGACGCGCCGAAACCCGGCGTCGGTCAAACACCAGCTTTATGCCCTGCCCGTCGCGCAAGAAATACAGCCGCACCGCGCTGTCATCGGTCAGTTCGACCACCTTCAGATCGGGAAACGCCTTCTTGAATTCGCGGATCACAACAACACCCGAAAAATCATACCAACGGCGAAAATCGCTTTCCGGGATTTCCGCCTGGGGGATGACAGACAGGTTGACGTTCAGCGTTCTGGCAACCGGCTGATTGATCAGGGCCTCGGGCGGGCGCGTGCCATCGCCAAGAACCGCGATGATTTCACGGTTGACCGTCTCGGTCATCTGTTGCGTCACACCCTCAAAATGGCGTTGAATGAACACGATCGAAACAACAAGCAACAGCGTGACCACCGGCAAAAGCAGGAGCAGCGTTGCCCGCCAATAGAGGCTGCGGGGCACATAGGGTTTTAGCCAGCGTAACGACATTGCCCAAACCTAGCCCCCCGCGCAGAGAGAAGGAAGAGCCATGCACCTCCCCCAAGGCGAAAGGCCGGATTTTGGCCATGCAGATGTGATCGGCCCGGATCTGCGCCGCATTCTGGCGCCCAACCCCTCGCCGATGACGTTCTGGGGCACCAATACCTATCTTCTCGGGCGGCGCAATCTGGCGGTGATTGATCCCGGCCCGGATGACCCCGCACATCTTGCCGCGATCCTTGACGCCCTGGAGCCGGGCCAGAGAATCAGCCATATTTTTGTGACCCATTCGCACCTGGACCACTCGCCGCTTGCCGCGCCTCTCGCCGCCGAGACCGGCGCGCCTGTGCTGGCTTACGGCGATGCACGCGCAGGCCGCAGCCCGGTGATGACCGCGCTCTGCGAGACCGGCGAGATTGGCGGTGGTGAAGGCGTCGACCACGGGTTTACCCCCGACATTGCGCTTCTTGATGGTCACAAGATCACCGGCGATGGCTGGCACCTCAAGGCGCATTGGACGCCGGGCCATTTTTGCAATCACCTGTGCTTTGAGAGCGGTGACGAGGTCTTTACCGGCGATCTGGTGATGGGGTGGGCAAGCTCGCTCGTCTCGCCGCCCGACGGCGATCTGACGCATTTCATGGCCTCCTGCGCGCGGCTCAAGGCGCTCGCGCCGCGCCGCCACCTGCCTGGCCACGGCGCCCCGATCGACACCCCCGCCGCGCGGCTTGACTGGCTGATCGGCCATCGCCGGGGGCGCGAGGCGGCGATTCTTGCGGCGCTTGATCAGGGCGCGCGCACGGCCACGCAAATCGCCCATGAGATCTATACCGACACGCCCGCAAAACTGATGCCCGCCGCAGCGCGCAACGTACTGGCCCATCTGATTGATCTCATGCAAAAATCCGAGGCTTTCCCGCAAGGCCCCCTGCACGCCGACAGCCGGTTCGCCCGCCCGACAGGGAATGATGCGCCAGGGTGAATTTTTTGTCACAATCCCTCTGGACCTTGCGAAACCTGATTGCTATACGGCCCAAGTGTTCCGGCGTAGCTCAGCGGTAGAGCAGTTGACTGTTAATCAATTGGTCGTAGGTTCGATCCCTACCGCCGGAGCCAAAAATCCCCAAGAAAGCAATATCTTAGCTTAAGCCGCTCTAAGCGGCCTTGGTGGATTTTGGCGTGGGGTAACATCTGGGGTAACAGATAGAATATATCAAAGTACTGACGCTCTTAGAAAATTGGGTAGCTTGGATTTGTTTGACCGGTTAGAATCGTTGTAGCGCAGACGTGGAGTCTAGAACATGAGCTACCGATTATCGGGCAGAGAAGTGAAAGCCCTTGAAAACGCAAAATTTGAGCACGATTACCTACAAGGGGATTTTTGCTCGAAGGCCAAACTTGGGCCGGGAATCGGTGAGAAAACTATAAAAAATCTGGTCGAATTGGGCCTCATGGAAATAGGATACAGTGAATACCATCACGAATCTAATTGTGTCAGGATAACAAGCGATGGAGAGCGTTGTTTGTATGGTGGCTTAACACTCGCTGAAATTTTAGAGCGGTGCCCCGATGGCCAACAATATCATGAACCTCGGGTAAAGCGCTGGCCTGTTATCGAAAAAGGTGTTTTCAGATAGAATCTGCGCCGCGCCTGCAAAGTTTCAAAACAGGCCGCGCCTTGACGGGGTTTGCCCACTCTCCGTCTAACGGGGATGCGATGGCGTCTGATCACCGGGCGCATCCTGCCCATTCCGTCACGCCGCCTTGTCGCTTTCCCCCCAATTCACCAGCGTTAGCGCCGTATTCACTTCGCCCGCGTCGATCCCTGCCGCCTTCGCCGTGGCAAGCGCCTGAACGATTGTAGATAGCGCCCGCGCCCTGCCCCCAGCATCGAACGCCTGCAAAGGTCGCAAGGTGTCGATCATGATTTCGGCCCCCAGCTTTTCGGTGGCTTCCTCGGCCAAGAGCATGGCGATAGGTTGCAACGTCCAGCCCGCAAGGTGCCGTTGTGCCTCGCGAACCATTGGCCCGGTCGTCGCCCGGTTGAACAGCCCCGGCAGAACCCCGAACGCGCCGCAGAGTGCATCCTGCGCCGCGCCCAGCGTTTCCTTGGTCATGCTCTTTGACAGATCGGGCGAAAGGTGATCCGGCGATTTGTTCAGTTGCGGATTCATCCCCGCCGCCGTCGCTTGCGCCACGCCTTCCACGACCAGCGTTGAACCGCGCCGCCCTCGGAATGCCGCCCGCATGGTCGCCATGTCGTCGCTGGAACCTTCTGGCATTGGCACGATCAGGGAACCTAAAGGCGAATCGCGGTAAACGTCGCGCAAAGCGGTTTCCACCTCATCCAGCAGGTTTGCCGATAGCGCAGCCCGCCTAAGCGGTGCCTGCCCGGTCCAAGGTGCCACCGTATCGGCCCCGGTGCGAATGTGCAAAACCTCGCCCGCAAGTGCGGTTTCCCTGCGCCCGCCGCCCGCCTCACTGATAGACAGGCGGTAAGCCCTCGGGATGCCGTTGCGGGTGCTTAAATCCCAATCAGAGCATGGAACCAGCCCGTCGCCGGTGATCAGGAATACAGCCTCCCCCCGCAGCGCCACAGACCGCGCCAGCAGCGCCATTGTGTGCCTCGTCAACAGGTCGGTGCCTTGCACATCTGCCAGAGCGAAACCGCCCTCCCAGAGGCTTACACAGCTTTGCACGGTGGCGGTCAGTTCCCCGATGCCCGATGCACTACTGATATAGCTTTGCCGCGCCGCCATGATTTCGGACGTATAGCCGGAACCGCTCGATCTCGTTTCAACCTGTTTCCGTTTGAACCATCCAAACATATCAAGCCCTCCATCTATTCAGTGTGCGGTGCAGGCCGGTGCTAGGGTGATCGCCCGCCCTAGGTTGCCAGCCCCGCGCCTCGATTTGTGCCGCCGGATAGGCTGGTAAAGTTACCGCGCTGATCTCAAACAGGTCAGCCGCGCGCACGGTGCGCAGAATGCCACCGTCTCGCGCCTCGATCCCTTCGCCGCCCGGTCGGACGCGAAAGCCCGGTGAAAGCCCTTTGATCAGCCCCGCCTCATGCGCCGACAGAAAGTCACGCGCCCAGGTGGTGTTGCCCTTTATCATGGCCTCGATTTCCAGCGCCTGATCAGAATCGCGCAGGGTCAGGGTGCCAGCCGACGTTGACGCCAGCGGCTTGTTATAGTCATGCCCGGAAAGAAAATGGATTTCCTCGCGGCGCTCGATCCGATCACCAAAAGCCCGGCTTGCGATGATCTCTTTGCGGGGATGCGCACCATCCGACAGCACGGTTTCCCGGCCATAGGGGAAGGTTGCCCGAAGGCGGGTTTCCCCGCCCTCGGTGCGCAGTTCCAGCCCGCCTTGATGCGAACCCCAGAGCATCAGCTTGCCGCCGGTTCTTGCAGGCCCGTCAGGACGCGCAGTTGTGCAGGCCGCGCAACCGTCAAATCCATCGTCGCCAGTGCCGTGATGCGCAGCCCGCCCGATTGTGCATCGCTGTAAGGATCGCGAATCACATCAACCGCGCCCCATGCCCCGACAAAGATCGGCGCAACGCCGCCGGTGCTGGTGGTCATAAGCATATTAGTCGCCAGAGGATCGCCAGCCGGTGCCGCAAGCGCATTTGAGCTTACAGAGATGTTGCTTGGGAATGTGCCAGTTGCGCCACGTCCTGCCAACAGGAAGGCAAGCCGGTAATATTCCGTCGATTGCGTAACACTGTTCAACGTGCCTTCAAGGATGCCGAACAATTCAGGCCGCATCAGCGCGCGGATTTCACCGGGTGACGTGATCAGGTTGCCAGCCATGAACGCCACAACCTCGGCAAGGAAGGCGTTGTAGGTCGGTGCCGCATTAACCGCCGTGCTGGTGATACCGTAGGTTGCCGCGCCAGTGATAACGCCCAAGGGTTGCCCATCGGCCCCGGTGCCAAGGAAAACAGCCTTGTCCACCTCGGCCCCCATTGCGCCCGACATATCGCGCCGCACCGCTTGCTCCAGCGCCGCGCCCGATTGTTTCAACGTCTTGCGGGTGATCCGCATTTGAACGCCAAGATTGTGATCCGGCTTCATCGGGCGGTCGGTGGTGGCGTATGCGCTCGGCCCGGCAACATTGCCGGTTTCACTTGCGGCCCATCCCGCCGTGACTGCCGATGTTGTCACCGGCCATTCAACCGCGCCGTGGTCGATGCTGATCATTTGCGCGCCCATGCGCGATGCCACGCTATCGGGAAACAGCCGGTCGATGATCGGGCGGGTGCTGATCGGGTCAGGGGTGCCGCTGGCAATCGTTTCACCGGCCCGTTGTTCCAACGCCTGCCACGGCACAGGAATGCCGCGATAACCGCCCGCACTTCGCAGTTCTTGCACGATCTCGGCGGTTTTGCCGTCAAGGTTGCGCCCCTCGTCCAGAGCAAGCGCAACTTGGCGCATCTCAAAACCGGCCATCATGTCGGCCCATTCGGTGCTGGAACGGGTTTCCAGTTCGGCCCCGGCCTCTTTGCGTTCCTCGTTCTCGGCAATCAGCGCCGCCCGATAGCGGGTTTCATTGTTGCGAAACTCAAGGTCCATCGCCTCGATGTTGCGCACCTCGTCCTCGGTTGGGGTTTCCTTGCCCACCAGCCCCGCAAGGGTTTGGCGGATTTCCGACTGACGCCGGGTGATCTTCACAGAATCAAGCATGATTATTGCTCCTTATGCTCGTTAGGTTGTTTGCCCTCGCGCATCAGCGCGTTGACGCTATCCCGCCAATCTTGACGGGGTTTCGGTAGCGGTTTGATGCCGCACTCGATTCGGGTTTTTTTCGTGTGGCAAGACGCGCAGCGAATGGCCAAATTCTTCGGGTCATGGGCAAGGTGCGGGTGTGTGCGCACCGGCTTGATGTGGTCGCACTCCAGCCGCCTTTGTGAGCCGCAATCAACGCAAGCCCAGCCGTCGCGCTCCAGCGTTGCCATGCGCAGCACATGCCAGCGCCGCCCGCGCGTGATCTTCTTTGAATGGCGGAAATGCTCTTTCATATCCAAACCGCCTTTGCCGTCTTGTGTGGCCTGCCCATGATCCGCGCGCCCTCGGCCACGGCCAAGACGGTCGCCGCCGCCGCGTCGATACGGCCCGTCGATCTCGCCTTTGCCAGTTTCAAATTGTTCGCCGGATCGCGCAGCGTGACCGCATCCGCGAAAGCAGAGCGCAACAGCAGCGACGGGGCGGTTTTGACCTTGCCGTCATAGGCCGCGCGCTGGAATCTCGTGCAATCCTCGCCACCATCGCGGAACCCTTGACCGCGCCAGACCAGCGGCGCGCGAATGCCCGCCTTGTCGATAGCCTCGCCAAGTTCGGCTTGTTTGTAGCGGTCCATAATCAGAGCGGCGATTGCCTCGCCATCTACATGGGCCATCACCTGTGCCAGCCACGGCGCGACGGGAACCGTCTGATCGCCCAGAACCGACAGTTCGCCCCGGTCCTGCATTTCGACATATCGGCCCGACACGCCGTCATTCTGCCCACGGTCCAGCAGCGTCGGCCTGCTCGGGAAAGTGCCGTGACATTCCAGCCGCCCGCTATCGGGCCAGTAGAACGCCGCAGCCGTCATGGATGCAGAGCCGCCCAGGTCGATGCCAATCACGCATTGCCCTGCCCGCTCGGGCAGTTCATCGGGGCCAGCCTCGCAGGCCAGCCATTCATCAACGGTCAACAGCAGATCCCGCGTTTCGCCGCTGATCCGCTCGTTTCGGTTGTAGAGCCGGAAGCTGGTCAGCGTCGAACCACCGCGCGCAATCGCCCGCCGTGCCTGCGCTTGCAGCCATTCCAGCGTTGAACCGATACCAGCCGCCGCGCCGGGGTTTGCCAGTTTCAGGCTTTCCAGATCATCAGCAGGCAAGCCCGGTGCGGGGCGATGTTCCTGCCGATAGATGCCGGGGCCATCCTCATCCAGCCAGACGCTGAACGGGTGACTATCATCCGCCGCGCTGGTCGAGATAATCAGCGCCCGCCCAGCGCGTTTGCCCAGACCAGACAAGAGCGCATGTTCCAGAGCGTCACCCTGATCCGCCGCCCAATGGCCACGCTCATCCATCAACACCAGAGTCGGCGCCGATCCCAGAGCCGTCTTGCCATCGGCTGCAATCGCGCGGATGAAATGCCCGCCGCCGTCGCCTTCAAACTCGATCTCCAGCCTAGGGCTGCGCCGGATCGTGAATTGCGCCTGATCCTCGTCAGACAGGGAACGGATGAACCCCACGACAAAATCAAAGGCAATGCGCGCCTGATCTCGCGTTCTAGCTGCAATCAATATTTCGCGCCGGGGTTGCCGATCCCATTTGCCCATCACCGCGCCCAGCGCGATGCCAGCCGACAGGGCAGTTTTCGCGTTGCCCCTGCCGATCGACAGAACAGCGACGTTGACGCCATCGGTCAACGCGCCCCTTACGAATTTCTTCTGAAACGGGGCCAGCTTGATCTTGTCACCAGCCTTCGGACCCTCGGGGATGCTCAGGCTTTCAAGGAAGCGGATTGCTTTTGTGGATGCCTTCATGCGAGCCTCCATCGACTGGGCGTGAACAGTGAGAGGAAAGAATGTTGGCCGAGGAAAATATTTTTCACGTATTTAACGCTCGGGGTGGTGTTGAGGTTGTGCGGAGCGAGCTGGAACTCAATGAGCGGCTGAAAGAAAAGACCGTTGAAATTCTTCGACGCGAAGTCGCAAAAACCTTTGCCAATCGCACGGAAGCTGAACGCGTGGCTGCCGCATTTTCGCAGATGGAAATTGATCGTAGAAACGACGAGGAAAGACATACCCGTGCGGAGCGACTCGCCCGTAAAACAACTTGGATTGCCGCTTCCGTTGGAGCGATTGCCACCGTTGTCGGTACGGTGTTGGGGGTTTGGTTGAGTGCCTGACAGACACAGCGCGAAAGCGCATATCCCCTCATCGGTCCTACGTAGGCATTGAAACCGGGGCATTGGCACCAGATGCCGGGTCATATCGAAACCCTCCGATGCCGTGCGATAACTCGCGCCGTATGCGGTGACAGGCTCGGCCCCTTGTCCATCACGCCGCCGCGCTCGTCGTAGAGCCGCAACACCTGATCAGCGATGCCGTGCGCCAAGTCCGCAGGCAGGTCCGCGAACCCTGCGGTGTAGGTGATCCGCAGCCGCCCGCCCGGTGTGGTGTCGGTGAAGTGCAACCGGGGAAAGCGCCCACTCTCGAACCAGAACCCCGTTGTGACTGGCGTTGTCGTGCCGTCGATCTCGATCAGTTCAACCGTTGCCACCGTGCCCGCTGCCATCGGCCCGACTGGCAAAGCGATGACCTTCCCCGGCCATTCATCCGTTGTCGCGGTGATGGTCTGCGACAACAGCGCAATGTCGGTCTGCGCCTCGATCTCGTTTGACGCGGCCACGATCATGCCAGTGATAAGCGCATCTTCTTCTGAGTGTGTGATGCGTAGATGGTCTTTTGCCTGTGCCAGCGTGATCGCCGTGCCGGTGTCGATTGGTGTTCTGGTGTAATTCATTGGCTCGATCTTTCTTTGAATTGTTCTTTGGCCGGGTCTGCGTTCCCTACGTTCCCCCTCTTTAGAGGGGGGGAACGGTGGGAACGGTGGCTAGACCGTGTTCCGATATGTTGCCGGGAACGGTTGGGAACGGTGGGAACGCTCATTCCTCGCACCTCCACACAAAGCCATCGACAACGCGGATGATCTCTTTGTCTTGCAGGGCTGTCTTGACCTTGTGGAAGGCTGTGCGCTTGCTGCTATCGCCTTCACCGCTGGTCAGTGAATGGCGGTCGCAATACTCGCGCCAGTGATCCAGCGAGACGCATTGGCGGTTGTCGGGGAACATATCGCCGTGCTGCTTTTCGCCGCGATGCGCTATCGCATCCCCGAAAGCCTGCATGGCAATCTTTTGTTGCGCGCTCAGGCGCGGGGTTTTCTTGACAGGTTCGGCAACCTCCACGACGGCAGATGTAACCGCATCGCCATCCTCATCTTGCCCGATCAGAACGCCGCGCAGGGTGTAGGCAAATATCTTGCCCGTTGGCATGTCGCGTTGTTTCTTTGTCTCGGCCATCACGACGGCCCCGGAACGGGTCAGTTCGATTTCGGTATCAGCCGCCGCCCGCAGGCTACCACTGCCCCTTGCGCCCTTGCTGGTGTCTTTGCCGCTATGGTGAATGACCATCACATGCGCGCCGGTCTTTTCCCGTAGAAAGTCTACGCTCCGAACGAATGCACCCATATCCTTGGCGGTGTTCTCGTCGCCGTTGCCCATAGACCGGGCCAAGGTGTCGATCACGATCAATGACGGAAGCTTATCCCATTCATGGGTCAGAACCGTTGTAAGGTGCGCCGCGTCGGTGCTGGTGCAAAGGTCCAGCGTTGTCGGCAACAGGTGAAAACCATAGTGCAGTTCAACGCCTTCCCACAGGTCGCCACGCTCTCGCTTGATCGCTGCGATGCGGTTGTTGATGCCCGCGCCGCCTTCGCCTGCCACGTAGACAACCGGCCCAGCGTGTTCAGCCGGTGCGCGGTTGCCGTGCCAGTCCTTACGCGCTGCAACGTGCATCGCTAGATCAAGAGCAAAGAAGGTTTTGCCGACGTTGCTTTCGCCGTAGACGACAGACAAAGCCCCGCGATCCAACCAATCTTTGACAAGGTAGCGAGACGACAGAACCGCGCCAATCGCATGAAACGGTTTTATCAGGGATGCCAGATCAGCGGCCCGTTTACGCAGCCCCGGAACGATGTATGTCGCACCTGATCTGCGTGACGGGAAGTCATAGTTAGAAGGATCACGACGGGGCATTTTCAAGGGATCGTCGCCGCTATCATTCGGGCAACCCGCATCAATCCATTCGTCAAAAGTGCCATCCATCATGCCAGCCCTCTGCGCAGAGCCGCTTCAACGGTCAAAACTGCATCGTCGTTGTCCAGAGACTTTAGCGCCATGAAAGCCAAAGCCGCGCGTTGACGCGCATCCAACCGCGCCCGCAGGATCACGGGCAGGCCAAACCAATCGTCGGAATTATCCAGCCAGAGTGCATAGCCCACAGAGCGGGACACGCGCTTGATATGATCGGGGATTTGCTTTGCAATACTCATGCCGAGATCCCCCAATGCAGTGCAAGAATGGGGTGACTTGCCGCCCAGTTTGGGATAAGGTTTGCGGGAAGCTGAGGCGCTTCATAAATCTTTTGAGCGTCGGGTGCAGTTGCCGCTGCCCCGGCGTTTTCCTTTGTCATATTGCTCATGCTGCCACCTCGGCCTGAGCATCCAGCCATGCCGATACATCCGCCTCACGCCAGTAGCGGCGACGAGCAATGTAAATAGGCTTAGGGAAGTTAAGCGCCGGATCATTCAGCCAGCGCCAAAGTGTCATGTCAGATACACCGCCAAGTGCATCACGCACTGCCGTTGCCGTTTTCAACTTGCTTTCCATCAGGATACCTCTTGCTAGGTTGCGTTATGCACGCCACCTTGCTGACCCATCCTGATTGGGTAATTCGCCTCTGCCTTACCCGCCTTTGTTCATACGCTTGGGGTTTAAGAGCGCATTTTTCACTGTTTTCTGGCTAACACCGTATTTCGACGCGATGTTTTTAATTATTGCAGTCCAAGACAAATTCGGATTTCGGGCAGATATTTCATTTGCCAATGTTTGAGCCTCGACACTGTGAAGTGTTGCAAAGCTATTATCAGTTTTCATAGCGTTGCCGTTGATCCCGCCTTTCACCTGATCTCGACCGGATAACGCCAAGCTTTCGCGCCTCTTCCCGGTTGAATAATCAAGGCAACAACGCCACCACATGCGTTCCTGAGTGACGCCAAGGTGTTCTGCCTCGTCAATCAGATCATTTACTGCCGTTGCGTCGCCGCTTGCGGCTTTCTCTTTCAGCGCTTCAATGTAACGAAATGTCCGCAACCATTCCGCCGCCAATTTTTCGGCGCTATCTTCACTATATGTCGCAAGCTTGCGAACAGACTCTATATCGCCCAACTCTATACCGGCCATTGCAAGTATCTTCCGGCTCCGTTCAGCGTTGCCCGCCCTTACATTCTTGGGGATGCAATTTGCATCTAAGGCGTCAAAAAATGCCAATGCAAAGGCGTTGGCATCGGCGAAGTCTGATACATCGCGCTGCACGACAACCCGTTCCATCATGCCAATACCTTTTTTAATACTCTTTGCCATTACCTTACCCCTTCCAGTAGCAGCACGTTATCTGACGTACCGTCCACCAAATCTCCCACAAAGCGCGCCCATGCGTCTAGCGCCCCGCGCTTTTCGTCGGCATAGTCGTGACGCTGGTAAACGCTCACAATGCCCCCGGCGGTGCCGCTCACATGGTTCAGAACGGCCTCTGTGACGCGCACCGGAATGCCCAGCCGCGCCATGCCGGTTGCAGCGGTGCGGCGCAAGTCGTGAAACGTCCAATGCGGAATTTCCTGCCCCGCAATCTCTGCCATGCGTTTGGCAATGTGATTCCGGCCCTTGTGATAACCTTGTAACGCGCCTTCGCCCGTAGTGGTGAAGATGTAGCCTGCACCGCCATTAATGCGCTCCACCGCCCCCAGAACGTCCAGTGCGGTTTCTGACAATGGCACGTCATGCGCGCGACCATTCTTTGTGCGGTCAGCGGTCAAGTGCCATAGATCGGCGATAACCTCGCGGTCGGTCATGTTCACAACCTCGCCAAGCCGCTGGCCGGTCAGCAAAAGCATTTTGCCAAGGTGGCCCCATGGCTGGCCCTCGCGGGTGCAGGCTTGCCAGAACCATTTGATTTCATCATCCGACAGAACGCGGTCGCGGCTCTTTTCCTTCGCCACGGGTTTCACGCCCATCGCGGGGGATTGGTCGATAATATCGCGCTCGACGCACCAGCTTAGAAACTTGTTCAGATAAGCCCGGACGCGGTTGGCGGTCACAACCCGCCCGTTATCGGCTATCCCGTCCAGCAGGTCGATCACGTCGCGCTTGGCAATGTCGTGAATGTCCCGGTCGCCCCAGATCGCCACAACGTGCCGGTTCAACTCGCGCTTGACGGTCTCCCCTGATTTTAGGGTGGACAGATGCCGCCTGCCGTATTGCTCCATCAGTGTCTTGATCTTGTCCCGCTCGGACAATTGCGCCTCCATCCGCGCGGCCTTGGTCCGTTTCTTCGCCGCGCTCGGATCGTTGCCGTGGTCTACCGCCTCGATAGCCTCGGATGCAGCGGCGCGCGCATCGGCCAATCCCATGACCGGCCACCGGCCTAGCGTCAGCTTTTTCGGCTTGCCCGCATAGCGATAGCGCAAGGCCCAGGATTTCGCCCCGCTCGGCTGCACCACAAGATAAAGCCCGGACAATGCCGGGTCAGGAATTTCGCGGCGGTTCTCGCCCGATTTCGCGGCTTCTATCGCTTTTGTCGTGAGTGCCTTTGCCATAGTCAATTTTCCCTCTGGGGTAACACAGGGGTAACAGATTGGACAGTATTGAACCGTTACCCCACGTTAGTATCATCGCCTATCATATGGCGTACATGCAAGTAAAATATGGGAAATAGTGACCGCGATAGTTTTACATATTTGGGATAAGTTATATGGTGAATATTGACTGTTAATCAATTGGTCGTAGGTTCGATCCCTACCGCCGGAGCCAAAAATCTCAAAAATATCAGAGACTTATGGCAAGCCCCTCTGGGGGCTTTTGCCGTTTAATTTGCCTTGTCACCGGATTTGTCACCTGTTTCAGCAAGGCATAACAGCGATTCAAGGCAAGGATGCCCGCCCCTTGCGAGCGCCGAGCGTGCAGGTGCCCCGGGGGGCCGGGGGGGTAAAATCTTTCTGCAAAGCATTATCCGGACCGGTATCAGGTCCACGTTTCGCACGCCCGCGAATTTCGAGCCGGGGGTTAGCGGTGATCCGTTTAGCCTGCCCTGCCCGTCAAGCGAGACGTGGTTAAGGCGAATTGCCTGATTTGTGGATGCGAAAAATCAGGTTCCAACGCCGGTCCCTATCGCTAAAGACGGAAAGAATCGCCTGCCCCCAGGCGTTGCTGTAAGTTGTTCGGCCACGAACCTTATTTGTTGCGGTTTATGAAAAGCCACCTTTCCACGCTGGTCCCTGATTGGTCAGCGCAGAGATTTTGCCGTCCCCCGGGGGTGCAGCGCGGCGCGCAATCTCAACCTTAACTTTTGGGGGTGTCCGCATATCGTGTTGGTCCGCTATGCGGGACGAAGGGTGCATTCGCACGGCATCGGTCAATGGCCGCAGCCAGCCCAAAGCTGCCGTCCATCAATAGTGCCGATGCCGCGCCGCAGCTTCACCAGACCTGCCGTTCGTGCACCGCGCAGCATTTTTGATGAGGCGAATGACGGTAGAGCGGACAAACCGATCTGCTGGACTTGTGGGGGACTTTTCTACGACACACCGAGCGAAGCGGTGACCGCATTTCGGCAGTGCAGCATAATTTTCTGGGAGCGGTCATAGTCTGATTACTCAGTGGCCAGTTTGCCGCCAAGGATTTTTGGTGGAAGTGTAATAATTCCATGACACAGTTGAGCAAAGAAAACGGGTATGTCTGGCATCCGGGGTTTTGTGCGGCGAAATGAAAAACGGCCCCCGAAAGAGAGGGCCGCTCTAAATCATCAGATTGCGCGTCTCAGGATTTGCGGAACCGGCGCATAGCGCCCAGACCACCCAGAGCCGCAATCAGCATCCAGCCGGCGGCCGGCAGCGGTACTGGACTTGGTGGGGGTGTGCTGCCAGCCGTCCAGAAGGATATGTGGGAGACACCGGGTTGCTCACCACCATTGTTTAGGATGCCAGCGGTCGACCATACCCCTGCTGACGTATTGCCAACATCAAACAGTGAGAACGAATTAGCCGCTTTCACAGTAATGTACTTAATCAGGTCACCAGCAACGGTCGACCATGTTCCTGACGTGCCGGGGAAACCTGTATTGCTGAAAAGTGCAGGGTCATCATCGGACTTGCCGTACAGCGCGATATCTACCGCTACTCCGGTTGCACCGAAGATTGCCGTTTCTACGGCAGCTTCCGGGTCACCACCACCCGAGTTGGAATAAATACCGTCTCCGCCATTCGGATAAAGTCTTGCTGTGCCAGAAATGCAGCCATCATTCACGAGATCAATTGATGGTCCATCCTTACAGAAATAAACCGGAGCAGCCGAAGCTCCCGACATGCTTATCACGGTTGCTAAAGCCGCCGCGCCAACTGCGCTTAAAATTCTGAACATCATACTTTCCTCCAATTTGGAAACACTTTGAGCGTCTGAACCCTTCAAAGCAAAAAGCATTATTCATTATTTTTAGCGTCCAAAGCGTGCGCTGGCTATATTAAAGCAAGCATTTGCCATAATTTTGCCTCATTATTTTCACGATTTAGCTCGGTTACAACCAATGCGGTAATGCTTTTCTACCCAAGCTAGAAGGCAAGCGCCCTCTGCAACTTTTGGCCAATGTCGCAACGCAAACTAACATTGCCCAAAAATGGAAACATGCGGTGATTCGAGCGTGGTAAACACGATGATGAGTGCTCCCCTTCTCTGCTATTAGTGACAATAAACGGCTGATTACTTTGCTGCGTTGCAGAGTGGCAATCAGTTTGGGCAGGTTGCGCCCTTCTGTCCTACGTGGCGATCACAACTTTGCAAAGGTCACTATCTGCGCATTGCTGCCGTTCTTCTGAATAGGTCCCCCCCTAACTTTTTGCCTCGGTTCTGCACACGTAAAAGTTTCGCTTCCCACGCTGGTCCCGATTCGGGCGCTCAAAAAGACCCCCCCCCCGGGGGGGGCTGGCGCTGGTGCGTAGGGGATCGGCCCCGGCATCGCTACCGTGCCGATCCTGCGCCGCGCCTGTGAGTTTCGGACAGGCCGCGCCTTGTCGGGGTTTTATGACACTCGCCGACTCGCCGGGTTGCTTTGCGACACTTCAACGCGGGCGCAACCTACCGTAACTTGTGAAGGCCGGAGTCACGCCCCGGCCCTCTTGGTTCACGACTCGACGCCGAACACGATAGCCTTGAGTGCTTCGGAGTTCTGCACCGCCCCGCCGACGCGGGAATAGGCGTAGAAAAGTATGTCTGACGTCAGCACTTGTGGGACAGAATTGAGATTTAGCTAACGGAGGATTTCTGGTTCATCGTAACCTTCAAGGAGTGAAGATGAACAAGAAATCCGGAACCAGCAAAGCTTCGGCTG